>N._stephensi_709_foregut__coassemble_456_pt1 | contig 14735 bp, 14 predicted proteins | sample N__stephensi_709_foregut__metabat2_low_PE_014 | metagenome-assembled genome bin N | reverse complement strand
AAATATTGCATTTTATACAAACTTATTTGTCGTTTTGGGGCTATAAAACACCAGTGATACAAACATTTAAATTGAGTTTATATCACTGGTTATCAAATGTTTAATTTACTAAATTTGATTCAATATTCATCCTCGTTGAAGAAGAAATCCTCTTTTGATGGATAGTCAGGCCAGATTTCTTCGATGCTTTCGTATACGTCGCCTTCGTCTTCCATTTCCTGAAGGTTTTCTATAACTTCCATTGGGGCGCCGCTTCGCTGAGCGTAGTCTATCAGCTCCTCTTTGGTGGCTGGCCAAGGGGCATCCTCCAGTTTGGAGGCAAGCTCAAGAGTCCAGTATATGTTGGATTGTCGATTGTACATTGCCATGATAAATAAAATTTTATGTGTTATTTAATGGGGTTGCTGAAAAAAGTGCACAAAGGTACGATAAAAATTCTTATTAGCAATCTTTATCCCAAAAAATTTCTTCTTTTGAGGAAAGAATGTTGATTTGTCGGCCTACTATAAATAGATAATCGCTAAGACGGTTGATAAATCTCATGGCGGAGGATGCCACGGGTTGTCCGTTTTCGGTCATGCGCACCATGTGCCTTTCGCATCGGCGGGCCACTGTGCGGGCTACATTGGCTTGTGCTGACGCGAACGAGCCACCGGGGAGAATGAAGCGGTTATGGCGGGGTAGGGTGGAGTCCACCGTATCGATCGCTGATTCGAGCATCTCCACATCGGCCTCAATGATGCCTTGCGGTTTCCATTTTGATTCCGGTTCGGTGGCGAGTTCCGACCCGAGGTTAAAAAGGCGATGCTGCACCTTCTCGAGTATTCGGCGTGCATCCGCGGGCACGCCGTCGAGAGCCAGCAACAGACCTATATGCGAGTTAAGCTCGTCAGTGGTGCCGTAGGCGTCCAGCCTTTCGGAAGCCTTGGATATGCGTGATCCGCCCACCAGCGATGTTGTGCCGTTGTCGCCTGTTTTTGTATAGATATTACTCTTCATATTCTTAAGATGGGGCATACATTGCCTCGATTTCTTTAGCGTAGTGTTTGTTGATTACCGGACGTCGTATCTTCAGCGTGTTGGTGAGTTCTCCGCTCTCTATGGTGAAAGCTTTAGGCAAGAGAGTGAACTTTTTGATTTGCTGGAAGCTCGGCAGCCCTTTTTGGAGCTTGTCGATGCGTTCGCCTATCATCTTTATGATTTCGGTGTTGTGTATCAGGTCGTCGAGATTTTTGAAAGCTATCTTCTTTTTTGCCGCATATTCCTTTAGAGCTCCGTATGCGGGTATTATTATCGCTGTGACGTATTTACGGCTTTCGCCCACCACTGCCACTTGTTCGATGAATCTGTCGCCGCCCAAACGGCTCTCTATGGCTTGTGGCGCTATGTATTTGCCGTTGGATGTCTTAAATAGATCCTTTATGCGTTCAGTAAGCATGAGGGCGTCGTCTTGGTCAAAGTATCCGGCATCGCCAGTCCTGAACCATCCGTCATCGGTAAAGGCCTCATCGGTGGCGATAGGTGCATTGTGGTACCCTCGCATCACGGTGTCGCCTTTCACTTGTATCTCGCCGTCAGGGGCAATGCGCACTTCGAGCTCGGGCATTACAGTGCCTACCGAGCCTATCACATAGTTCTCGATTGGGAAACATGTCACTGTGGCTGTGGTCTCTGATAATCCGTATCCTACTACCATATCCACCCCCATTGCGCGGAAAAACTCCACGATATGTTTGGCGATAGGCGCTCCGGCGGTGGGGAATAGGTTGCCTCGTTCGATTCCTGCGGCTTTTTTCATCGGGCCGAACACCTTGCTCTCTGCTATACGGTAAAGTTTTTCGAGCATCCATGGGGCTTTTTGTCCGAGGCGCGTGTAGTTGATATTGCGGTCATATCCCACTTTGAATGCCTGCTTCACCACCTTCTTCTGTACGGCATTCATTTTTGATATGTGGTCGTTGATTGCTGCGTACACCTTTTCCCATATTCTCGGCACGCTGCACATGCATGTGGGCCTTATCAATTTCAATGCCGAGGCCACTTCTTTGGGGTTGGCGTTGATGGTCACGTGCATACCCATGCAGAGGCAGTAATAAGTCCAGGCTTTCTCGAAAATATGGCTCAGAGGCAGGAAGCATAGCGAGTCGTCTTTGTCTGAGAGCATCGTGAGTCGCCCTTTGTGTATGCGCATCGCCGTGTTGAAGCATCGGTGAGTAAGCTCTGCTCCTTTAGGCTCGCCGGTGGTGCCTGAAGTATATATCAGGGTGGCCACATCGTCCTGCGAGGATGAGGTGCGTCTGTGCTCCACCTCGTTCCTACATTCGTCCGAGGCGGCTTCTCCAAGCTTTAGCAGTTGGGAGAAATACATCGTGTCTTTTCCGGTAGCCGCTTTGATTTTCGGGTCGTATGCTATTATTTTTTCTACCGTCGGACAGTCATCGATCACCTCCATCACTATGTCGTATTGGGTCTGGCTTCCCACGCACACCAATTTGGCTTTGCAGTCATTGATAATATATCTTACTTCGTCAGGGCTTGAGGTGGCGTATATCGACACCGGGATAGCTCTGTTGTAGTAGCAGGCGAAGTCGGTGATCAGGAATTCCGGACGGTTGGCTGTGAATATGGCCGCGGATTGCTCAGGGAGAAGTCCTAATATTTCCAAAGCGTATGCCGCGTTCAGCACATCTTTGTTAAGTCGATTCCAGGAGTAGGAGTCGGCTTTATTCACTTTTTCATCGAGGTAGGCGATGATTTCCTTTTCGCCATACTTCTCGGTCTGCCGGATTATGACATCTGTAAGGTCGTTAGTCATGTTGCTCTTTTTAATTATGGTGCAAAATTAGCCACTATCTGTCATATTATAACGAATATATGCGGCAAAATAGCTGACCGTTAACAACTATTTTTACAAAAGGCCCGGATTGTTAAATGATTTAACAATCCGGGCCGGCCTCTATTTATTGACCCCTTTAAAAAATTCGTGATGGATTAGGTGCGAATCTTGGCTTACGAGGAAGGCGCGTTACAATTGTGATGATATATGTATTGCGGATCCGTTGCCGGTGTTCATAGGTGCCGCAAGGTCGGGTTGAGAAGGGCTGAATGCATGGGAAATTACTTCCTCAAGCACGCCGCGGTCGCGTAGTCGTTGAGCTATTTCAAGCTCGCGGCGTTTATGGTTAAGCGAGTCGTATACGAGCCGTATCATATATTCCATTACCGATTCCATTCTTGCCATACCTTGCGGTTGGTTAAGGTCGATACCGTAGAGAGGGCAGGTTTTTTTCCTTAATGAGATGAAGTATAGGCCACCTAATAGAAGAGAGAAAATGCCTACCATATCTATTCCCGTGCCGCTGAAGCAGTGGGTGAAGCCGTCGATTAGCGGCTGCAGATTGACTTCCCTTAGCATCGAGGTGCGAAGCGTGGTCTTGTTGCGCGACGATACCTCCCAGCGTATCAGCTCCAGCGACACGGGGTCATTGTTCACGGCGCGTAGAATCTCTTTAAGTAGTGAAGTCACGCCTGATTTAGATATTAGCGGGTCATCCACTTTGTCGAGAACGCCGTCAAGCATGGAGTCGTATTGTCGTACGAAGGCGTCGTAAAAATCTCCGATACCTTTATATCTGTTATAAAACACCTGTGGTTCTATTTCAGCGGTCTTTATTATGTTGGTCACAAGCGAAGACATGAATCCGTGCTCAGCTATTTCATAGCGGGCAGCCTGGTCAATGCTTGATATGATTGATGCTTTTGTGCGTCTGTGTCGACGCTGTTTTTTGTCGGTCATAAGGCTTTTTTTCAAGATTTCCCAATACAGTACGCCTTGTGTAGTGATTAGGCACGTCAAAGATAGGGGTAATTTTTGGAATGGGAAAGAAAACTTTAAAGAAAAATTGCCCATAAGTGTGAAATATTATTAAATTGGCTGTTTTTTGGGGATAATCTTATATTAAGGCACTGATTTAAGCAAGGTGTGTTGCATAAAAACAGGGGCTTTGACATTTTGATGTCAAAGCCCCTAAGTGATGTCAAAGAGAGGAGGGTGGGGGTTATTCCACGGTCACGCTTTTTGCGAGGTTTCGCGGCTGGTCCACATCGAGGCCTTTGGCTACGGCCACATGGTAGGCCAGCAGCTGCAGAGGGATAACGCTAAGAAGTGGCACCAGGCAATTGTCGGTCTCGGGCACTTCTATCACCTCGTCGGCGATTTTCTTTACATCCTCGTCACCCTCCGACACAACTGCGATAATTTTGCCGCCACGGCTTTTCACTTCCATCATGTTCGATAGTATCTTCTTGTATAGCTTATGGTGAGTGGCGATGAATACCACGGGAAGCTCGGCGTCCACCAAGGCTATAGGCCCGTGCTTCATCTCTGCGGCGGGGTATCCTTCAGCGTGGATATAGCTAATCTCCTTAAGCTTTAGGGCCCCTTCGAGCGCTACGGGGAAGTTGTAACCGCGGCCGAGATACAGGAAATTGCGGGCGTATGTAAATGTGCGTGCCAGATCGCGTATTGAGTCGTTGAGCTTGAGCACATGATTGATTTTGTCGGGTATGGCTCCAAGTTCGCCGATAAGGTTCAGGTAGTTTTCATCTTCTATTGACCCCTTTTCTTTAGCGAGGGCGAGAGCAAGCATGGTGAACACGAGTACTTGTCCGGTGAATGCTTTTGTGCTGGCCACTCCTATTTCCGGGCCCACATGTATGTATATGCCGGTATCGGTGGCTCTTGCAATGCTTGACCCTACGGCGTTCACTATTCCGAAGATGAAAGCCCCTTTCTTTTTCGCCTTTTCTATAGCTGCCAGTGTGTCAGCGGTCTCGCCGCTCTGCGACACAGCTATCACCACATCGCCTTTGCCCACGGTAGTGTGGCGGTATCTGAATTCGGAAGCATACTCCACCTCTACGGGTATGTCGCAGAAGCTCTCGATAAGCTGTTTGCCTATAAGGGCGGCATGCCATGAGGTGCCGCAGCTTACGATTACGAATCGTCGGCAGGCCAGCAGGGTGTCCTTATGGTTGTTTACGGCAGAGAGTACGATGCTGTCAGGTTGCAGACGCCCGCGCATACAGTCGCGCAGCACGTCGGGCTGATCGAATATCTCCTTGAGCATGAAGTGGGGGAATCCGCCCTTTGATAGCATGGATATGTCGAGGTCGATGTATTTGATGTCGGGAGCCACCTCCTCGTTGAGCAGGGTTATCACCTTCAGGTCATGGCCTTTGCGGATGATTGCTATCTCCTCGTCGTTGAGATATGTCACGTGCTTAGTGTACTCGGCGATGGGGGAAGCGTCTGAAGCGATGAAGAATTCTTTGTTTTCTTCGCCGATACCGATAGCTAAAGGCGATGATTTTCTTGCCACCATCATTTGGTCAGGCATGGATTTGTCGATAAGAGCTATGGCATACGCTCCGATAGCCTTTAATAGGGCCATCCGCAGAGCGGTGATAAGGTCGCAGTGCTGGGCGTCGCGTATGTATTCTATGAGCTTTACCAATATCTCGGTATCGGTCTCGCTGTAGAATGTCACACCCCTCTCTTCCAGGCCTGAGCGTAGGGTGGCATAATTCTCGATTATACCGTTATGCACCAGGGCCAGATCTCCGGCCATTGACACATGAGGGTGTGCGTTGGTGGTAGATGGCACGCCATGGGTGGCCCATCTCGTGTGGGCTATGCCCAGATGCCCTTTTATGTCCTTTCCCTCGGCTTCGCGCTCCAGGTCGCACACTTTGCCTTTGGTTTTGAATATGTTGAGTTCGTCGCCGTCGAGCATGGCGCATCCGGCACTATCGTATCCGCGGTATTCAAGGCGCTTAAGCCCTTGTATAAGTATCGGATAGGCTTCGCGGTAGCCAACGTATCCTACAATTCCGCACATAATGTAAATATATTTGTGTTAGGTGAAAAGATTGGGTTAAACGATAGAGGAGAGGGGGGATATCAGTCGTTGAGGGCGATGGTTTTGAGTCGGTCCACCACGTCATCGCCGAGTGCCGATTTTTTCTTTATGTGTTCGAGGGTGGCTGTCACGAATGAGTTATTCTCGAAATCGCCGCGTACCTGCTCGAAGTCTTTCTCCATATCGAATGTGGAACCATCGGCTCCGAATCCCGTCTTTGACGAAAGTGAAAATTCCTTTTTTGCGTCAGCGTATACCATTCGGTCGAGAGAGATAACGGCATCTTTCCATCGGCGCACAAGGTCAATAAGTAAGTCGGCATTGATTTCCTCTTCCTTAATACCGAAGTAGTCAAGCATCACATCGTAGGCCCATGTCCACTCCATGTCGTAGTATTCGTTATGGAGTGTGCGGAATCTTTGGTTGAGGTCTTCCACATTTTTTATAGTGCCGTTTTCCAGGTCGTTGATCAATCTGTCGATTTCCTGCTTTGGAGCTATAAGGCCTGACAAGTCCACCCATTCGCCGTGTCCGGCCGGATGTGACGGGCGCAAGGCTTCGCGTATCTCGGCGCTGTTGCGCGGTGAGAACTTTGATAGGCGGCTGATGAGACTGTTGCCGAGAAATTTTACGATGGCAGTGTCGTAAAGACTTATTCCGCGCTCGAGCGAGCGGTTGGTGACTTTAGCGCTATGGAATGTGAATACTTCAGATGTGGCTCCGGAGATTCGTTTCAACTCGTTAAGCAGTTTTCTGCCTCTGAGAGCTTTCTGTATAGTGTAAGGGCTGAGCAGATTGAAGTTTATCTGGTCGATTAGGTTTGTGCCCTTGCGCCCGTCGCGTTTGGGCCATTTCTGGGCATCGCGTATAGTGCCCACCGATTTTAGGTTGATACCCGGCACAAGGAATGTAAGTCCTTGCTGTTCGATGAGGTAAGAGAATGGCAGGTCGCTGGTGTTGACATGTCCTACATGTCGGCCCATCACCAGAGAGAATGCCCCTATTTTGGCGGGCCATAGCACATATGAGTCGGATGTGGTCTTGGATCCGCGTTCGAGTGTGCCTTGGTGTATAGGCCCGAGCTTATACATATGGTTGCTTTGGTTTGAGCCCGAGCCGGCGTTCATGAAAGAGAACATGCCGGCTATAAGGAGCGTGCTCTTATGGTGTGTCACTGTGAATGGTCCGGCGAATATGGCGCAGGCCTCTCCGTTTTCGCCTTGGCAGTTGCTGAAGAATAGCGAATCTGAGGCTGAATATGTGTGTCCCATCTTGCAGCTCTGCCCCACATAGCATCTTTCCATCATGGTGCCGTCTTCTATCTGGCAACCGCTTTGTATAATGAAATCGTCAAGCACCACTCCGTATCCTATATGCACGGGAGCGGTAGCGTTGCTGTTGATTGTTCCGTTCTTCAGCCTGCCGGCACCCTCTATGGTGCAGCAGTCGCCGATTTTCACGTTTTTGATGTATCCGGTGTCAACGATTGTCACGTTATTACCGATATTGCCGATAGTAGAGGCTTGTGAGCGAGCATAATCCTTTGCCATTTCCTTTAGGCGTTGCACCGTGGCCGGCCTATGGCGGTACATCGCTTCTATATAAGCCTCGTGCGATGACAGATTGTCATGAATCGTCACTTCACGGCCGCCTGTCTCGTTGAGGACGGAAACCTCCACACCATTACCGAACGTTGACTCGTGGTCCACGATGATGATGTCGACGTTTTCAATGAAAGAGTTTTGCCCTACTACATAGTTGGCCATGTAGTTTTTTATGTTCTCTATGCATGAGTCGTTGCCTACCACCACATTGTGTAGTGTGGCGTGATACACGCCGCTATGCTTGTTTATACCGCCGGGCATTACAAAACGTGTGCCGAAATTGCCCAGCCGTACTTCGCCTGAGAATCTTGACCATCGTACGTATTTCAGATTTATGTCGGGCGACACCTTTACACCGTCCCAATTCGATGCGGAGCATCCTTGAGCTTTAAGCTGCTCGATTTCATCGTCTGATAGATTTCTGTAGCCGGGGGTCAGTGAATCAAACATGGATGATAGTGTGTCAGTGTCCTCGTCTTTTGAGGATAAAGGGGTTGTCTGAAAATTCATAGACGTAAAGTTTTTAGTTGCTGCGTCATTTTTTTTGACTTGCAAAATTAGTAAATATTTAGCATTTAGCAATGAGAAATTAAAAAAATATTAAAAACGTCTTTCTTTTTTTAATTTATTATTATGGAATAGGTATAAGGGCATATGTGTATTACTCCGGATATATCATTTTGTGTGTCACTCCTCCGTCTATCGTGATGTTTTCCCCATTGATGAAGTCGGCTTGCGGGGATGCGAGAAACAGGCAGGCTGCGGCTATATCTGCCGGAGAGCCAACACGCCCTGATGGATGAAACATATGATCCATAGCTCTAAGCGAGGCATAGTCACCGCATTCTATCCATCCCGGTGATATACAGTTCACTGTTATGCCCTTAGGGGCAAGCGAAGCCATGAGAGCATGAGTTATGGCAGCTACTGCGCCTTTGGAGGCGGAATAAGCCTCTGTGCCCGGCTCCGACATGCGATACCTTGTCGAGCAGATATTGATTATTCGGCGATGCGCATCTGGGGCCTGCGGCTGAGATGCCATTACTTTAGCCGTAATCCATATCGGGCGCACATTTACATCCATGGCTTTTTGGAAGTCATCGAGGGTAGCCTCTTCAAACGGTTTGAAATCAGCAACACCCACGTTATTGATAATTATGTCAATATCACCCCATGCATGGCGCACTCCGGCGAGCGAAGCATTGAGGGCTGCCGCGTCGGTCACATCGAGAGGGTGGAATTGCGCGCCACAGCGTCGGGCGGTATCGGTGCCTTTTTTAGTGTCCTTGTCGCAGAATGCCACACGGCATCCCGCATCGCAGAAAGCTTTTACTATAGAAGCCCCGATGCCGGAGGCTCCGCCGGTGATGTATACGCGCCTTGCCGGAAAGTAGATGGTGAGTTTGCCGGGACGGTTGCCTGAGGGTGATGTACGGTGCTTTGTCTTATTCAGATTGCCCGACCGATACTCATCCATTTTGCGTTCGAGATAATTGTCAGCCATTGGTTTGGATGGTTATTGTGTAAGATGGGTGGCAGATTCAGTCACATGCCTCCTGTAGCAGCGTTAGAGCCTTTTCCAGATCTCTTTGATACACCATAAGACGTATCCCGTTGTCCGGACTAAGGTTGATTCTAAGCACACTATAAAGCAGTTCGTGATTAAGCACGCAGGGTATTCCGTTTGTCCTAAGCATACCCATGGCTATGTTTGCAGCCACGGCATCATCGAATATTTCTGCCACTACAAGGTCGGTATCGCTCATGATTTTGGGTAGTTAATATTAGAATTTTTGATTTTATTTGTAAAATCTTTGCGTTTTTGTCTGTCTGATTTGTTATATATTAAGAAAACTAACGTGAAAGTACAAAGGTTATGGAAAACGATAAAATTATAGATGCTAAGCAGATGACGGCTATTAAGGCATGGTGCTGTATAATAGGCGTAATAGCAGTGGCCATTCTTGCGGTGATAATATTCTGCCACGTGGTGTATTGGCTGATTTGGATAGGCGCTGCCACTGTGGTAGTGCTTGTCGCGGTGATTTGTGTCTTGATAGCCAAAGGAGCCAAAAATGTCAGCGATAATGATGATGATAATGATGATGCCTTAGGCGAAGATTTTAGGCGTGATTAATAATAATCTGACTAAGTAAAGGAGATGACATATTTCTTATGTAAGTTGACATGAGATATATGTCATCTCTATTAGTTTTTGCGGATGTTATTATTGGATGTTATCTTTTCAGTACTTTCTCGCGGTGGCCGTCGGGGTATACCACGATGTAAACTCCAGAAGGCAGATTGGAGAGCAGTGTCACTGCGGTGCCTTGCCCTTCGATTACCATTATGCCGGAGGTTGCGCTATACACAGAGAGCTTGCCTGTGCCATTGTCGTTGATTATGCTGCTTATGCCGGATACCTGTTTTTGGTATTCAGGCAGATAGTATCCGATATGGGGCGGCTGGTTGTAAGCCACGTTCTGCCAGCATATTGCCATGCGGTAATTGTGGTCTTGCATCAGGCATGGTACGCGGTGCTCTGATGATATAGTGGTGGAGTGTATGTATATTTGCGAGGGGTTGCTGCTATTGTATAGTATCACTTCCTCACGCCAGTCGCCTAATATGTCGGCAGAAAGGCAAGGCGTCTTTTTAGTGCTGTTGCATGACGATCCGCTCAGGGTTTGGAGCGATGTAGAGCTGCCGTCGACCCATTTAGTGATGCCGGAGCCGTCGAGTAGTTCGTCCTGCAGGTCTCCATCCCAGTAAATGCGGAAATTCATTGAGGGCGAGTTGGAGCTTAATGACTTTCCGGTGGATGCGCTGCGCGGTTTGCCGTCGGCCGAACACCACATCTCATAACCCTCGTTGTTTGGGTCTATGTCAGCAGCGCAGCCGCGGCCGGTGTCGCCGGTTGCCGTGGCTCTGTAAAGTATTTCTCCGGTGGCGGCGTCATGCAGGTCCCATCCGTAGGGGCTTTCCTCATGCACCTGATACACCTGCAATCCCTCTCTGTCGGGGATCATTTTGCCCATGTGTATGGCATCGCCGTGTCCTAATCCTGTGGAATACAATAGTGTGCCGTCATCATCGATAGCACATGCCCCCCATACTATTTCGTCTTTGCCATCGCCGTCCACATCGCCTACGGTCAGATTATGGTTGCCGTTGCCGTATGCTGTGCGGCTGCCGCTGCCGCTTGTGGGTGTGCCCGGGCTATAAGTTTGAGATTTGCCGTTGCCGTCGGTCACAGAGTATTGAGTGGATGATTTTGAAGAGTGTAGCCAGCGGGTGGTTAACTTTTCACCGTCAAAGTCCACAGCCCATAGGAATGCGTAAGTGTAATATCCTCTGCACATCACGGCGCTTGGCAGAGCGTCAGGGCCATCGAGGTATGCCACAGCAGCCAAATATCGTTCGCCTCTGTTGCCGTAAGTGCCGGTGTCTGATTTGCCGGATCTGTCGTCCCAGTTGAATGAGCCTGAGTTTTCGCCTCCTATACCTGTATTACGGTTAGGATTATAATATACGGTGTGTATTGCTTTGCCCGTCTGTCCGTCAAACACAGTGAGCCATTCTTGTCCGCCGTTGATGCGTCCGCCTGTCGTGCGCCAGTCTTTCTCATTGTCGGCGTTTTTTATGGCTTCGATTGTGGCGCAGCCGTTCACGTATGCGCCTGTGCCATCCACGCTTCCCGGTGCTGTTTTGCATATCATCTCCGCGTGGCCGTCGCCATCGAAGTCGTATACCATGAATTGAGTGTAGTGTGCACCTGAACGGATGTTTTTACCCAGATTGATGCGCCAAAGCATAGAGCCATCCAGTGTGTAGCAGTCTATTATTGTCTCGCCGGTGTATCCGCCTTGCGAATTGTCCTTGTGGTTTGAAGGAGCCCACTTCACGAAAAGTTCATACTGTCCGTCACCGTCCACGTCTCCCACCGAGCAGTCGTTGGGGGTGTATGTGTATTCCTCTCCGTCGGGTGTAGTGCCGCTTTGTGGCAGGTTAAGCGTGAGCTGCTTTGATGCCGTCCATTTCAGAGGTGTGAATTCTTCGATTACCTCATCACCTATCATAGCCTTGATGGTGTACGATTTTGTAAGCGCACCGCTTGCGTCTTTGTAGTCGGTGGCGTTTGTGATGGGTTCTTTATTGATTTTTTTACCGTCGCGGTAAACGTCGAAGTACATGTCGGGGCTATCGGTTGTTAAGCTTCTCCAAGATAGATAAGGCACGCGTCCGGCGGCCATAATCACAGCTCCTCTGTCGAGCCTCTCGGAGTATTGCTGCCCGAAGGCGGTGGATACAGACATCAGGGCGGAGATGCTTCCAATAAGTAGTTTTTTATTCATAGAGTGTCCTTAGGTTAGATTTAATTTGATTTTAGACGCACAAATTTACAAAAAATAAATTGAAAGATGATAATTAAGACGATAATTTAACGTTTTGATACGAATCAATTAACAATCAAGGTAACAAAATTATTTGATTTTAGATAGTGATATATAGGCCGCATATCTTCATGTAGCAAGTCATCGGGAGGGGGAGACAGAGATATAAGGCGCATATCAGAGGCGAATGAATAAAAAGTAGGAATCCTTAATGTGTAATTTTTTGATATATAATTTTTATGGAAAAGCATAAAAAAGGAAGCATTGAAACAGAATTTACCCCTCCATGCCGACTAATGATGGAAATTGCACAAATCACTTTTGCCATAGCTATAGTTTGTCCTACAGCTTATTTTACATCTTATTGATATGTTGCGATTTTTTGCGTAATTTTGCATACCGAAAGCAAAATTGAGTATTATGGAGCAACTTAAAGCACTTGACTATAACAATGCGGTTATCGCCAGTTATTTTACTGACGATAAGGAGTGTTCGCACGCCAACCGCGAGCATACGCTGATTTATATATGTTCGGGTGAACTGGTGATAGCTGATCAAGGCAAGAGTACTGTTCTACACCCGGGAGATTGCGCCTTCATGAGACGCGACAATCAGATGATGCTTCAAAAGCGCATCAAAAACGGAGTACCGTATCAATCCATTGTAATGAAATTCTCACGCGGGTTTCTGAAGGAGTATTATCAGACACTTGACAAACGAAAAATTCCGGAACAGACAAAACGCAACAAACGCAGTCTTACGGTGCTCCCTCCCAATCGCCCCGACATAAAGAGTCTGTTTGATTCGGTGTTGCCATTCTTCGACTCTAACACTAAAATATCTGATGAACTTTTGCGTCTTAAAATGATTGAAGGTTTGCTCTTGATTTTCAGCACTGACCAAAATTTATATTCATCACTCTTTGACTTCACTGACTCATGGAAAATTGACCTTCTTGAGTTTATGAACGATAACTATATGAATGAACTGTCAATGGAAGAAATGGCTCTATATACCGGGCGCAGTCTGGCATCATTCAAACGTGATTTCAAGAAAGTAAGCGAGTTGCCTCCGCTGAAATGGATTGTCAACCGCAGGCTTGAGGCTGCCTACGACATCATCGTGAAAGGATGCAGCAATATTACCGATGTGGGTTATCAGGTGGGATTCAAGAACCTTTCCACTTCTCCATAGTATTTAAGGAGAAATATGGTGTGGCACCGACGGCTGTATTGGCTTAAGATTCACATTGAGCCACACGACAAAGCAATTTGAGCCTGTAAACAAAACCGTTCATGAATATACATTGTAATTTTGCATCTATAAACTAAAAACGATGCAAGATATGAAAGATATTTTTCAGAAAGACCTAAGTGGCGAGATAGTATCGCCAAACGAGCCTGGCTACGATGCCCTTATAGCAGATATTTTCGACACAATGAGGACTGCCACGGAGATGACACCGGCTATAAAACCCCGGAGGAAGTGCATGAATATATGGGCAAGATTCTCGGTAAACCCCTTGACGAGACCACCACAGTGCTTCCACCTCTCTATATTGACTACGGAAGGCCCGTTACCGTCGGTAAGGGTTGCTTCATACAGCAATGCTGCACACTCTTCGGTCGCGGTGGTATAACAATTGGCAATGAAGTGTTCATAGGCCCGAAATGCAACCTTATTACAATCAACCATGACGTAAACCCCGACAACCGCAGCGCAACGTATGGCCGTCCCATTGTCATAGAGGACAAGGTGTGGATAGGCATCAACTCCACGATTCTTCCCGGTGTGCGACTCGGCTACGGCTGTATTGTCGGAGCGCAGAGTGTAGTAACCCATGATGTCCCGCCAATGACCATCGTAGCCGGCAATCCCGCGAGATTTATCAAAAAAATAGAAATCAAAGAGAAGAAATAGCTATGGAAAGTGACAAGGGGATAAGCCGACGCGGATTCCTCAAAACAGCCGCTGCAATATACGCAACAATCCCAATGATGTGTCATCTTACCCCGCCATTAATACTCTAAATGGCAATTATGCCGGATCTGACATATCATCATTGCAGACTGGGATATACATCGTTAATCAGGGAGGTAGATGCACCAAGATCAGACTTTGAAACTCCAATCAACGTGAAGCATTGACATGGAGCGTAGAAAGACAGTTGGTTTGCCCACCTCGCCTTTGGACTCGACGGAGAATAATGTTGGTTATATCGCTTTTAATCTGAACTCGTTGGGTGTCAAGCCGACGATTTTCTTAAAAGATCGGCTGAGATGGTGCGGATAGTTGAAGCCAAGGTCGTATGCTATCATTGCCGAAGCGCAGAAATATGGCGAGATAGCAATGCTCGTAAATGCTGCCAGCGTGTCGCCGAGTCAGGCCTCGATAGAGACTATACTTCACGTTGACATGTACGGAACATCGGTGCTACTTGAGGAAATCGGCAAGGTGATAAAGACCGGGGGTACTATTATTGTATATTACGGCGTTATTTCCAATAATATATGTGCAGATGTCGTGGCCGCAACACATCCCGAAGCTCCGGCCTTGCAGCATGTATCCATGGCTTGTTGCTACTTCGTGATTGCAATTGGTTTGGCTTACGCCTCGATGAAGCTCTATGACCTGCTTATCCGCGCATGGCTCGCTAAAAAAATCCTATCGAAAAATCAGTGAAAAGATATATCCTGCCATATAAAAAAATAAAGGCGACTAATCGCCTTTATTCCGATTTTATTAATCTTGGGTTGCGGAAAGACCGGGATTCGAACCCGGGATAGGCTTTTGACCTATACACGCTTTCCAGGCGT
>N._stephensi_709_foregut__coassemble_449_pt1 | contig 14893 bp, 13 predicted proteins | sample N__stephensi_709_foregut__metabat2_low_PE_014 | metagenome-assembled genome bin N | reverse complement strand
ACTTATTTTAATAAATATCAATAATTTAACATTATTCAGCAAACCCTAATTATGGATTTTCTTGACCGCAAAGATGAGGATACTCCAAAGGATATGACAATACTAAGTAGGCAATCATATTTATTCATATTTTTGAGTTTATGCAAGTCACTGAAAATGATTATAGTACCACACTTCGCAACTCATAACTAATACTTCTCACTCACTTATATCCACAGGATGTGATTCAAGCCCTATATGCAGACTGAATATGAAATCTCATAAGAAATTGAGCCTAACCGCTCAGTGCGGCGAGGAATAGAAATCGAGGATACGTGCGCGCAACATCAATTCATAGCAGGCTTGCACACGTTCAGCCGTTGACTGTAGAGCTTTCGTCTTCGACTGCTCGTACTCCGCTGATGTGGCCCTACCAAGATTATACTTTTCGCTCACAGCCTCAAAAGCTTTCACGGCATACTCTTCAGCATCCTTGCTCGACTCGTACTTCTTGTATGATCCGATGGCCTGATAATACGCCTCATTTATGGCGTGACGCAATTCATCCACGGCCTGGTCATACTGCAACTCCGCAGCCACCCTTTCGGCCTTGGCCCTACGCACAGAATTACGCGTATTAAGCCCGTCGAAAATGGGTACATTGAGCTGAAAACCGAAATAAGTGCTGTAATTATGCCTCATCTGGTCACTGAACGACTCGTTGGGATATCCTGAAAGTTTGTAATACGAACTGCCTATACTTGATCCGAACGACACTGACGGGAGATAGCCCGACTGCGACAATTTGATGTTGGCATCGGATACGGCAACTCCTTTTTTCGTGGCTGCCACCGAATGATTGTACACCTTAGCCTTGTCAAACACTCCTTCCGGTTTGGGTATCACAACCTCCCTTTCGTTAAGCGGGGCAACATCGAAATCATACACATCAGCATCTATATTGAGCAGACGCATCAAGTCAATTTTTGCCATGGTGTAATTATTGTGGGCCTGCACCTCGTTCATACGGTCGGTAGATAGAAGCGACTGGGCTTCCAACATATCTATTTCAGGAATCTTGCCGGCATCGAGCAATGTGCGCCTGCGCGATAACTCATACTCAGATAGCTCTACCTGATTATGCGCCACATCAAGAAGCTCCTTTGTATAAAGAACCTGAAGATAAGCCGTAATCACGTTTATGCTCACGTTCTCTTTAGCAGCCTCATACTGCTCGGTAATCTGGCTAAGACTTGCCTGTGCATATTTCACCTGACGCGGTGTACGCAGTCCGTCAAATAGCGGCAGACTAAGATTCGCGCCCCAATTGAATGTGGAGGTATTGCGGTCGGCGTATGTATTCTCCGCGGTAAGTCCGCGTCCAAGATTCCATGCCTGGCCGGCACTGGCCGACACGTTGGGCAAGTATCCGGATTTTGCCTGGTCTACCCCCACCTCGCTCTGCAGTATTGATGCTTTTGAAGAACGTACTTGCAGATTGTGCTCTGCGGCATAGTGGATACAGCTGTCGAGAGTCCATACATCGGCTCTTGCCACAGCGACCGAAAATAAAGCTATTGCTATGATTATACTTTTCATAAAATTCAGATCTAATTATTCCTCAACTTTATTGCCGCGAAGCTTATCGCCTGACACCACACCGGACTTCACTTGTATATTCACGCCGTCGGATATGCCGGTGGTGATGGGTTTCCTTTCAAATGTCTGTTCGGGAGCCTCAGCCGTGAGCACATACACATAGGTGCTGTCTCCCACCCACTCCACTGTAGATTCGGGCACCGAAAGCACATCTGCCTCTTTTTGGAGCGACACGCTGGCATTGGCGCTATATCCGGCTCTGAGCATCACATCCGAATCGATATTCATAGCCGCTTTCATCTCAAAGGTATTAGAGCCATTGGCCTCTGTACTCTTCGGCGACAGATACTCAATCACACCCTGAAACGACACATCAGGAAGCGCTCCTATGCTGATCGTGAGTGGCATACCCTGCGAAAGCATACCCACCTCCGTCTCGTCCACATTTCCCACGAAAATCAGATTGGACATATCGGCGATTTTAGCCACTGTGGTACCGTCGTTCATGGTGTTGGCCTGTATCACAGAAGACCCTACCTTAACGGGAACCTCAAGCACCTGACCGGTAATGGTGGCGCGCACAAGGGTATTGCTGGACTGCGCGTTGTACCTCGACACCCCTTCCTTTACTATCGATAGCGCATCTTCAGCACTTTCAAGTTCTTTTTTCGCTTTCCGATATTCGCTTTCCGACTGCTCGTACTCCTCACGGCTTACGAATTTCTTCTCATACAAGGTCTTGTTGCGTAAATACACCGATTCGGCCTGCGTTAAGGCTATTTGCGCCACATCCACTCTATTACGGGCCGAACTCAGCTGCGAGTCATCGGGTATAACCTTGATTTTGGCTATCACATCGCCCTCTTTCACCAAGTCGCCGGCCTCGACATTGATTTCTGATATAATGCCCGAAATCTGGGGTTTTATCTCAATCTCGTCGCGGGGTTCGATTTTGCCTGTCAGCACCGTGCTGCGCTCTATTGTCTGAAGCGACGCCTCCATAATTTCATACACTACAGGCTTGGGTTGGGAATTTCGGTAAAGAAACACAAGAGTGCCTACAAACACAGCAGCTATAAACACCCATAAACAAATTTTTAAGAAACGCTTCATTGTCTATATTTTTTAATTTATCACTTTCATTATCTTCAAATACCTAAAGCCTAAAACCTAAAGCCTAAAGCCTAAAGCCTAAAACCTAATCACCTAATCACCTATCATTAAGAGCCTCTATTGGCTTTATCTTCATGGCCTTTACTGCCGGAATAGCACCTGCGGCACCGCCAAGGGTAAGAAACAGCACCATTGTGGATACCGCCCCGCTGAACGACAACTGAAAATCCACATCCATGCCACTGGATGCATCAATCACCGGGGTGGCTACGCCGAGTATCAGCACGGTGAAGCATATACCAGCCATGCCTGCCACAAGAGTGAGCAATGCGCTCTCCGAAAGAATCTGCGTCATTATAGTGACAGGTTTCGCACCTAAGGCACGCCTTATGCCGAATTCCTTTGTGCGCTCTTTCACCACTATCCACATGATATTGCCCACGCCGATTATACCCGCGATCAGCGAACTCAAACCCACAAACAGCAAAAGCACATCCACACCTAACATCACGTTGTCCACCTGCTTGAAGATTTCGGATATATCCATGAAATAGAAGCTGTTAGTGTCATCGGGATGTAAGGGATGATTCACCCTCAACGCTCTGAAAATCTTGTCGCGCACATCTGAGGGTGCATGTCCTTTTTTTGCCACCATAGTGAGAAAATGCACTATGTTGCCCACATTGTATGTGCGTTGTCCGGTAGTCAGGGGCAGCACTACAGAGTCTTCTAATCTGCCGTTAAGCGTCATTTCATTACGTTGCTTCACAGTGCCTATCACACGATAAAACACATTATCAGCCTCCACGAATTTACCGAGCGGACTGCCATTGCCGAAAAGAGCCTTAGCCACATTATCACCAATCACACACACTTTGCTGCCTCGTGAGAGATCGGTGTCGTTGATGAATCGTCCGGATAATATTATCGGATTCAGCACTTGCATCACATTAGGCTCCAACGATTGCACGGTGGCTGATTTCGACTTGTCGGCATATTTTACCGTGGCATAATTCGATATTATCGGACTTACGATTTCAAGTTCGGGTACCATTTGCCGGATATTCTCCACATCTGAAGTGGTAAGATTCCAAGCCATACCCTTTTTGTACCCTTTGTATGGCATGGTGGTGCGCTGAGCATAGATGATAGCCGAATTGGAAGCAAATCCATCGAAATTCATACGAAGAAGCCGCTGCAGCCCCTGACCGCCTCCCCACAGCAATGTCAGCATAGTAGTGCCCCAGAATATGCCGAAAGCCGTAAGGAAAGTGCGCGTCTTGTTGCGTGCCAATGTGGCAGTGATTTCCTTCCAATTATCTATGTCTAACAAACTTATCATTACATACTATATTAAAAAAGTGTATTATCATTCTTCTTGAAGAGCCTCCACCGGCCGGATTTTTAGCGCGCGTATAGCAGGGAATATTCCAGCCAAGGCTCCGGCTATGATTAGGGCTATCGTCACTTCTATGGCTATGGACATATCCACAGTGGGATGAAGCGGGAATTTACTGTCGGCAAAAACGTATTTCACTATCTCGGTGGCCAAAGTGCCCATCACTATGCCTATATAGCCGAAACTTGTGGTGAGGGCCACGCTTTCAAGCACCACTTGCATAAGGATATTGTGCGGCTTGGCTCCAATGGCTCTACGTATGCCTATCTCATGAGTGCGCTCGCGCACCGACACGAACATGATGTTGCTTACGCCCACGATGCCGGTAATCAGCGTGAGCACGCCTATCACCCACATCACAGTGTTGAGTATGCCTCCAGCCTTTGTCTGATTAATGGCTGAAGCGAATCGGTCATGGGTGTATATCGCTCCGGCATCATCAGGATTGAAATTGGCCTGCTTGGCTATGCTTGCTCTCACCTGTTGCTCCACCTGCCAGGAGTCCAACTCCGTACTCACATTTTTGATATATACGTCTATGCGGTCAAGTTTGTCATCAAAACCTTTAAGGGCAGTAGCTGTGGTAAGAGGTATATACACCCTATTATCGTACTCCTGAGAGAATATTCCCACCACCGTAAATGCCAGATTACCGATTTTCACCACCTTGCCTATAGCCTTATCCGGCTCATCGAACAATATAGCAGCCGAATTTTCATTTATTACCGCCACCTTACGGCTGTCACGGATATCCGCATCATTGATTTTACGACCTTGCACAAATCTGTAAGATGTGTTGAATTTTGACGGGTATACCCCGGCGATGCTTGTGGATGAGAGGTAATCTTTGGATGTTGACACCGTATCATTCAGCGATATTTCGCCTTCCACCTTACGTATATGTGCCGGTGATGACTCGCGTATACCATCGAAATATTTCTGTCTGAGCGGTATACTCCTGCCCTCTTTATATCCTTTATAAGGCATTGTGGCATAGCCGCCCCATATGGTGATGCACTCGTTGTCACGTCCCTCCAGGTATCCCGATTGCATATTTATCAGGCCCTTGCTGATGGAGAGAAGGAGTATCAGCATAAAGATGCCCCAAGCCACGGAGAAGCCCGTAAGAAAGGTACGCAGCTTATTGGTGCGCATTGTCTGCCATATTTCTTTCGCGAGGTCTATCATTGCTGTATCAGTCCGTCGGAGATTCTTATTATGCGGTTGGTCTGCGCCCCTACCCCGGGGTCGTGGGTAACGATCACGGATGTCACTCCCTCGGCGTTGAGTTGCCGGAAAATCTGCATCACCTCAAGCGAGGTCTTGCTGTCGAGGGCGCCGGTGGGTTCGTCGGCAAGTATTATAGCGGGATTGGTGATGAGTGCGCGTGCTATCGCCACTCTTTGTTTCTGACCGCCTGAAAGTTCGCCCGGCAGATGGTGCGCCCATTCTTTCAGCCCCATCCTGTCGAGCTGTTCCATGGCCATGATATTCCTTTTCTTGCGCGACACGCCTTGATAAAACAGTGGAAGCGCGGCATTTTCCAGCGCATTCTTGTAGTTGATGAGGTTGAACGACTGGAAAACAAAACCTATCTTGCGGTTGCGCACTTCGGCGGCACGGTTTTCGGATAGATTGCGCACCAATTGGCCGTCGAGCCGGTATTCGCCGGTATCGTAATTGTCAAGAATCCCCACTATATTAAGAAGTGTGGACTTCCCGGAGCCGGATGCGCCCATGATCGACACTAATTCGCCCTTGTCGATCTCCAGATTTATGCCTTTGAGCACGTGTAGCGGCACGGCTCCGGGGTATGTTTTGTTTATGTCTTTTAATGTAATCATTCTGATTTACAATAATATTTTGTTGTTTCTGTCTGCGTATGCAGTGTAATAGAATATTAGTACACTGCAAAGGTAGGCATAAAATCTGAGAAAAAAAAGAAAATTCACAAAAATTATGACAATATGTCAGATTTTGCGATTGGCATAACATTTGCTGAATTGTTGTATATATACAAAAAATAAATTATAAAACAATATATATACTATGCAACAAGGAAAAATTGGGGTTACCACGGAGAATATCTTCCCGGTAATCAAGAAATTTCTATACAGCGACCATGAGATATTCCTTCGCGAACTCGTGTCAAATGCTGTGGATGCCACACAGAAAATCAAGACTCTCGCCTCGTTCGGCGAATATAAAGATGAGCTTGGCAATCTTGACGTAAGAATCAGTATCGACAAAGAGGCAGGCACACTCACCGTGAGCGATAAGGGTATCGGTATGGATGCCGAGGATATCGACAAGTACATCAACCAGATAGCATTCTCAGGAGCAGAGGAGTTTCTTGAGAAATATAAAGATTCGGCCAATAACATAATCGGTCATTTCGGTTTAGGGTTCTATTCCGCCTTTATGGTGGCAAAAAAAGTGGAGATCAATTCTCTGTCTTATAAGGACGGCTCAAAGCCTGTGAAATGGGTATGCGACGGTTCGCCGGAATATACCATGGAGGATGGCACTCGCACATCGCGAGGCACCGATATTGTGCTTTATATCGATGATGACGACAAGCAGTTCCTTGAGCAGAGTACTATCGATGGTCTGCTTAAGAAATATTGCCGCTTCTTGCCCGTGCCCGTAATTTCAGGCAAGGAGCAGGAGTGGAAGGACGGCAAGATGCAGGATACCGACAAGGATAAGGTAATTAATAGCATGGAGCCTAAATGGATGAAAAAACCGTCAGAACTCACCAAAGAGGATTACCTCGAATTCTATCATGAGCTGTATCCCGGACAGGATGACCCCATGTTCTGGATTCACCTTAATGTGGATTATCCCTTTACGCTTACCGGTATACTGTTCTTCCCCAAAATCCACAATAATTTCGAACTGACGAAAAACCGCATACAGCTGTACTGCAATCAGGTGTACGTCACCGACTCCGTGGAGGGTGTGGTGCCCGAATTCATGATGCTGCTGCAAGGCGTAATCGATTCTCCGGATATCCCGCTTAACGTGTCGCGTTCGTATCTGCAGGCCGATACCGCCGTGAAGAAGATTTCGGCTTATATCACCAAGAAGGTGGCCTCGCGTCTGGACGACCTCTTCAAGAGCGACCGCGCCGATTACGAATCGAAGTGGGACGACATCAAAGTGTTTATCGAATACGGTATGCTCACCGATGAGAAGTTCTGCGACGCTGCCATGAAGTTCGTGCTTCTGAAGGATACTCAGAACAAGTACTTCACGCTCGACGAATACAAAGACCTCGTGGCTCCGGAGCAGACAGACAAGGACGGCACTATTATCTATCTGTATGCCACCGACCTCACCGAACAGTACACATATATAAATGCCGCCAACGAGCGCGGATACAATGTGCTGCTTATGGACGGACAGCTCGACAACCATTTCATCGGTCTTTTGGAGCAGAAGCTTGAAAAGACGCGCCTTGTGCGAGTGGACAGCGACGTCGTAGACAACATCATACGCAAGAACGACGGCAAGCAGGTGGACCTCACCCCGCTGCAGCGTAATATCCTCACCACTGAATTCCGCTCGCAGATACCCACTGTGGATAAAGCCAACTTCATAGTCACCTTCGAGGCTCTTGCTCCTACGGCACAGCCTATCGTAATCACGCAGGATGAGTATATGCGTCGTATGAAGGCTATGGCGGCTATGCAGCCAGGCATGAGCTTCTACGGCGAGCTGCCCGATAGCTATAATCTGGTGGTGAACACCGAGCATCCGCTCATTGTGAAGATTCGCGAAGCTGCCGACAAGGCAATAGCAAAAGAGGTGGAGCCCGTATCGGCCGATATCGAGACTAACAATAAGTCAATCACCGATATCCGTTCTGCCGCCAAGGATGGTAAGCTTTCGGCCGAAGACGAACAGAAAGTAAAGGACCTCGAAAAGACCGTGTCCGACCTCCGCGACAAGGAGTCGAAGATCATCAGTGATTACGCCGCCACCTGCCCGCAGGTTAAGCAGCTTATCGACCTTGCTCTCTTGGGCAATGGCCTGCTCAAAGGCCAGCAGCTGTCTGATTTCATCAACCGCTCGATACAGCTGATGTAATCCCATTATACATGAAAAATAAAAGCCGGTAAATTTGCCGGCTTTTATTTTTTATGTGTAATTCTTATTCAGTACATCTTCACTGAGAACTCGTCCTCGTCGTTCAGGAATGGCAGATGACTGCGCATTCTGTCCATACCTTCTTTTGAGATGGTGGCCGACACAAAATCTTTAGACGGCTGCGACACAAGGCGCCCGGCATAATCGTAAATATAGGTGAGGTTGTCGTATTCGCCGAAATCGTCTGTGCCGGAGCGGTTGCATCCTACCACATAGCACATATTCTCGATAGCACGGGCTATAAGCAGATGCTGCCACGCGTAGGAGCGTTTGGCGGGCCAGTTGGCCGGTATGATCAGCAGATCATAACGTCGGTCAGGCATATTACGCAGCCATGCCGGGAATCGCAGGTCGTAGCATATGGACATCATTATATTCCATCTCCGGTATCTTATCACCGGAGGCAGACTTATGCCACGCGTGCATATCTTGGATTCGTCGCTAAGGCAGAATAGATGCCTTTTGTCATAGAAAGTAACCTCGCCGCCTGGCTCCACGAAGAAAGCCCTATTGAAGAGCATATGCCCCGTGTACGAAAGAAAACTTCCGCAATAGGCAGCCTGATATTTAGCGGATAGGGCTTTCAGACGGCTAATCGTTTCACCGTCCTCACGCTCTGCCAATGCCTTTGCCTCCGATTTGTCTGGGATGTATCCAGTGGAGAAAAGTTCGGGGAGTATCACTATGTCTGTATCGGCAGGCATCGCCGCGGAGAAGTCCTCAACGGCGTTGAGATTCGCCCCCTTATCTGCCTGAGCTATATTAAGAGGTAATGCTATAATGTGCAATGGGTCAATCATGCTTATTCGTCTTCGGTGGTAAAGTTTTCGGGTTTTATGCCTGTGAATTTGCTGTAATAGTCCTTTACAAGCCTCATATCAGCCTCCATATCGCCTGACGGACGGAACACATCATTCACGGTCACGGTTTTGGTGGCTGCATCTATGGCTCCAAGCACACAAGGTATCTGAGCCTTATATGCTATCTGCAAAAAGCCGGTGTGCCATTTGGCGGTGCGGCTACGTGTGCCCTCCGGCGTGATGGCTATCTGCAATTTGCCCTGTGTATCACCATATTTCTCCACTATCGCATCCACTAAGGAGATTTTCTTGTTTTTACGTGCCACAGGTATGCCTCCAAGGGCATGAAACAGATACTTCAAAGGGAAGAAGAACCAGGACTCCTTCATAAGGAATCCTGCCCTCCTCCCCACTGAATCATATGCCAAAAGTCCTAATATAAAATCCCAGTTGCTCGTGTGCGGTGCCACACATATGATGCATTTGTCAAAATCGGGGGCTTTTACCTCCACTTTCCATCCGGCTGTACGCAGCAGCCAAGCGCTGAGTCTCATCAGTTATTATAGTGTTGTTTTTACATTACCGCGAGTGTCGGAAAATATACTCACTTCTTTGCTAAGGTTTTGTTAATGGGTGCAATGAGCTTTTCTATGTCTTCTTCGTAGTCTTTCAGAAGTTTGGCATAGGCCTCGCGATAGTATGCTTTCTTGGCAGCGTCGTAGGCCTTGACGGTTTCAAAAGTGTCGGCCGATTTGTCAAAGGCTATATTAATTCTTGACAAAGCCTTGGCGCATAGTGCGGATATTTGAGTGAGTATATTGTCGGCTTCTTCATCTGTCACGGCTTTTGCCACCACGGCTGTGGGGAGCACTGACTGTGCCACCTCCTCGCTCACGCGGTTGATGTATTTCTTTAACTGTCGTTTGTTGGTAAGCATGATATTTAATGTTTAGTTATTTGTTATCGGGCATGTCTGCCCACATTATAATTTATTTTTATATCAATCAGGCTTCACACTATGTTGAGAATAGCGTGCGAAGAGCAGAAGAACCTGAGGTATTTCTTGAATGCCGCATAAGAGGGCGGTATCACGGCTTCCGGCCGGCAGCAGTAGGTCTTATGAAGCACCGGCGGTAGCTTAAGGTTTCCTTTGTTGATCTTGGCGAGCGCGTCAATCGATCTGGCAGGGTGTGCCGTGGCCATGAACACGCCTGTGGCGCCTTTGGGCATCGTATCTTTCAGGCACTTGTAAGCCACTGCGCTGTGGGGGTCGAGGAGGTATCCGGTGTGTGAGTACACATCGTTTATCACCGTTGTAATTTCGGCATCGGTGCATACTCCCGAACTTATGTCGGAGCGCAATTTCTCCACATTCCCGTCGCATAGCTCAAGGAATCTGGGGAGGTTGCCCACTTTCGGAGAGTCCATGCCATAGGCCAAAGTGCGTTTGCTGCCTCGTATGCGGGTGTCGCTTCCGGTGGCGAGGAAATTATGGAAAGAGGCATTCTCATTGCAGGCCGCCACTATGCGCGCTATGGGCAGCCCCATTAGCTTTGATATGTATGCTGCGAGGAGGTTGCCGCAGTTGCCTGTGGGTATGGAGAAATATATATCGCCAGGCTTGCGCACCTTATCCATTATCTGGGCATAGGCGTGGAAGTATACGCTTATGAGTGGCAGCAGAAATCCTATATTGTTGGAATTGGCTGATGTATGCACAAAGTCGTCTTGAAGCTCCATATCATCAAAAGCCCGGGATACCAGGTCGCAGCACTGGTCAATGTTGCCGTTCACCTCAATGGCATGTATGTTGTCGCCGAGGTCATTTATTATTTCAAGATGACATTTTGGCGTGCCTTTGGGATAAAGCACGAATACCGATGTGTCAGGCACGTTATGGAAACTGCGGGCGATAGCGGCGCCCGAATATCCGGTAGTTGGCACCATCACATTTATTCTGGCATTGTAATTTGCGTGCAGAGCCTGCAGCATGTTGGTGAGGAAGGCTGCGCCGAAATCCTTCACCGTCTGCGTGGCGCCATGAAACATCTCCTTTACATAGATACCCGGCTCTATCTCGTATAGGGGCATCGACACAGAGGATATCTCGTCGCAAATACGCTTTAGCTTGGCGGAGGGTAAATCTCCCGAGATAAGCATACTGTTAATCACAAATGAAATGTCGGTAAGAGGCATACCGGCGATATTATTAAGGAAAGCCCGCGGCACTACGGGTAGCTTTTCGGGCATATACAGACCCCCATCTGCAGCCTCGCTCTTCATCATGGCCTCTTTAAAGCTGACATTGGGAGATTGATGGTTGGTGCTGTAATATTGCATTAGTCTAAGGGTATTTTGGTTTTTGCAAATATAACGAAATTTTTCCTTAATAACAAATCAAAATGAGATTTTATTGATTTTTCTCCTAATATTACCATTTTTTTGGCAAAAATGGTAAATAATCGGTCATTTGCCTCACGGTAAATGGCCGATTATTTATATATGGCAGACTAATCTGTCATATTATACCTCATTGGTATTCGATATGAATCTGAGGAGTATGTTATTCGGCATCCACACCTGCGAGTTCGGGGTCAATCATTATTCGGCCGCAGTATTCGCATACGATTACTTTCTTGTGCATCTTGATTTCCATCTGTCGCTGCGGGGGGATACGGTTGAAGCATCCGCCGCACGCGTTGCGCTGCACATACACGATGCCGAGTCCGTTGCGGGCGTTTTTACGGATGCGCTTGAATGCCTTAAGAGTGAAGTCGTCGATTTTTGGCTCGATTGCCTTGGCCTCCTCTCTGAGTTGCTCTTCTTCCTGGCGTGTTTCCGACACGATTTCGTCAAGCTCCGATTTTTTTTCGGAGAGTATGTGGTGCATGTCGGCCAGACGTTCTTTAGTAGCCTCGATTTCCGAGTTTTTGTTGTCGATGTTGCGTCGGTGCTCGTTGATATGTTTTTCGCTGAGCTCGATTTCAAGGTTCTGGAATTCCACTTCCTTAGAGAGCATATCGTATTCGCGGCTATTGCGCACGTTTTCGAGCTGTTCCTGATAAGTGGCTATTTTGTTTCTTGACTCGTTGATTTTCTCGTTTTCGATAGTGATGCGCTGGCGCAGCTCTTCAATCTCGCGTGTATAATTCTCTATACGTTTGTTAAGACCCTCGATGCTATCCTCGAGTTCGCGCACCTCCAGAGGGAGTTCGCCTCTTATTGTCTTGATTTTATCGATTTTGGTAAGGATGGTTTGCAACTGATAGAGCGAGCGCAGACGTTCCTCCACTGTTGCGGCCTGATCGGTTTTCTTTTCTGTTGCCATATGTTATGAGTGTATGATATTTTACATATAATGTACGGGGTTGCAAGCTTTCTTGGCTATTGCCACAGCGTCAAATCCGGGACATTCCTTTTTTATAAGGTCGGAGATTACTGTGGTTATGGCAGCCTCTGTCTCGTAATGCCCGGCATCTATCAGAAGTATCTTGCCGTCGTAGTCCACGAAATCGTGGTATCTGATATCGGCGGATATGTATGCCTGAGCTCCCATGGATATTGCTTTGGGTATATATTCGCCGCCGGCGCCGCCGCACATAGCCACGCGGCGTATCACGGTGTCGGCATCGGGAAGTGAGGTGGTGCGCACGGTTTGGGCTCCTAACGCTTGTTTCACTCTTTCGATGAATGCTTCGGACTTCAGCCCCTCTTCGCTTATGCCGTATATGCCGAGTCCATAGTGGCTCAGTCGGTTGGCGAGGGGTATTATCCAATAAGCGGGCATTTCGTAAGGGTGCACCTCTAACAGCATCTTCTCCACCTTGCTTATAAGATGGCGTGGTACAAGCACGCTTATCTCCGCTTCTTTTTCGGTATGGTCCTCTCCTATCTCGCCCACATAGGGATGCGCGTCGGCTAAGGCGCGAAATGTGCCGTAGCCTGAGAGGTTGAAGCTGCAGCAGTCATATTCGCCAAGGGCTCCGGCACCTGCATCGAATAACGCAGCCCGCACTGTCTCGGCGTGACTTTCAGGCACTATTACCTCAAGCTTTAGCAATTTGTCTGATAGCGGGTCTATTACCTTGGAGGGAGTCACACCTACGGCCTTGGCAAGGGCATATGATACTCCACCCTTGGTGGAATCCATGGCCGTATGCGATGAGTATATGGTAATGCCTGCCGATATAGCGTTGATTGCCGCCGCTTGCTGTGGGGTCTCGCCGGTGAGCCTTTTCACGCCCTTGAAGAATAGCGGGTGATGCGATATTATAAGGTTGTATCCTAAAGCCACAGCCTCTTCTACGACGGCAGGTGTAACGTCCATACAGATGAGCACACCTGTACATTCTTGTCCAAGTGTACCCACCTGTAGTCCGGTATTGTCCCAGCTTTCTTGCAGCGACGGGGGGGCGAACTGCTCTATAGCCTTTACTATTTGGGTATTAAGCATTCTGGGGGTTAGGGGTTACGATTTTTAGTTCTAATTCGTCGAGTTGTTTTTGGTCAAGCGGAGCTGGAGCGTCAAGCATCACGTCGCGTCCGGAGTTGTTCTTCGGGAAAGCGATGCAGTCGCGTATCGAGTCGAGACCGGCGAATAGAGATACCCAGCGGTCAAGACCATATGCAAGCCCTCCGTGAGGGGGTGCACCGTATTTGAAGGCGTTCATGAGGAATCCGAACTGTTCCTGAGCCTTTTCAGGGGTGAATCCGAGAATCTCAAACATTTTGGCTTGTAGATTGCTGTCGTGGATACGGATAGATCCGCCGCCTACTTCCACACCGTTGATTACCATATCGTATGCGTCGGCACGCACGGCTGCCGGATCGGTATCGAGCAAAGGTATATCTTCATGCTTGGGATGGGTGAACGGATGGTGCATGGCCATAAGTCGGCCTTCTTCGTCGCTCCATTCAAACATCGGGAAGTCAACGATCCATAGGCAGGCGAATTTGTCCTTGTCGCGCAGTCCAAGCTGACGCCCCATTTCAAGACGAAGTTCGCATAGCTGCTTTCGCGTCTTCATGGCATCATCGCCGCTGAGGATTAAAATGAGGTCGCCGGGCTCGGCATCCATCTTCATTGCCATCTGTTGCAGGGTTTCCTGATCATAGAATTTGTCGACTGAAGACTTTACGATGCCGTCCTCTCCCACACGGGCATACACGAGTCCTTTGGCTCCAATCTGCGGACGTTTCACATATTCGGTGAGCTGGTCGATTTGCTTGCGTGTGTAGTGTGCTGCTCCTTTGGCATTAATACCGCCTATATATTCGGCATTGTCGAATACTGTGAATCCGTGGTCTTTGAGCACGTCCATCAGCTCCACAAACTGCATACCGAAACGCAAGTCGGGCTTATCGCTTCCGTAGAGCCTCATGGCATCGGCCCATGTCATGCGTTGCCAAGGTTCTGTGAATTCTATGCCGCGGATTTCCTTGAAGAGATATTTTGCCATGCCTTCGAAGAGGTTGATGATATCGTCTTGCTCGATATAGCTCATCTCGCAGTCGATCTGTGTGAACTCAGGTTGACGGTCGGCACGGAGGTCCTCGTCACGGAAGCATTTTACTATCTGGAAGTATTTGTCAATACCGCCCACCATAAGCAGCTGCTTAAGCGTCTGGGGCGACTGCGGCAAGGCATAGAACTGTCCGGGATTCATGCGCGAAGGCACCACGAAGTCTCTTGCGCCTTCGGGTGTTGACCCTACGAGCATTGGAGTCTCCACTTCGAGGAATCCCTTGGAATCGAGGTATTTGCGCACCTCCATAGTCATGCGATGGCGTAGTTCGAGATTTTTGCGCACAGCATTGCGGCGTATGTCAAGATAGCGGTATTTCATACGCA
>N._stephensi_709_foregut__coassemble_435_pt1 | contig 15108 bp, 15 predicted proteins | sample N__stephensi_709_foregut__metabat2_low_PE_014 | metagenome-assembled genome bin N | reverse complement strand
AAAGATGATTATTATCATAAGCACGAACATGTTGCCACCAATAATTTTTCAAGAACTATTTCGGATGTCAGACAATCATTGAGGGCTATCGAACTATTTAAAGATGAGTATATCCTTGATTTTATTAATGCCGAGGAACTCGGGCTGAGAGATGCTCAAGACGTTGACGAGCGCGTTGTTGAACAAGCGATTGTGCAGAATGTCAAAAACTTCATCATGACATTCGGAAGAGACTTCGCCTTTGTCGGCAATCAGTATCACCTTGAAAAATATGGAGTTGAGCAATTCCCCGATTTGCTCTTTTTCAACAGAGAATTAAACGCTCTGGTATGTTGCGAGTTGAAATATGGAGACTTCAAAACTGCCTATCTCGGACAATTGGCCGGATACTTGAAGATTATTGATGAAAAAGTGAAGAAGCCGCATGAAAATCCCACGATAGGAATTCTGCTATGCAAGACCGCAGACAGAGACTTTGTGGAATACATGATTCAAGACTACGCTCATCCGATGGGAGTTGCAACATACAAGACCGCTGATGATTTGCCGGAAGAATTACGAAGAAGCCTCCCCGACATAGAAGACCTCAAAAAACTCCTTTAACGCTTACAATATCTATCTTGTCACTCTCATTACATCAAGAAAATAGAGCGAAAGAAATCGAATTAAAAATACCAAACAAATCTTAAATATATCTAAATTCGTATCATTTATTTGCTGTAAATTCCCTAATAAGTACACTATTAGTACACAATAACAGCTATACACCTACTGAATATTAGATAGTTATACAACTATTTAATATCATCGCAAAAGAATTGATAGGTAACTTAAATTTTAGTCGCGATGAAAAGAGGTAGCATCATAGATTCCCGTCGTGCAAAGGTCTCGGCGGAAGTCCGCGGGAGAGTTGATTTGTCTTTCCTGATTGTTGACCGCATCCATGCTGTTCTTGAACAACGTGGACTTCGTCAGAAAGACCTTGCATCTATGCTTGATAAGAAAGAGTCTGAAATCAGCAAGTGGATGCGGGGAACTCATAATTTCACAATCGACACCATAGTGCAGATAGAAAAAGCACTTGGCGAGCCTATATTGCAGGTTGTAGGAGTGTGATTTTTTAAATTACACAACCTGCCATGTCTGCAATTATCAATGACAATCCAACCATCAACAAACTCCGCGACATAGCGGAGATTATCGGCGTACCGCTCTCCGAACTCGTCAGGGATGAGACCTCCTCACCGGACTTCATGGCACTGATAAAGGACGGAGCAGACTACTATCATGCCAATTCCCTGCCGGAACTGGAGGGCGTAGTGTCAACCATCAAGGGAAAGGAGGGAAGAAAATGAACGATTTGCAGATTATCCAAAGCAAGATTTATGAACTCCGAGGGCAAAAGGTGATGCTCGACAAGGATTTGGCAGAACTCTATGAAGTGACCACATCAAACCTCAACAAAGCAGTGAAGCGCAACATAAAACGATTCCCAGAGGACTTTATGTTTCAGTTGACGCAGGTAGAGTTTGAGGAACTTAAATCAAATTTGATATTCCAAAATGGAACATCAAATTGGGGAGGCACACGAAAATTGCCGTATGCCTTTACCGAGCAAGGATTGGCCATGTTGTCTTGACTATTGAACAGTGACATTGCAATCCAAGTCAATATCAACATTATGCGAGCTTTCGTTGCCGTCCGTAAGATGATAGCAGCAAATCCGGTGGCATTGCGGCTATCCACACTTGAAAAGAACTTCGAGGAACTAAAACAAGACTTGGAGGAAATATTCACCGACTACAACGACATCAACGAGGACGCTCGTGCCCAATTAGAGGCCATAAACACCACGCTTGCCGAACTCCAGTCGAAATCAAAGACCTCCACTCGCTCACGCATAGGATTTAAGACTGACAAAGACGGAGAATAGAAGTTGGGATTATTGGGATTCATGCGTCCGAATTTATCGGCTCACAAAAATGACCCGATAATACATTCATTAACGTAAAATGCCGAAAAAGAAATCGCGTTATCGGTAATATTATGTAAGAAAAGTCGCATTTTTATGGCATCAAAAGAAAAAAGCATGTAATTTTGCAAAATATTAAACCAAACCACAAAATTATGATCACGAAATTATTCGTGGCAGCATTTATCTTTGTAGCCAGCATAACTTCTTTAAGAGCTCAAGAAAAAGTAGATTCCGGTCTTCGGCTTCACGAAGTAGTAGTGACTGGGACTAATGCTCCCGTTAAGCAGAATCTTCTGCCTTACACAGTGTCAGTGGTAGGCCATGATCGCTTGGAATCCACTGGAGAGACTCAGGTGCTGTCGGCAATATCCGGCATGGTGCCGAGTTTGTTTGTTACCGAACGCGGTATTTTCGGTTTCGGTGTCAGCAATGGAGGGTCGGGAGGCATCAAGCTGCGTGGCGTCGGCAACAACGGCACAGTGCTGATGATGGTCGACGGCCAGCCGCAGTTTGCCGGTATTTACTCGCACCATATTGCTGACTTCTACGACAAGGAATATGTGGAGCGCGTGGAGGTGCTTCGCGGCCCGGGATCCGTGCTATATGGGTCAAATGCCATGGGTGGCACTATCAATGTGATTAGCAAGAATCCCAAGGATAACGGAGTGAGGACTACGCTCTCCTCCCAATACGGCTCATACAATACCTGGCTGTCTTCACTGACCAACACCGTTCGCTTAGGCAAATTCTCATCCTTAGTGTCGGCATCCTACAACCGCACCGACGGCAACGTTGATAATTTTGATTTCAGACAGGTCGATGCGTATGTCAAAATCGGTTACTGTTTTTCGCAGAACTGGAAAGCTAATGCTGACTACACTTTCATGAATTTTAATGGTAATGACCCGATTTATCCTACTCTGTCAAATCCGGAGTCAACCGATATATACCATCAGAATATAATCAGAGGTGAGGCATCTGTCAGCGCCACAAACGACTACGGCTTCGTATCCGGTCTTGCTCGTGTATATTACAGTTACGGCAACCATTTCATTGATGACCCCAATCATTTCCATAGCACTGATGACCGGTTGGGCGTGATGCTCTATGAGAATTTTTCGCCTTGGAAGGGAAGTTCGGCCACAGTAGGTTTTGATTTTGATGTATATTCAGGCGAGATACCCATCTCCGGTGGCCGGCCGGTGTCGGAAACAAACTTGGGTGCGATCACGCGAAAGAAAATCGTGGAATACTCACCCTATATCACACTTTCCCAGTCGTTGGCGGGAGATAAGCTTAACCTGAATGTCGGGCTGAGAATGGCCAACAGCGATATGTTCGACACCCGGTGGGTGCCGCAACTCGGTTTTGCGGTCAACCCCGGGCATGGATTCAATATCAAGGGCAATCTCGCCATGGGCTACCGCAATCCTTCATTCCGCGAGCTATATCTCTACCGCATGGCCAATCCTGAATTGAATCCGGAGAAAATGATGAATTATGAATTGTCGGTTGGTAAGCATTTCTCGCGTTACCTCTCCGTGGATTTCACAGCCTATTATAGCCGTGGCACAGATATGATTCAGGTCGTTGACCAGAAAAATGTCAACACCGGGAAATTTATCAACAAAGGTATAGAGATTTCAGCCAACAGCCATCCTCTCGACAATCTGCGGCTATATGCTTCATACAGCTATCTGCGCACATCGCTCTGCGACCTCGTAGGCGCTCCGAAAAACCAATATTATTTGGGGGTGGAATTGACACTCTGTAAAAAGCTGAATATCGCTGCCGACCTCAAAGGAGTTGGCGGATTGTATGTGGCCGAAGTGGTAAAGAATCAGAACTATGCGCTGCTCAATCTAAAGCTCAATTACGAGATTTGCCGCTTTGTTGCGATATTCACAAGGCTTGAAAACATTACTGATGCCCGATACGTCATAAACCGTGGCTACGATATGCCCGGATTTACCGCAATGGGTGGTTTCAAAGTGAATTTATGATTCAGTTGTCAGAAAACTCAGCGAGCTTCGCAAATTCATGTACAGAGATTTCGCAGCTCTTACCCGTTACATCTGCTTTACTCACTATGATAAAAAATTTCGTAAAGAAGAGGTAGATGCGGCAGTCGGGGCAGCTCGCAACAGCGGTAAAAATAAAATTTATGCAGAGAGTTTCACTGACGGCTCATGGCAGTCTTGGGCAAAGGATGATTGGTCATTCAGAAAACTAAAGCCTATTGCTGACCAGTGTTATTAAACAGATAGAAAGATAACATCAGGTATACGACACCGATCACCATAACGGCTATACCTCCAATCTGACCTGCCGCATCGGCCGCATACCCCATAGCCATCGGGAAAAAGACACCCCCGAAAAGCCCTGAAGTCATCAGTAGCCATCCTGCCTTCTTTACATCGTGACTATGGCGAACTGCCTGCGAGAAAACCACAGAATAAAGATTAGAATTGCCAAACCCTACAAAGGCCAGGGCTATGTAAATACATGTCAAGCTATAGCAGTAAGATAAGATAGCCATAGCCGCGAGTACCATCACCACGTTGATTAAAAAGAAAAGTTTCGACGACAATGAACGCGGAAATGAAGAGCAGAGCAAAGCTCCTACAGTACGGAATACGAAATATATGCACAAAGCATAACCGGCTTCTTCAAGAGGAATACCGATACGCTCTATCACTATTTTAGGAGCGAAGGTATTGGTGCCTATATCAATGCCTACACTACACATAATAGCTATACCATAAAGAAGAAATGCCGGTCGGGCAAGTGATCTAAGGGTTTTGCCCACGGATTGCGTATCGACATTCGCCTTTCCCTCTTCTAATGGGGTAGCGCCAAGGAATGTGAGCGTCCACGCCACAATCACAGCATAGACAGCGAAAGAAGTGCGCCAACCAAGACCAAAGGTTGGCAGATAGGTGGAGGCTCCCCATGCCGCCAAAATCGGGCCCGACAGCGATGCCATGGCGCTTATGAACTCACCGAATGTCAGAGCGGATGAACGCCTGTCTACACCAGCCAGATTCCTCACGAGAGGGAAAAGATACCTCATGATTAAGGCATTGCCGATTCCGAGAAGCGAGAACGCGACAAGCATTGCTGCATATTCATGACCTCTTACCGGGATTATCAGAGAAAGAACGGTGATCGACAAGCCAATCATCACACTTCTTTTCATGCCTATCTTTGACACCGACATCCCCGAAAGGACACAAATTATCATCATCCATAAAAAAGCGATAGAAGGCAAGAGACCGGCTTGTGCATCTGTCAGATTAAGATCCCGCTGCACATAATTTGACGCTATACCTGTCAGATCAACCAATCCCATGGTAAAGAAGCATAGCATCAAAGGCGCAAGCTGCATATAGTACACTTTTCTGCCTAACTCATACGTTTGAGAAGATTCCATATTTTTTGACGTTTATCTTTATATGATAATAAATGTATTGCGGATATTTTGTATGCAAAAGTAGGATAAACCGGAAACAAACATTATCAAAAATTCGGATAATGCTATAAGAAATCGATAGGCTGTCGATTTTATTATATTAAAATCCGCAAAATTAGCAGAATTACGCGTATATTTGCGGAAAATTTTCGTCACAAGAAAACACATAAATCTAAGCCCATGTCATATAAATTAAGAATCCTCGTAACGATGATTGTTACCATACTCCTTTTCGGGTGCGCCAATCAGCCGGATAAGAAGTGGCGTATAGGTATATCGCAATGCAGCAGCGACGATTGGCGAAAAGAAATGAATGATGAGGTGTACCGCGAGATGATGTTTCATGATGATGCCTGTAATGGATGGCTTGACATGCTGCCGCGAACTAAAAAATGAAATCTCCACATCGCATATACCTGTATTGATGCTTACAGCCTGCGCACTTGATGAGCAGCGTATACAAGGCTATGAGAACGGTGTGGACGGATACCTGTCAAAACCATTTAATGGCAGCGTGCTTAAAGCCAGATGTGCCAATCTGATATCCAACCGTAAGCGCATAAGCGAGCTATACCAGCAAGAACGAATAAAAGTAGTAAAGAAAGAAGTGATGAGTGAGTCAGCTGCCACGACAGAGATACCTTATGACATCGATAGCGATTTCTATTCCCAATTCTTATCCTTAGCCACCGACCAACTCGGTAATTCAGAGTTAAACATCGAGCATCTGGCAGCGGCCATGGGATTGGGCCAATCGCAATTCAGCAGAAAAATCAAATCTTTGACCAATTTTACGCCGGTGGAAATAATCAGGACCCTTAGACTGAAGAAGGCCCGAAATCTGCTTACCACTACCGAAAAATCAATGAGCGAAATAGCCTATGAGGTGGGATTCACATCGCCTGCCTATTTCTCCAAATGCTTTAAAGACGCCTATGGCGAAACGCCCACAGACCTAAGGACGAAACTTTCGCCTAAGAAATAAGCGACTTCATACTGCCGACCGACGAGTACTGATATCATTGTGCTCGTCTTTTTTATGGAATCCTCTTATAAAAAAACGGATTTCTCTTTCAAAAAAGTGATAATGTCCAAATTTTAATAGTGTTAATCTCCAAATTTATAGTGCTTTCAAGCAAATGAGCCTAATTTTGCAGCAAAGAAAAATTTAAAACCAATTAAATCGCATGAAACGAACATTCCTCGGCGCATTGTTGCTAATATTAATGGCACTCGCCGCACAAGCACAAAACATCACCGTGCACGGGACCGTAATTTCATCCACCGACAACGAGCCGCTGATCGGTGCCAGTGTGATTTCCGAAATCAAAGGTGTAGCCGGAGTAGCTACCAACATTGACGGAAATTTTAAAATCACTGTTCCTGATGGGTCCAATCTTATTGTATCTTATGTAGGATACATGCCAAAGACAGTAAAGGCTCAGCCGCAGCTCTCTATCAGCCTGGATGAGGATTCAGAGCTTCTCGAAGAAGTGGTGGTGGTAGGCTATTCTACTCAAAGAAAGGTTGATGTCACCGGAGCTATCACCGCGGTAAATGTGGACGAAATCGCAAAGCAGAATGAGAACAATCCCATCAAGGCTCTGCAAGGCAGGGTGCCCGGCATGAATATCTCAGCCGACGGCGGTCCCAGCGGATCGGCTACAGTAAGAATCCGCGGTATCGGCACATTGAATAACAACGACCCTCTATATATTATCGATGGAGTGCCCACCAAAGGCGGTATGCACGAACTCAATGGGGGCGATATCGAGTCGATACAGGTATTAAAAGATGCGGCTTCGGCTTCAATTTATGGTTCGCGCGCGGCCAACGGCGTCATCATCATTACCACAAAGCGCGGCAAGGACCTGAGGATTAATCTTGACGCTTCGGTAGCCGCTCAGTTCTATACCAACAAGATGAAAGTGCTGAATGCCTAAGGCTACGGCCGCGCCATGTGGCAAGCCTATGTCAATGATGGTCAGGACCCGAATACCAACGGACTCGGTTATCATTTCAACTGGGGCTATGACAAGAACGGGTATCCGCAGCTCAACTCAATCTCTATGTCAAAATATTTGGATGCCGCCGGCACTACTCCGTCATCTGACACTGACTGGTTTGACGAAACTACCCGCACAGGTCTGATACAGAACTATAATCTGTCGGTAAGCGGCAGCTCCGATAAGATGAGCTCGTTCTTCTCTCTCGGTTACTACAAAAACATAGGTGTAATCAAGCACACCGATTTCGAGAGATTTTCAGCCCGTATCAATACTGAATATAAGCCCATTAAAGATATCCTTACTATAGGAGAGCATTTTACGCTTAATCGCACAGATGAGGTGCAGGCTCCCGACGGATTCTTGGAGAATGTGCTACAGTTTAACCCCTCGCTTCCGGTATACACTACCACCGGCGCATTTGCCGGTCCGGTAGGAGGCTACCCCGACCGTGAGAATCCTCTTGCGCGCCTTGAGCGAAACAAAGACAACCGATATAAATATTGGAGACTTTTCGGTGATGCCTACGTCAACGTGTCGCCTTTCAAAGGATTCAATCTCCGCACCACATTTGGCCTTGACTATTCACAAAAAGAGCAGCGCATATTCACATACCCCATAACAGAAGGTAACGTGGCAAATTCCACAAACGCTGTGGAGGCGAAGCAGGAGCACTGGACACGCTGGATGTGGAATCTTGTGGCAAATTACAATATCGATTTCGGAAAAAACCACTTGGATGCCCTTGCCGGAATGGAGCTTATACGCGAGACGTCAACATGGTTCTCCGGATATAAGACTGATTTCTCAATACTCAACACTGACTTCATGTGGCCAAGTGCGGGTGTGGGTACGGCACAGGCCTATGGCTCTGGCGACGGATATTCGCTCGTGTCATTCTTCGGTAAGATAAACTACTCGTTTGACTCACGCTATCTATTGGGTATCACCCTGCGTCATGATGGATCCTCACGCTTCGGTGCCAACAACCGCTATGCCACATTCCCGTCCATTTCACTCGGATGGCGTATCAACAATGAATCATTCCTGCGTGAGAGAACATGGCTCAACGACTTAAAACTCCGTCTTTCATGGGGTCAGACCGGTAATCAGGAAATCAGCAACCTTGCGCGATACTATGTATACGTGCCTAATTATGGGGTGAACGAGTCTGGTGGTCAGAGCTACGGCACTTCCTATGATATTGCCGGCACAAACGGCGGTTCGATACTTAATTCCGGATTCAAGCGCGACCAGATTGGCAATCCCGACATCAAATGGGAGACAACCACACAATATAACGTCGGTCTCGACTGGTCGATGTTTAATTCAAGATTTTTCGGTGCTCTTGACCTTTACTACAAGAAAACCTCTGATATCCTTGTGGAAATGGCTGGCATAGCCGCCATGGGCGAGGGGTCTACACAATGGATTAATGCCGGTGAGATGAAAAACCGCGGTATAGAGCTCAACCTTGGCTACCGTAATACCACCTCTTTCGGACTGCAATATGAATTGACCGGCAATATCTCTGCTTACCGCAATGAGATTACAGCTATCCCTGCTACTGTTGCCGCTAACGGCACATTCGGAGGTAACGGCGTTTATAGTGTGATAGGTCATACTTACGGTGCTCAGGCAGGATATGTGGCCGACGGGATATTCCGCACGCAGGATGAAGTTGACAATCATGCGGTGCAGGAAGGCGCGGGTGTGGGACGTATACGCTGGAGAGACCTCGACGGCGACGGATATATCACAGAAAAGGACCAGAAATGGATTTATGATCCTACACCTGACTTCACATATGGCGTGAACATCTATCTACAATACAAAGGTTTAGACCTGTCAATGTTCTGGCAAGGAGCTCAGGGTCAGGATGTGATATCCGATATGAAAAAAGAGACCGACTTATGGAGCGGTCTTAACATCGGTTTCCTGAATAAAGGCGAGCGTCTGCTACATGCCTGGACACCCAATAACCCCGATTCTTCAATACCTGCGCTGTCACGCTCTGACGCAAACAACGAGAAACGCGTATCCACATACTTTGTGGAGGACGGGTCATATCTCAAGCTCCGCAACATTCAGCTTGGATATAACATACCGGGAAAGATGGCTGAGAAAATGAGAATGCAGAAGCTTCGCCTCTATGTAAGCGCACAGAATCTGCTCACCATCAAGAGCAAGAATTTTACGGGTGTGGATCCGGAGAATCCAAATTTCGGTTACCCGATACCCACGAATTTAACTTTCGGTCTTAACGTCACTTTCTAATTTAAAAAAAACCGAACTCATGAAGAAGATATCAGATACCAAAAAATTAATATACAGCGCAGCCCTTGCGCTTACCATGATTGCCTCCGGGTGCAGCGATTTCCTTGACGAACAGAAACCACAGGGCACACTTGATCAGGAGCAGGTGCTCGACCCGCAGTATGTGGACAATCTCGTGATCTCGGCATATGCCGTATGGATCTCAGCAGAGGATATCAACTCGTCGTTCTCAATGTGGAACTTTGACGTGCGCTCTGATGATGCTTATAAAGGAGGCAATGGTACGGAAGACGGTGATGTGTTCCATGCTCTTGAAGTGTCGCAAGGCATAATGACTACCAAATGGAACATCTCCGACATGTGGCAGCGACTCTATAATGCTGTGTCGCGCGCCAATACTGCTCTACAGGTGCTCAATTCAATGAACCCGACCACATATCCTCTGCGCGATACACGTATAGCGGAAATGAGATTTCTGCGCGCCCACGGTCATTTCCTGCTAAAGCGCCTGTACAAGCAAATACCATTTGCTATCGACGAGAACCTCACACCGGAAGAGTACAATAATCTCGAAAACACGCTCTATACCAACGATGAGGGTTGGCAGAAGATTATCGACGACTTTGAGTACGCTTTCGACCATCTCCCCGCAAAACAGGATGAGGTGGGCCGCCCAAACCGTGCCGCAGCAGCCGCATATCTGGCTAAAACCTATCTGTATAAGGCATACCGCCAAGACGATGCCAAATCTCATAAGGTGACTGAAATCAACCGCGATGACATGCTGAATGTGATTAAATATACCGATACCGCGATAATGGCAGAGTCAGGCTGTGCGCTTGAAGCTGACTTCCACAACAATTTCCGTCCGGAGCCTCAATATGAGAATGGGGCAGAATCCATATGGGCCATGCAATATTCTTTCAATGACGGTACCACACACGGCAACTGCAACTGGGCATATGGTCTGATTGTGCCTAATATCCCCGGCGTTACCGATGGTGGTTGCGACTTCTATAAGCCGAGTCAAAACCTTGTGAACGCATTCAGGACAGATGAGGACGGTCTGCCTTTTATTGACAGCTACAATACCACCGACTACAACATGGCAAGTGACTATGCAGATCCGCGCCTGTTCCTCACAGTGGGTATGCCGGGCACCCCTTATATGTTCAATACTAATTATATGATGGAGAAAAGCGCCGTATGGAGCAGAAGCAACGGCCTCTATGGCTACTATGTGTCGCTCAAACATAATGTTGACCCCGACGGAGGCTATCTGGTAAAAGGCAGTTGGTGGGGGTCGCCTATGAACCGTATCGTGCTTCGCTATGCTGATGTGATACTCATGCGTGCCGAGGCTCTCGTACAGCTCAATCAAGGAATACCTGAGGCAATTGAAATCGTGAATTCGCTTCGCAGCCGCGCACGCCAAAGCGTAGCCGAAATCTCCGATTATGAGGCCGCTTACGGTGTACGTATGAATGTCCGCCCTTATACAGGCTCATATTCGCAGGATGAGGCTTTAAAGATTGTGAAGCATGAGCGTCGCCTTGAAATGGCGATGGAGAGCGAACGATTCTTTGACCTCGTGCGCTGGGGCGAAGCTGCCGCGGTCATAAACAAGTACTATGCGGAGGAGACCGACAACTGCGCAATCTATTCCGGAGCCACGTTCGCCGCCGATAAGAATGAATATCTGCCCATACCTTTCTCGCAGATAAGTGCTTCCAACGGTCATTACAAACAAAATATCGGTAACTGGTAATAATCCCCCACCACAATGAAAAACTTATTTAAATCAATATATATGATATTGTTAGGAGTGCTTGTACTCTCATTAGCCTCCTGCGACAACGACAGCAATGTCTCTGACCTCATGCTTGAGGGAAACACAAGAATCGAATCGATCGTCATCAATGGCTATAATGGTGAAATCGACCATTCGGCCATGCAGATTACTGTAAATGTCGCTACCGATGTGGATTTGACAAACCTTACGATAGATGCCATAACCCTTAGCAATGGTGCAGAATGTGATTATCCGGCTGGCACAAGATTTAATGGGTCAGTGCCGCGTGCAATCCATGTGGTAAACGGTAATGTATATGCCGACTATACCGTCAGTGTCAAGCACGATGATGTAGAGTTCTTATCATTCATAATCAACGGCAAATATAGCGGAACGATTGATAATGCCGCACGTACGATACTCGTATTTGTTCCCATTAATGAGGATGTGACTGCTATGCAGGCATCGTTCACCGCTAATGATGCGACTACAGTAACACCTGAGTCCGGTTCACTTCTCGATTTTAGCAATCCTGTGGTGTTCTCGGCTACCCAGCGCACGGCAAAGGTGGACTACACAGTCACCGTAATAAAAGACGAAATGTCACAGGCTCCTAAGGCCTTTGTCGGCAATGTGGCTTCTGCTGACTTGTTGGGCGACGAGGCACGTGCGGCATGCGAATGGATGCTTAACAATGTACCCAACTCCCGATTCGTATCCATTCAGGATGTAATAGATGGCAATGTCAAGCTCGATGACTTCTCGATGATATGGTGCCATTTCGATTGGACTGACTGGCCTGGACAACTTTGGGACTCCCGTGACCAATTCAACAGCTACTGGCTGCATGGCGGGGCGATATTAGCATCACGCGACGGGGCAAGATACATCAACGATGTATGGCGTATAGCTCGCGACCAGCAAAGTCCGAATAACATGTTTGGAGGTGACAGCTATGATACGCTTACATATGATCTTGGCTTTGTGGTTACAGGACATGAAAATCATCCGCTCTACGAGGGTATAGCCACCGACGACGATAACCGAATCATACTCCTTGCAAAAGGATGCTCGAATTCTAACCGCACACTTCAGTGGGGTGCCGACTGGGATCCTTATGGTTCAATGTCGGGTTGGGAAGAACGTACAGGCGCAAAAGCTCTTGCATCAGGACACGATTATGACATCAACCGTGTGACAATCGCCGAATTCGAACCCTATGAAGCTCTCAAAGGCTTCACATCCGGCAGAGTTATTGCTATCGGAACTCCCGCCTACGAATGGTATGATAAGAACAATGCCGAAAATCCATATCGCGATAACATTGTCAAACTGACAAAAAACGCGATCAACTATCTATGTCAATAATCATAACAAACTGAAATCATGAAAAATATAATGATAAATCTTATTACCCTGTCGGCTATAGCATTGTCGACACTCACCTCTTGCAGTGATGATGACCCCATCATCACTGACAAGAACCTCAAAGGCACTGACACTTACTTCGCTTCCTCTGATGCCCAGAAGCAGGATATATATTACAAACCTTATGTGGGATACGTAGGCGACCCAATGCCTTTCTACGACCCGGTGGAGAATGATTTCAAAGTGCTTTATCTACAGGATTATCGTCCCAATCAGGCTGTGACCTATCATCCTATATGGGCGGTCTCTACCACAGATGCTGCAAGCTACATATCTTTAGGCGAATTGATACCTTGCGGTACGGCATCCGAACTCGATGCCGCTCTCGGTACGGGATCCACTATCTATCATGAGGGCGTATACTATACGTTCTATACTGCCCATTCCCCGAATCCCGCATCTACAGGCGGCATCAACGAGGCTATAATGGTGGCCACATCAAAGGACTTCGTAAATTGGGAGAAGAATCGTGAACTTCTTATAACGGGTGGTGACAGATATAGCAGCACTGATTTCCGTGACCCATTCGTGTTTGAAGGCGAAGATGGACAGTTCCATATGCTCGTATCCACACGCGAGAATGGCAAGGGCGTGCTTGCTGAATACACCTCATCCGACCTCCTTGACTGGACATCAGCAGGAGTATTCATGACTATGATGTGGGACCGATTCTATGAATGCCCGGACCTTTTCAAGATGGGCCAGTGGTGGTATCTCGTATATTCCGAACAGCATGACGCTGTGCGTAGAGTGCAGTATTTCAAAGGGCGCTCATTGGACGAGCTGAAAGCTTGTACTGCAAACGATGCCGGTATATGGCCTGATAATCATGAGGGTTTCCTTGATTCGCGCGGATTATATGCCGGTAAGACGGCCTCAAACGGCACCGACCGATATATATGGGGATGGTGTGCCACGCGTTCAGGAAATGATAATCTCGGGAATAATGACTGGGCCGGTAATCTTGTAGCTCATAAAATAATACAGCATGAAGACGGTTCGCTATCTCTTGGTGAGATACCGGCAATCAGCAATTTATTCTCTAATGCAAATAGTATCGCTGACTTCACATTGTCGGGGGTAGAGTCAAAACTGCTGCCGCGGCTCGGTGTAGAAAACCGCATGTCATTTACCGTCACGACATCAAACGTATGGGATAAATTCGGTATGTCGTTCAGCCGCGGGTCTGATTCGGATATATATTACTCTGTGATAGTGAATCCTGAAAGTGATACTACCCGTAAAATCAACTTTGAGGAAGAAGGTGGCATCGGCTTTATCCCGAATACCGACGGGTATGTTTTCAGTACCCCTGAAGATGGTGTGTACGATGTGACTATCGTTACCGACAACTCAATCGTCACCGTGTATATCAACGATAATGTGGCCTATACCAACAGAATTTATGGCACTCCCAATAACTGCTGGTCGATTAATTCTTATGGCGGCAATATCTCTATAAGCAATCTCAGGATCAGCGGTAAATAATTATAGTTAGCACACAAAAGATTTGCGTATTTTGCTTAAGACGGCATGGAGAGACGAATAAATTCGCTGCTCTATGCCGCCTTAAGCAAGATACGCTTTACGTCCGTATCTTCTGCGAACAATGTCTCTATAGTAGGATTTTTGTAGCAGTTGATATATACCGTATTTTCAAATTCATTCTGTCCGAATTCTTTAAGTATGTAAGTTTTTCCTACCTGACGTGCCCCGTATAGCATCAATGGTTTTCTGCAATTCGATTCCTTCCATTTTATCAATTGGTTGTAGATACTGCGTTTCATTGTATTCGTTAGCTGATTGTTTGTACAAAGATAATTGATTATTTGCTGCTAAACAAGCATAAATTTAAATTTTAGCATTTTTATTAGTGAATAAATGTTTTAATATCGCATTTTTATTGTGGAATAAATGTGTTATTACATCAATTTTATGGGTAAATAAATGTGATATAACCTCATTTTTTCATTGGTATTTCTGGAGGCATGGAGCGGCGAATTTGTTCGCCCTAACCTAAGAAGGCGAATTTCAGTCGAATAAATTCTCCGCTCATGTCATTTTTACCAATAAAGCATAGCGGGCCGTGCCAATTAAGGCACGGCCCGCTATCTATTACTCAAATAATATTATTTGGCATTTTCGGGGCGGAGCTGGC
>N._stephensi_709_foregut__coassemble_430_pt1 | contig 15182 bp, 12 predicted proteins | sample N__stephensi_709_foregut__metabat2_low_PE_014 | metagenome-assembled genome bin N | reverse complement strand
GAGTTCATTCCCGCAATGAAGAATCTCATTGGCCAGCTCAATGATATTCTCGCCGCAAAACCCGACTTTGCCGAACTTAGTGCTGAAAAGCAGCGCGAATTCCTGCTCTCAAAACTCGCTGCCAATAACGCTGCCGTGTTTGAGTCGCTTCCTGAGGCTGTGGCCAAGCAGCTCACTCTCGACCGTGACCCCCACGGCAACGTACAGGTTTCCCTTATCGAGACAGAGAAGCTGCTTAGTGAAATGGTAGGCAAACGTCTGAAAGTGATGAAAGAAGAGGGCAAATACAACGGTAAGTTCTCGCCAATGCACCACTTCTTCGGCTATGAGGGCAGATGCGCCGACCCATCAAACTTTGATGCCGACTATTGCTATGCTCTTGGCTACAACGCAGCGTGGCTCATCAACGCCGGCGTCACAGGCTATATGTCATCAGTGCGCAATCTCGTGAAAGCCGCCATACAATGGACCACAGGTGGTGTACCCATCACATCGATGATGAATATGGAACGCCGTCACGGCGAAATGAAGCCTGTAATCCAAAAGGCTCTTGTTGACCTCAACGGAGCGCCATTCCTACGCTATGCCGCCAAGCGCGACCAGTGGGCTTTAACCACAAGCTTCGTATATCCCGGTCCGATACAGTACTTTGGTCCGGCTGAAGTATGCGACCAGCCCACAAAGACGCTCCAATACGAGCATCTCGACAAATAAGATTATCCTAACTTTCAGCTTGCAGTCAGCCGCCGAGGATGTCAAAGATTCCAAGGCGGCTGATTTTTTGCTAAATTGCGAATACTTCTAAAGAATTTTGTAATTGACGACAAAAAACATTAACTTTGCATATCTTTTGCTCAAATGCTCCGTATAGCTGAAAATGTACGAGCTGCGACATAATATTCTTAATATACATCTCGAGTATGCTTTTTTCAATGACAGGCTTTGGAAGGGCCATTGACGAGACTTCCGGAAAAAAAATCACAGTTGAGATTAAATCCCTCAATTCCAAGCAGCTGGACTTGACTGTAAGATTACCTCAATCATACCGTGAATATGAGACCCACCTCCGCGGTATGGTGGCGCATCACCTGCAGCGAGGCAAATGCGACCTTATCATCACAGTGGAGTCAATGGGCGACACTGTGTCCATGCAATTTAATATGACGGCTATGAAAGCCTATAAGAAACAATTCATCGAGATGTCGCAGGAACTCAATATCCCGGAGCCGTCTGATTGGTACAATCTGCTGCTTCGCTTCCCCGATTCGGTGAAGTCAGACTCAAGCGATGAGATAAGCGATGAAGAGATAGCTTCTCTGTACACAGCCACACAGAAAGCTATAGATGCCCTTATGGCTCACCGTCGTGAAGAGGGTAAGCATCTCGAAGAGTTCTTTACGCTCCGCGTAAATAAAATTAAAGCTTACCTTGACACTGTACCGAAATTCGAGACTGAGCGAGTGGAGAAAATTCGATCTCGCATAGAAGAGAACCTCTCGATGCTGCCTTCAGCCGAATACGACAAGAGCCGCTTTGAGCAAGAAATGATTTTCTACATCGAGAAACTCGACATCAGCGAGGAGAAGCAACGTTTGGCGCAGCACCTTAGATATTTTTTGGAGACGATGGACGAGCAGGAAGGGGGACAAGGCAAAAAACTCGGATTCATCTCGCAGGAGATGGGCCGAGAGATAAATACCCTTGGCTCAAAAAGCAACCATGCCGACCTCCAAAAGCTTGTGGTAATGATGAAAGACGAGCTTGAGCAGATAAAGGAGCAGGTGCTTAACGTAATGTAGGCTATCAGGCTGTCTGTTTTTTCATCAGTTATAGGATATTAATATCAATACATCAAATACGCAAATGAGCCAGGAAGGCAAGATAATTGTGGTATCCGCACCCTCAGGCACAGGCAAATCCACTATAATCAACGCTATTTTCGATAAGGGTGAAATAGACCTTAAATTCTCCGTATCGGCTACCAACAGGCAACCGCGCGAAGGCGAAATCGACGGGGTTAACTACAATTTCCTCACCACCGAGACATTCAGGCAGAAAATTTCAGAGGATGCTTTCGTGGAGTGGGAAGAGGTGTATCCCGGCAGATATTATGGCACATTACGCTCAGAGATAGAGCGCACGTGTAAAGCCGGTCATAACGTCATACTCGACATAGATGTCAAGGGCGCTCTGAATGTAAAAAAGATATTCGGACAAAGAGCCCTTACCTTATTCATATTGCCGCCATCGGTAGAAATCTTAAAAGAGAGACTTATTTCACGAGGGACGGAGACCCCTGAAAGCCTTAACCAGCGTATCTCGAAAGCCGAATACGAACTCAGCTTCGCTCCGCGGTTTGACCGTAAGGTAGTGAACGACAACCTTGTCACAGCCATAGCAGATACCGAACGCGTAATCCAAGATTTCATAAATCAAGATTAAGACACGGCACATGTAGATTTTTTTCGTACGGAAAACAGAAATCAAATGGAAAAAATAGGCATTTTAGGGGGATCATTCAACCCCGTACATATCGGGCATATAATGATAGCGGCTTATCTCACGCAGTGGGGCATTGTGGATAGGGTATGGCTCACCATATCGCCTCAAAATCCGCTGAAAGATGCCAAATCACTTATCCCTGATATCAAGCGTCTTGAGATGCTGCGCATAGCCAGCAAAGGCATAGCCAATGTGGAAATCTGCGACATAGAGCTCACTATGCCACGCCCATCTTACACCATCGACACTCTGCATTATCTGAAAAAACGCTATCCAAACAAGCAGTTTAAGCTTGTGATAGGAAGTGACAATTGGAACGCCTTCGACCATTGGAAACAAGGCGATGATATCCTGGATGAATTCGGTGTAATAGTATATCCCCGACCTGGCAAGGAAGTGATAGACAAATACGTTGATGGCATGGATTTGGTACACTCTCCCTCCATAGACTTGTCAAGCACATTCATACGTGAAGCTATTGCCAAGGGCAAAGACATGAGCAGCTTTCTGCCCTCGGGCGTATATGAATATATCGCAGAGCATAACCTATACAAGAAATAATTCAACTTTCATGTATGCTTTATATGGTCAACTAACTTTAAGTCATACAGGTATGCCCATACCATATAAGTAATCGATGACATTTAAATTCAATGACAAATCATTTTAGCTTATGTTATCCAACAATATACTTGCTTTTATAGCCTTATCCAACGAATTTTGCCAAGCCATAGAAAATGCTTCCTCTTCCACTAAGACTGAATTTGTAGAGAGTATGCTACGCATTTTGCCGAGAATATACATTACAGCCACCGATGTGCTGCCGGCTTCGGTAATGTCGGAGGCATCATACATACCCGCATCGCTCGATGAGGACTATTACGACTCAATGCGCCGCTCTATGGAGCACCTTTTAGGCGAAGACGACACCTATCTTGAAGTTTTCGAGTCGGATATGAAATACTCCGACACCCCAATAGCAGCAAGCATCTCTGAAGAGCTGGCCGACATATTCCAGGTGCTTTATAATTTTGTGGAAAATGTGAAGGACGCTCCAGAAGGCATAATTCTCGACAGTATCGAGGCCGTAAAGGAGGACTTTAAGCTATATTGGAGCCAAACGCTATGTAATGTGCTGCGGCCTCTCAATGCGATAGGCATCCAAGAATAGCTATATGCATTAGCCACATGAATATTTTCCCACTTATGTTATATCCGAATTTATAAATCAGCAAAAAATTAATACAGACCATGATTGACCTTATCAATTTCATGAACAACTCGCCGGTGAATTTCATAGCCGCAGCCACAATATGCTCCCAGCTTGAAGAAGCGGGATTCGTTCGCCTAAACCCTTCCAATCACTGGAATCTTGAGCAAAACGGCAAATATTTTATCACCAAAAACGATTCTGCCGTATTAGCCTTTATCGTTGGTTCCGACCCCGTGGCCGGATATAAAATCATATCAGCCCACAGCGACTCGCCCGGATTCCGCATTAAACCGAATGCCGAGATGCTTAGCGAAGGTAATATACTCAGATTGAACACCGAGGTGTACGGCGGTCCTATACTTTACACATGGTTTGACCGCCCGCTTTCGCTCGCAGGTCGCGTGATACTTCGCAGCGACGACCCTTTGCATCCCGAGACTCACCTCGTCAACTTCCGCCGTCCTCTTCTGACCATACCGCACCTTGCCATCCACTTCAACCGCGCCGTAAACGAAGGCAATCCGCTTTCACGCCAAACCGACATGATGCCTGTGATAGGGATACTTAACGACGCTGCTGAAGCTAATAATTTTGTACTCAATCTTATAGCCGATGAGCTAAACGTGGGTATAGGTGATATACTCGATTTCGATCTAAGCCTTTACGACACCACCCCCGCTTGCCTGCTTGGCGTAAACGAAGAATTCATCACTTCCGGCCGTCTCGACGACTTGAGTATGGTACACTCTGCCCTGTCTGCTCTGATTTCCACATGCGACCAACCTTCTGAAATGACTCGTATAATGGCCATATTCGATAACGAAGAGACAGGGTCAGGCACCAAGCAGGGAGCAGCTTCCCCTATACTTACAGATCTGCTACAGCGTATCAATGCAGCGATGGGAGGCGATTACGAGTGCTATCTGCGCTCAGTCGAAGCCTCGTTCATGGTATCGGCCGACAACGCTCATGGTCTACACCCCAACTATGTAAAGAAATATGACCCCACCAATCACCCGGTGCTTGGAGGCGGTCCGGTGATAAAAATTAATGCCAACTGCAAATACATGACAGATGCCGATTCGGCAGCGGTATTCCGCACAATATGCGAAAGAGCAAATGTGCCCTACCAATACTTTGTGAACCATTCAGATGTGGCCGGAGGATCTACATTAGGCAACATACTCACCTCACAAATACCGCTGCGCGGTGTGGATATGGGAGCGCCGCTTTGGGCTATGCACTCTGTGAGGGAAACAGCATCAATTGACGACCATCTGTTCACAGTAAGCGCATTCACTGAATTCTATTCGCTATGACGCTTCCTTGCGGATTTCTTGAATATATAAGCAATCGTCCTATCTTAGCACCACTGGCATCGTCACTGCTTACCGCTCCGGAGGTGTCGGTGCGCATTAATCCGCTCAAATCCATAAATCCGGATTTGAGCGGATATGACCTCGTGCCCTGGTGCGATACCGGTGTGTATCTGCCGGAACGCCCGAAATTCACTTTCGATCCAAAGCTGCATCAAGGAGTGTATTATGTACAGGATGCGGCATCGATGGCTATATCCGCGATAGTACAAGAAATTGCTAAAGTACCGGTGAAATATCTCGATGCTTGCGCTTCACCCGGCGGCAAGACCACAGCGGCTCTTTCCGCTTTACCTAAAGAGTCAGTAGTGGTGGCAAACGAATTTGACTATCGGCGAGCCGAGATACTTGCCGAAAATATCGCAAAATGGGGATACTGCGGTGTGATAGTGAGTCGGGGCGACACATCAAGATTCAAGAAACTGAAAGGATACTTCGATATTGTGGCGGTAGATGCCCCATGCTCAGGCGAGGGCATGATGCGTAAAGAGCAAGCAGCCATAGACCAATGGTGTGAATCGCTTGTGAGACAATGCGCCCAAACCCAACGAGAGATACTGGCTAACGCATGGGAGGCCCTGCGGCCCGGAGGATACCTTATATACAGCACTTGCACATTCAACACCTGCGAAAATGAAGATAATCTACGCTGGCTTATAGAGGAAATGGACGCAGAGTCGGTAGATATTGTATCTCTCTCTGCAAATAAAGACATAGTAGAGGGAATCGACTGCGAATACCACTGCTACAGATTTCTTCCCGGCAGAACAAGGGGAGAGGGCCTTTTCATCGCTGTGGTAAAGAAGCCCGGCGATTCTTTTAGCGTATCAGCACACTCTAAAACCACCAAAGCCCCACAACTACCCAAAGAAGCATATTCCTGGGTGAAAAGTGGATATACGCTTGTGAGCGAAGACAACGAAGTATACGCTGTACCTACCCAATCACTACAGTTTTTCAATGATGTAGCCTCCAAACTCGATACCCTAATCAAAGGCGTGCATATGGCCTCGATAAAAGGGCGTGACCTCTTACCCTCTCATGAGCTTGCACTCTCTGAAGCCCTTAACCAATCAGCATTTACCAAATGCGATATTGACAAGGAGCAGGCTCTTGCTTATCTTAGGCGAGAAAACGTGTCATTGCCTATGGCCATGCCCAAAGGCTTCATACTATTGACCTACGACAACCTGCCATTAGGGTTCGTGAAAAATCTCGGCAACCGCTGCAATAATCTTTTGCCCAAGAATTGGCGCATACGCTCATACGAATAGCCAATTGTGATGTTTTGTGTGTTATTGCATTCTTTTTTTGTCTAATAAAAAATTTTTTGCGTAACTTTGCAAATAATTCCCTTTCGTTTGCTTCAGAAGCAACTACAGAGACAGACAAAAGGTACTCTAATCAAAAGCAATGGACAAAAACCCATCCAAGCAATCGGTGCTTGACCGAAGATATCTTCGGATGACAGCTATCTGGGCTGAGAACTCATACTGCGAACGCAGGAAAGTGGGAGCCCTAATAGTAAAAGAGAATATGATAATATCCGACGGGTACAACGGCACCCCCGCCGGATTTGAGAACGTGTGCGAAGACGAAGACGGTAATACGAAGCCTTATGTGCTGCACGCAGAGGCCAATGCCATAACGAAAGTGGCCCGAAGCAACAATTCAAGCGATGGAGCCACTCTGTATGTGACCGCATCGCCATGTATCGAATGTGCCAAACTCATAATTCAGGCAGGCATTAGGCGCGTGGTATTTAAAGACCTGTACCGTCTAACAGCCGGCATCGACCTCCTGAACAGGGCAGGTGTGGAATGTGTGCATGTGGAGGACTGATAAGCAATTAATATTCTGATATATATCGAAGTTATGAACAAAAAATACTGGATGCCATTAGCATTCGCTCTTACACTTATTGCCGGACTATTTTTAGGATGGCAGATTAGCCGCACATCTCATTCCACTTCTTCCGGCGAGGGCAAGCTCCTTGATATATTCTCTATAATACAAGACAAATACGTGGAGGATGTGGATATTGACTCGATGGTGGAAATGACAATACCACTGATGCTCAAAAACCTCGACCCTCACTCGTCATACATACCTGCCAAAGAACTCGAAAGCGCGAACTCTGAACTGGAAGGTAAATTCAGTGGTGTGGGCATATCATTCAGGATTCACAACGATACACTCAATGTAGTGGAGGTCATACCTGACGGTCCCTCAGAAAAAGCGGGTCTTCTTCCGGGCGACCGCCTGATAAAAGTAGATGATGAGAACATCGCCGGCACCGGCATAACAGAAGATGACGTGTTCAAACTTCTTAGAGGGAAAAAAGGCACCAAGGTGAAGCTAACTGTAAAGCGTTCGAACTCGACAAAACCGCTTACTTTTAATATCACTCGTGACGACATACCCGTAAAATCTGTGGATGCCGCTTATATGATTACTGACTCTATTGGCTACGTGAAAGTGTCGAAATTCGGTCGTAACACTTACAATGAGTTTCTCCAGTCGCTCAACTCGCTTCGCCTTAATGGAGCTGAGAGCTTTGTGGTGGATCTCCGAGGCAACGGTGGCGGATACCTTGAATCGGCTGTGATGATGGTGAACGAATTCCTGCCCGCAGGCAAACTTATCGTGTCAACCCGAGGACGCAATTCAAGAAACGATCAAGTGATAATAAGCGATGGCACAGGTGCATTCCAAGACTATGGTGTAGTGGTGATGATCAACGAATTTTCAGCAAGCGCAAGCGAAATATTCTCCGGAGCCATTCAGGATAACGATAGAGGATGGATTGTGGGACGCCGCTCATTCGGAAAAGGACTGGTGCAACAACCTATAATGCTGCCGGATTCCAGTGAAATCAGACTTACAGTGCAACGCTACTATACACCATCCGGACGATGCATACAGAAAGACTACAAACCAGGCGAAAACGACAATTATGACCTGGAGCTTATCAACCGTTTCAACAACGGCGAGATGCTTAGTGCGGACTCTATAAAGCTTAACATCGACGAAAAATTCCTTACCACCGGCGGAAGAGAGGTATACGGAGGAGGCGGCATAATGCCCGACTACTTTGTACCTGAGGATACTTCGTACATCACATCATATTACGTGAACGTGGCTAACCAAGGATTGCCGATACAATATGCCTACGAATACTCCGATGGCAACCGCAACCAGCTATCCAAGGCAAAAACTGTGGACGAGCTGCTGAAAATGTTGCCGTCAGACGCTATATTACTTAACGATTTCGTAAGATACGCCGTGACCAAAGGTGTACCCGCAAGATGGGCTTATATCAACAAATGCGCACCTATGCTTGTTAATCAGTTAAAGGCTCTGATCACGCGCGGCACATTCGGAATCGAAGGCTATTATGAGGTAATCAACCGTCAGGACAATACGGTAGACGAGGCTCTGCGCCATGCCACACTACCGATCATAGCCGAATAACTTAATACCGACAGGCTATAATCATGGATAAGGAAAAAATTCGCATCAGAGTAAGAGCACAGAAAAGCATGCTCTCGGATCTGGAAAAAGAACGCGCCGCAGCCGCTGCTTTTGAAATGCTGGAGCATCACGCTTCTTTCATAATGGCAGATAATATACTAATGTACCATTCCCTCCCCGACGAGATTTCCACACATCGCTTTCTTGAAAAATGGGGAGACAAAAAGCATTTCTATCTGCCAAGAGTATCCGGCGTGAACCTTGAAATTCTGCCCTATGACAAATCCACTCTGCGCTACGGAGCTTTCCATATCGAGGAACCGTCAGGGCAAGATACAACCGACATATCCGATATCGAGCTTATAATAGTGCCAGCCGTGGCATATGATAGACAAGGCAATCGTGTGGGTCGCGGTAAAGGATATTACGACCGACTGCTTGCCGACTCCAAGGCCACAAAAATAGGCATGGCTTACGATTTCCAGCTTATAGACGAAATCGATGCTGAGCCTCATGATGTGAAAGTGGATGTCATAATCACCGACAAAAGCGTCATCACCATAAAAAAGACACGCAATAAACAGTAAATGATATCAATCAATAATCTATCAGTAGAATTCAGCGCTAAATCGCTTTTTGACAATATAAGCTATGTGATAAACCCACGCGACAAAATTGCCCTTGTCGGCAAAAACGGCGCGGGCAAGTCCACTATGCTCAAAATAATAGCCGGGCTTCAGAGTCCGACATCCGGCTCGGTTGCCGTACCGGCCGATACCACCATAGGTTATCTGCCACAACAGATGGAGGTGTCTGATACACTCACCGTAGTGGAGGAGGTGCGTAAGGCTTTCTCCCACCTCAAAGACATGCAAAGCCGCCTTGACAGGCTCAATACCCAGCTGGCAGAGCGCGACGACTACGACAGCGATGAATATCATGCCCTTATCGACCGCATGACCACACTCACCGACCAACTTGCCATGGAAAGCAGCGACAACTGCGAGGCTGAAATGGAGAAGACACTTATCGGATTGGGCTTCGTGCGCTCTGATTTCAACAGACCCACATCAGAGTTTTCCGGAGGATGGCGTATGCGAATAGAGCTTGCCAAGCTGCTTCTCACCCATCCCGATGTGCTGCTTCTCGACGAACCTACCAACCATCTCGATATCGAATCTATCCAATGGCTTGAGAATTTCCTTATCTCCAAAGCAAAGGCGGTGGTACTTGTAAGCCATGACCGTGCGTTTATAGATAATGTGACCTCACGCACAATAGAAATCTCACTCGGCAAGATATATGACTACGCCGTGAATTATTCTCACTTCGTAGAGCTACGCAAAGAACGTATTGAGCAACAGATGCGGGCATACCAAAATCAGCAGAAGCAGATACAGGACACCGAAGAATTCATCGAGAGATTCAGATACAAGGCGACAAAAGCCGTGCAGGTGCAAAGCCGCATGAAGCAATTGGCCAAAATCGAACGAATAGAAGTGGATGAGGTGGATAATTCAAGGCTTAACCTAAAGTTTCCTCCCGCGCCGCGCTCCGGCGACTACCCTATTATAGCTGACAATGTAGGCAAGGCATATGGGGCTCATCAAGTATTCGACCATGCCACATTTACCATCAAGCGAGGAGAAAAAGTGGCTTTCGTAGGCAAGAACGGAGAAGGGAAGTCAACTCTTGTGAAGTGCATCATGGGCGAGATACCGTTCACCGGCAACCTTAAAATAGGACACAATGTAAAAATAGGGTATTTCGCTCAAAACCAAGCCCAACTGCTTGACGGTGAAATCACCGTATTCGACACTATCGACCGTGTGGCCGTAGGAGATGTACGACTGAAAATTCGCGATATTCTTGGGGCTTTCATGTTTGGTGGAGAGGCTTCAGATAAAAAGGTAAAGGTGCTATCAGGCGGTGAGAAGACTCGTCTGGCGATGATAAAACTACTACTCGAGCCTGTAAATCTCCTTATTCTCGATGAACCCACCAACCACCTTGATATGCGCACCAAGGATATCCTTAAACAAGCTATCAAGGATTTCAACGGCACAGTAATAGTGGTAAGCCACGACCGCCAATTTCTCGACGGACTCGTGGAGAAAGTGTATGAATTCGGTGGTGGACAAGTACACGAATGTCTCGGAGGCATATACGAATTCCTGGAAAAAAAGAAGCTTGCTTCTCTTCAAGAGCTTGAGAGGAGCAGCACACCAGCTGTATCTTCTGACTCACTTATGCGCCAGAACACATCTGCCACAGAAATCACACCTCAGAAACTGTCATATGCTGAACAGCGCGAACGCGAAAAAGCGATCCGACGTGCGCGCAAGAAGATGGAAGAAAGCGAGAACGAAGTGATGCAACTCGAAGAAGCAAAATCAGAGATAGAAAACCGCTTTGCTTCCGGAGAGGCATCCGATGAGTTATATCAAAGTCATGCCCAAATTCTAAAAGCCCTGGAAAATGCCATGAATGCCTGGGAGGAAGCCACAATGATGTACGAAGAATTAAGTGCCCAAAGCCAATAGCCCAAAGCCATCACCAAGGATTCCTTTCAATCCGAAGGCATTCGAAGATTCCAAAAAAAATTAAGAAACCAATCATATAAATTTACTATGTTAAAGAAAACCGCTGTCATCTTATCTGCAGCAATTTGCACAATGACTATGACCAACTGTTCGACCAAAACAGCTCCTACAAGCGGTATCGACAAAACCAATCTCGATACCTTAGTATCACCCAAACAGGATTTCTACCAGTACGCCTGCGGTGGCTGGATGGCCAACAATCCCCTACCCGACGAATTCTCGCGCTTCGGCACTTTCGACCAGCTTGGCGAGAATAACCGTGAGCAACTAAAAGAACTCATCACCGGTCTCGACCGCAACACGGCCGAACCCGGATCAAACGCCCAAAAGATAGCTGACATGTACGCCATGGGCATGGATAGTGTCACACTCAATCAGCAGGGAGCTACCCCCCTTGCCGCAGACTTGGCAAAAATAAACAGTTTGAGCAAAGATTCGCTCACTATCGCCGTGGCCACAATGCCTGGTGTAGCTGCTTTCTTCGGTACCGGCGTAGAGCCTGATCTCGCTAATGCTTCAGTCAATGCCATGTATTTCCAGCAGTCAGGACTTGGGCTTGGCGACCGCGACTATTATCTGCTCAACACCGAGGAGGAACAGAAAGTACGCGACGCTTACAAAACATACCTTGCTCAACTGGCCACGCTTGCCGGATACAGTGAAGCAGACGCTCAACGTCTCGTTGGCAACACCATGGACATCGAGACCAAACTGGCAGAAGCGTCAATGTCGCGTGAAGAGCTTCGCGATCCAGCAAAATCCTACAACCCCACAGCTATTGCCGAAATAGAGAAAAACTACCCGAACGTAAATATCACCAATTATTTCAAAGCTCAAGGAATCGACAAAATAGACACCCTAATAGTAGGTCAGCCCAACTTCCTCGCTGCTGTGGATTCAATCATCGCAGAAACCGACATACAGGCTCTCCGCGACTATACTGCCGCAGGGTATCTGTCTTCTGCCGCAAGCTATTTGAGCGACGATTTCGTGAACGCCGAATTCGAACTTTCAAAGGTAATTTCCGGCGTGCAAGAGCAGCTTCCCCGCTGGAAGCGCGCCATGTCAGTGCCCAATGCTATCCTTGGAGAAGCTCTCGGCCAGCTTTATGTAGAGAAATACTTCCCCGCAGAATCTAAAGCTAAAATGCTTGACCTTGTAGGCAACCTTCAGAAAGCTCTCGGCCAACATATCGACTCTCTCACATGGATGAGCGACGCCACAAAAATTAAAGCGCACGAGAAGCTCGACGCATTCATCGTGAAGATCGGATATCCCGACACTTGGCGCGACTTTTCAAAACTCACCATAGACCCTTCAAAACCATACTGGGAAAACATCAAGGAATCTATCATCTTCAACCAGAACTATAACCTCGCCGACTTCGGCAAGCCCGTGGATAAGACTCGCTGGCACATGTCGCCCCAGACTGTCAACGCATATTACAACCCCACAACTAACGAAATATGCTTCCCCGCAGGTATATTACAGAAGCCATTCTTTGACCCGGATGCCGACAACGCAGCCAACTATGGCGCTATCGGCGTGGTAATAGGCCATGAAATGACTCACGGATTTGATGACCAAGGCAGATTGTTTGACAAGGACGGAAACCTCGCCAATTGGTGGACAGCAGAAGACTCACAGGCGTTCACAGCTCTCGCCGACAGCCTTGCAGGCCAGTTCGACCAAATTATCGTGCTTGGCGACACACATGCCAACGGCCGCTTCACCCTTGGCGAAAATATTGCCGACCAAGGCGGACTGAGGGTATCGCATACCGCATACCACAACTCGCTCAAAGGAGGTGATGGCGAGATAATCGACGGCTTGACTCCTGACCAACGCTTCTATCTGGCTTATGCCAATGTGTGGGCTGCCAACATACGCGACGCCGAGATACTGCGCCGTACAAAGACTGACCCCCACTCGCTTGGCCGCTGGCGCGTAAACGCCACCCTGCGCAATATCGAACCATTCTTCTCTGCGTTCGATATCGTGGACGGTGATGCTATGTACCGTCCGGTCGAAGAACGCGTGGTCATCTGGTAAATCCGGATTCATGTTTTTCTCCTCTTGTCCGTGCCTCCCACGTTCAGAAATCAACTATTGGATAAGGCAAGTCCTCAGGGCTTGCCTTATGTTTTTGAGTTAATTATTGCAAATTTTAAGGTCTATGAGTGACGCTGGCGGTGGAAGATAGCCGATAATCCAAAAAAAATGACTAACTTTGCACATTATTTATTCAACAAAATCATTATTTAATAATCACTATATAATAACTATTATTTAATGGCTATTATTTAACGAATACAAATGCCGTAAATGAGCCGACCGCAATCGACAAATTTCCGGACAATCTTCGGTGGAACTTTCCTCAGCGAACCAAAACACTACCTTTAAAAAGGCTTACATAAATACAGATATAGAATGGAAGTCAACAAAGCTTTGTACATCTCTCAAGAAATAAACCCCTACGTTGAATCGACTACGATGTCCGACCTTTGCCGTACCGTGCCTCAAGGTATGCAGGAAAGAGGCATAGAGGTACGCACATTCATGCCAAAATACGGATGCATCAACGAACGTCGCAATCAGCTGCATGAGGTGATACGCCTATCAGGCATGAATATCGATATCGACGATACCGACCATCCTCTGCTAATAAAGGTGGCTACCCTACAGCCTACCCGTATGCAGGTGTACTTCATCGACAATGACGATTTCTTCCCCGCCCATTCTAATTCTCCACAACAGACTCTTAGCCTTATCGACGACAACGATGAGCGTACAATATTCTTCGCTCTCGGTGTAGTGGAGACTGTAAGAAAACTACGCTGGTATCCGGCAATAATACAATGCTCCGGATGGGTGACCGCCCTTAATCCGCTATATATAAAAGTGAAGTACCCGGATGACCCGGCTTTTAAAAATGCCAAATTAGTATACTCGCTATTCGGTGACGCTTTTGAGGGCAATCTCGACCCACGAATGGTGGAAAAGCTTGTAATGGACGGTTTTACAAACGAGCAGGTAAGCGCACTCTGCAAAGGCGACATTGATGCGTATGCTCTCAACTGTCTTGCCATTGATTATTCAGACGCTATAGTGCAGGCAACTGATGATGTGGATCCGCGTCTCATCGAATATGCAAAGGCCTCAGGCAAACCGTTCCTTCCTTATCCCGGGCTGGACAATGCAGAGGCTTATCACCAATTTTACCTTTCATTATGAAACTTCTCAACTCTATTATAGCAGCCTCCGTTGTGGCCGTATCTCTGTCCGGCTGCGATGACTCGTCGAAAATAGGTTCTTCTGTCACTGAAGATAAAATCACAGTGAGTATCGACTCGACATTCACTGTGAGCGGAGAGTCCGTGGAAATCGACAAAGTGCAGTCGCGCACGATTGCACAGCTTATCGGCAACATTGATGCGCCCGGTTTCGGCAAACTAAGTAGCGACGTAGTGACGCAGTTTATGCCGGCTTCCGTAATCGACACCGCAAACATAAGCATTGACCGTATCGACTCCCTTGTGCTTGTGATGCAAATCGCCAAAGGAGAATTCATAGGCGACTCCATAGCGCCGCTGGGGTTTGACATTTACAAACTCAACCGCCAGCTGCCGTCACCGATATATAGCGACTTCAATCCAGAGGATTATTATTCCCCAGATGATATGATAGCTTCGAAGATATATAACGTGGCGGTAAACTCGGCAGAATCCGTAAATTCTACCGGAGGTGTGGATATACGTGTGAAGCTGCCTCTTGATTTCGCAAAAGACCTGTACCAAAGCTATCTCGATAATCCGGCATCATATAATTCGCCCACCGCTTTTGCCAATGTATTTCCCGGATTCTATATCAAGAATTCTTTTGGTTCCGGCCGATTGACCCGCGTGTCAGCAAATTACATGTCGCTGTACTACAACTACGACGCATACGACAGCACCACCGAAAGCGACAGCACATATGTAGGTCAGGGCGATTACTATGCCGTGACTCCTAAAT
>N._stephensi_709_foregut__coassemble_419_pt1 | contig 15558 bp, 10 predicted proteins | sample N__stephensi_709_foregut__metabat2_low_PE_014 | metagenome-assembled genome bin N | reverse complement strand
CCCACAGACAAATCTTTTTGCCGAAATCCTCACCCACAGACAAATCTTTTTGCCGAAATCCTCACCCACAGACAAATCTTTTTGCCGGAATCCTCACTCACAGACAAATCTTTTATGTAATCTCGTTTTTGAGTTTATCTACGATTTCTTGGAGTACATTAAGCTCACGTGGATTGTTATATTTGAGTCAAAAAAGATTTGTGCAAAAGAGGGAAGCCCAGGAGGGTTATAGTGGTCGGAAGACCGACAGAACTAAATATTCGGTGCACATAGGCGTGAAAAGGCCTATATACTTATAGTTAAAGCAATATGGATTTGTGCATTTTATGACATTTCGAATCATTACGATAGATATGTAGCGAGCAAGGGTGCATCAGGCGACATAGAGGGGAAATTCATTTTCCCACAATGAGTTAAGAGGGGAATGAATATCCCCCCCTCCTATGCCATAAGATACACCCTGAGAATAAAATGCACAAATCTTTTTTGCAAACTATAGGAGAAACCTTTGCGAAATATGATGGCAGTGCTTATTTGGATAGTGGCTGTGTGGCATTAAAGTTTCGCTCAGTTTTCTTCAACCGGAGCTTTTGTTATCAAAAAGTTATAGTAATGATTGCGAAGTACAGTCCATCGGTTTTCGTCTCCATCCAAAGGTTGCCCATTTTCGTATGGCCTAAATTTTATTATATTGGACCCACCCGTATAGTTAACCTCTATTTGAGATTCATAAATATTTTTCGTCTGTTGTTCGGGCAGATATAATATTATCGAGCCATCATCCTCAAGTCTGGTGAATAATTCACTTGTTATAGGACTGGTAACTTCAGAGTGACTGGAGTTAGCCATCGGCATGTTAAGAGTTTGATCAAATGTGAGACTCATCGTGTCCGACACTCTATCCCATTGTCCGGGATACACAGAGCCATAAACGACAGTCTGAAGAAATCTCACTCCTTTAAATTGCAAATCTTTAACCGGCGAATTCTCAGAACGGTCAAAGTCTATTTTTACTTTCGCCATTGTTCTAAGCAGATAAATATCCCCTAAGTTGCAGGATTTGCCATGTTCGATAACTTTAAAATTTTCTGGAGTAGCTACACCCCACATAGGAATAGCTCCAATATCCTCTTTTTGTCCGATTTTATTAAAATAGAGTCTTGTGTTTGGGTTATTTGGATAAAGTAGACCATCTCCCATTATGTCATCATCTGGATCTACATTAGCTATTATTATGACCTTTATTTTAAGCTCACGCAATGATTCTATTGTCATTGTAGAATCATCAAGATCAAGTATACCAACAAAATGATAGATAATATCACCCGATGAATCATTATCCACCCTTGTCAAATAATAGCTATTTACACTACCTATCTTATTGTACTGAAATCTACCTGGATTAGGATTTGTAGGAGGAACGGAGAATAAGGTCACGCTGAAATACTTTGGATCTATCATGCTATCGAACTCTGAATCACCACCACTTGCATAATCTTGACTCCAACCTGAAGTATTATCTCCTATTGTGGGATAGCTTACTTGGTCACCGGAAGTGCCAGTTCCAGTGCCAGTTCCAGTGCCAGTTCCGGCACGCGATGCACATGATTCAGACGGCACAATAACCCTAAAGCTTATCATGAGTTTATCGGATTCTGTAGTCGGTTCATCGGATAAGATTGAGCTTTCAGAACAACCCATCAGATATGACGAGAACAAAATTGATGCTATGGCTATCGTCAACCGATATATTATATGTATTGTTGATGATTTCATTGCCGAAATTGATTATCATTGGAAATCCACGTTGTTCAATACCACTTTCCAGGAGTTGATAATGATTGAAGAACTTATCCAATTTTGACTTCTGTCAAGGAAAAAGGTTAAAGTGTACTCATCTTGTCGGTCAAGATACTCTTGATTGGTCATTTCACGCCCATATCCGTCTTTTAGAAGCAACGCATAATCCACAAGAGGTACACGAGCCACAATTCCGGAATCGGTATTTCTCCTAATTGTCATATATGTCTTTCTGCCGTCAATTAGGCGAGATATCGTAAGGTCAGCGATGGCTACGCTAATATTAGTTTCTGCATCAGCTTTACTTTTAGTATTTGCTACGTTACCTACTATAGGATAATCGTCGATTCCAAGACCAGCTGAGCCATTCCTTATATTATGTGGAATATATGTGATTATTTCGTCAGACAGAAGGGAATTGTCATGCGCGATAAGTCCGTTATCTTCTTCTACGGTAAAAGTGAAATCGTTGACATCCACATCTTCTCCTGATAACTGCTGAAGGATGATATGCACACTGTTGGTATTCTTTGTGAGAAACATTTTACAGTCGAATGTGCCACCATCATTTTCCAAATCAGGGAGATTAACTTTTGTCATTCCGTGGTATAACTCTTGCAGTCGTTTTTGTGACACGGCCTTGCCATCGATATGCTCTCTTATTAATGAACATTTCAAATCTTCCAATCTTAAATCACCTTTAGTGAGCTCCTCAGCTACAGAGAAATGTGTTTCAGATGCATCTTCATTGTCAAGGCCGGCCCATGCTATAAAATCATATTCGCCTGATGGTAGATCCATCGTCATTGTGTACCCATCTTCGGCAAGAATTGACCCACTTTCCGTTTTTTGCCACACAAGATTACCATCAGCATCGAAAGCATAGAGCCGTATAGATTTGATCTCGTTCGAAAACGCATCTGCCCACTTCATGTTCTTATCGTAGACAAACTTCATACGATATGTCACTGAGCAGTCGCCTTCATAGTCATAAATTGCACTGTCGCATGACTGCAAGACGAGATACATCGACATAGCTGCCAATGCTATTGTAGAAGCTTTTTTCAGATATGCGTATATTTTATTCATTGGTTAATTGCAGTAAAATTCGATTGCAAGTGTGTATATATGGTCGAGAGCTGATATCAGATATCAGTTTATACTCTCGTGAGTTGTCAAATTTAAAAACAAGGGGCTCGGCTTTTGGGAACCGAAGCCCTTGTTCTGAATGTCCGTCGGTTTTGAATCAACCTTTCAGACTTGGATTCCGGTGATTATCTGTCAAAGATACACCGTGGAAAGGAGAGATCTGGTCTTATTGATTGCTTAAACTGAATTAGTTGTTGAACTCAACATTTTGAGTGGGGACCAAACGCCATTTGAGGATGCGTACTTGAGCACCAAGATAGTACAGGATATCCTTGGGTGATTCAGGTATAATAGTCTCTTCGGGATTGACCACGGGTACTCCGAGTCCTTCAATGCTTGTAAGATTGAGGTTGTAGATGTGGTTACGGATTACACCATATTTGAATGTGTCGCCGTGTCCTTCGTGGTGTATGATATTGGTGTAGAAGTATGCCTTACCACCTTCCCAAAGGTTTAACTTGTGGTGATTATCGCACATATAGTTCTCAATTTCGGCAGTAGTTACTGCCGAATATGTTCTTGGGTTTTCTTCGCCATCTGTTGTTGCGATATTTTCTTTTGTTATAGTGAGTTTATCTATATCTATAACACGACCAACAGTTTGATAAGCATTAATCTTGCCTGATTTTACAAGAGTGGCATGAGAATTACCAAGTACATAATCCATATCTGATGCTAAGAAATTTCTTAACTCTGTAGGTTCAGTAGCTGTACCTGATACTACGATTTTATAACCTTCGTTATTGAGGAATGTTGCAAGAGTGCTTTTGAATTCTTCTTTTTTGTAGTAGTTACCGCTCCATTGCACGAGGTCTACAGAAGCATCATTTTCGTCTTTAAGTACGGCCTTAACTAACACTGCTGTTTTTGTTGAATTGGTATTTGGCTGTATATAATAAGCCTGGTTAACATCGAATTTGTCGGTAATATCATTCCAACTCTGATTTAAAAAATCCACGTTTTGTGCGGTAGTAGCCCAATAAGAACGCTGTTCGTCAACACTGTTGACACCAGGCCATGTAATTTTCCAATTTTCAATTCCTTCGATATTCTTAAACAGGAAGGCTTTATTTACAACATTAGCAATTTCGATACCTTGTATTTCGGGGGTTAATTTTAGGGTACTACCATTGACCACTTCTACATCGGTTGACTTAGCTACGAAATTCTGGTCTTTTGAAGTTTGAACCTTAGCCACAACACGCTCTACACATATTTGTACTGGATTCTTTTCGGCATCCTCACGAGTGGCATAAGTCTGTTCAGCGATATCAGTAGCAGTAATAATACCATCGTCGAAATATGAAGAGTTTGTCATTACAAATGTGCCGGATGTAGCACTACTATAGTTACCAGTCAAATCGAGACATGCCTGAAGTGTTTTCCCACTAAGTACTAAATTACCGGGATTAAGAACTACGAGCATTTTGGATGGCGCTATCTGACCAGCAATTACGACTGTAACGTTAGACACTTTATTAGAAGTAGGTTGGTCAGTAGGAGTCTCGGTCTGCCAAGAAAGATTTGCAGTTTGAGGGGTCTGCGACATGTTGCCATTCTCGTCGAAGAATGCGAAGAGTGCAGTTTTAGCTTCGCTTTCAGCAGCTGTACCGTTATCGAAGTCAGACTCGGCACGAGAGTCAACAGTCGGAGCGATTTTTACAGTGAGGAAACGGCTACCATCTGTGTCAGTGCCGTTACCTGGCACCAGGTCGTTGTTGTTGTCGCTTGAGCAGCTTGTGAAGAGAGCCGTGGCTGCAGCAAGCATAAAGAAAAATTGCTTTACCATTTTTAAGAAATTAATTGATTGTTATTATTTGTTGTTATATTCTTGATTATGTGTTAATTGATTACTTGTCGCTTTTGCTATTTACTGTGAATGGCGGGAGAATATCAGGAATACCTGATAGACTGGCTTTACGATTATATTCTTCAATCATCTCCAAGTTCTTCAGAGCTATTTCGCTTTGGTCTACACCTGACAATTGAGCCTCTTCAAGCAATGAACGAGCCTCATCGAGTTCACCGTTTAGCAGTTTATATACACCTTTCGTGTAAATGGCTTCCGGAGAATTGCCCATCTTTGAAATGAACTGAGCCGCGAGTTTTACGTCACCTCTACTTAGAGCAGCCGAGGCAGCATTGATATTAGCTTCCTCGCTTGTAGGATGTATTCTTACGGCAGTCTCGAATACCTCATTATACTCATCGCTCCCCACTGGGTAGGACTGCGCCGCTAATAAAAACTCATTCATACTGAGCTTACGAGGATTAGTCTTGACCAACTGGCGTATTTCATCAATGTCGGAGAATCGGCGAATCGTGTAGGCTATGCGGTAGTCGGTATGTCGCAGAGATGGATACACTGCCTCTTTCAAGAAAGCATATTCCTCAGGGAATCTTCTTTTTATGAGCTCCTCCTTCTTGTCGGGATCAATATCGGTATCGATGATTTCAAGAATCTCGGAGCGGTGGTCCAAATTTGACTGATTCACAAATTGTCGCAGACCTTCCCAATCTTCAGGCTCGTATGCTGTGGATATCACACCCTTACCGAACTTGTAAAGATTCTGTATGTGCTTTTTAAGAGCGTCTGTGCGACCGATGGCCAAATTAGTGTTGTTGGTGTATGAACCTTCAGGCGAAGCATATCCCTTTAACTCCACTTCTGTAATTGTGATATCCTTATCGTTGCGAACACTGTCTATCGAACTCCATATTTTAGCGAGTTCAGCTGCATTGTTATGATAATCCTCTTTGATATATGTTTTATTCACAGGGAAATCAATAAATGCGGCTCCGATTACGGTATCTGTCTTTTCGGGATTCCCCCTCTCACTTACAAAAGCCATAACCATCTCTGACAATTCCGGATATCTAAGATCGAAATAGGGATTGCCCACATTTGTGTCGCTCGTCTCTTTCAGCTTCTTGCAACATCCGTAAATACTGCGGCGAATCATTAGTTGGCTACCGTCCATCCAACTTTGGTATGGTATGTTAATGTCATAATTTATCTGGTTAGGATGGTCAGAAGTTTGGTAGATCAGCTCTTTATTATCAGATAGAATTGAGCCTCCGTTGTTGCGGTGATAGTAGTAGTAGCGTTGACGGCTATATATACCTATCCTTTGGAGTGGAAGTGTGTCAGTGTCGTTGACCAACATGGGTAATATGAGCATCGCCTTGTTATTCGGTACTCTTACATTTGATAGGTTAATGTCCATTTTGACTTGTAAAAAGTCTCCCTGACGTAATAATTCCAAATTATTTACCTCAACATCGGATATGACGGTGTTATTTGCTGATACTACACCGGCGCACATAATAAGCAGATAAGATATTATAAATTTGAGATTAGAGCTCATTAGAATAAGTATATCAAGTTTAAAGCCAACTTTGTAGGGCCGAAATAATTATGATTGATGTTGCTTTTTACTTTCTTGCCACAATTGACACAGCGGTATTTGTCGGAACGAGTATAGTTGTAACCAATGCCGATTTCTCCTTCCAGATTCCAATGCTTTCCTAAAATTAGGTCGTAACCATAGCCTATACCTGCGCCTACAAACCATCCTTGAAAGCGATAGTCGCTAAGTTTGGAAAAGTCGGTACCCAACAGTTTTAAGGAATTGTCGATATGTCCTATATTATACTGTCCACCTTGAATATGCAGACCAAGAAAATGACCCGAAAATCGATCGCAAAGCCAATAGCGAAGCTCGGGTTGGAATATAAGGTGTTTCCACCTCTTACCATGGCTGAGCGTCCAGTAGTTTTGGTCAACTGCAAGCTCTGCTGTCCAGTTTTGATTCAAGGCAATCTCTGCGGCTAAGTTTATGTTTGTAGCCGCATCAGAGATGACATTGGTCTTGACAGCAACTTTTTGGGCTGCCACTCCACCTCCTATGCTAACCAAAATGGCGATTAGCATTAAGCTGCGAAAAATATCACATATGCAAGGTTTGGAGAATCTGTGTTTCCTGTAACGAAATAGAGTCATGAGGTCTATTAATTATTGAAAATTCGTCAGTTTGAGGTTGCGATTTATATGTCGGATGATTGGTATATATTAATTACATTTATTTATTCTTTTTTGAGGATTCAGCAGCTTCTACCATCAGTTGATGCCTTTTTTTCTCTTCGGGACAATTTCTCGCCACATAGCCGCAGATACTGTTGTATACTAACCCATGTCGTTGGGCTATGCTTTTTAGAGATTCGGCAGAGGAAGCATACTCATTTATCGCTTGTGCATACTTTTCGGATGACGTGTATTTAATGAGCTTACCGTTGGATTGTCGCATCATGCCCTGTTGCGATGCTAATTCAGGCTCATGATTTTTCAGATACTTTCTGAATACCTCAGGATTAAGACCGAACTCTGCCGCCACTTCAGCCACATGACGCGGATTCTCTTTCAAGCTTGCTATCGCCGGGGCATACTTGGCGGCAGTGGCTTTTAAGAAACGTTTCGTCTCCTGTAGATTGACGATGCTATCGGCATCACATTCAAAGCCGCGCCTATCAAGCATCTCGCAACGATGCCATTGACGAAGATAACCCTTGAATCCTGCTTCCGGTACACCGGTGGCAGCGGCAATCTCCCTGATAGAAAGAGAAGAAGAGCGATATAGCTCTAAAGCATCAGCATATTTGTTTATGGTTTCCGCTTTTGGTCCATAAAGATTCCCGTTTCCGGATAATTTTCCCGGTTTTCGGACACCTACGGCTTTTTTAGCCGTTTTGCGCCGGTTGGATTTCTGAGAAAGCACATCTTTGTGATAAAATCTCAGGAATCTGCATAACCCGCTGGAAGACACACCGAATTTTTCGGCAACTTCAGCAATAGTCAGGTCAGAGTCGCGGTACATCACCATTGCCTCAGAATACGCTTCAACACACTCACGCCTCGGCCCTCGATGAGCATTATCAGCAATACCGAGTCTTTGGCGTACTTTCTCCCTATTCGGTATAATGTCGGGATAATGTACACGGAGTTGCGCTGCCAGAGAAGAGCCGTTCAGATTAAAGAGTTGAGCCACTTGCGAAACATTTAGCTCTATGTATGTCATATCACCGCAAGCTTCAATGGCATCCTTATATTTTAGATGAGTCTTTAGGGATTGCCCTTTTGGCGGCTTAACCTTAATAGAATTATATAGGCTATCATCCTTCACGTCAATCCCATAACGCTCAAAAAGCAGATTTCTGTGATGAGTGCGTATGTGTGAGCTCAATCCCGTAGCGGAAACACTGTTTATTTCTGCCACACGACATATCGGTAGGCTTGTATCTGCATACATGGCTACGGCATCGGCATATTTAAGTTCGGCTGCCCTTTCACGCATATTTATAGGCAGACGATTAAATTCGGTGGGATGCATTATCCCGGCGTGTGTCGTTGTTTGAGCTACCTTCATTGTATCCTATAAGTAGTTGCTGAGCTATTATTGACATGTTGCTGAAAAGAGCAAGAGCATAATGGCTAACAGCAACTTATTGTGTGTTAAATGATTGCTTCGATAATAGTCGGCTATTCTTTTTCTTTTGTCTCTATTATTTTAGGGTAATTATCCCTTGTGTTTAGATTGTCTCTAAGCAAGAGATTTGGATACACAATAAATTATTATTTTTCAACGTTATATATAATATTGAAAAAATGGTTTGCTCAACATTCTGCCATTATGGCAATCCAAAATGTATTTTGTTGAGATTTTTTAACTACTAAAATTTGGTCAGTATTAGGGGATTAGCTAACTTTGCATAAAAATTAAGTATCTCTTGCTTAGAGATTTGGATAAAAGTACAACAAGAATGCCTCGGCGCATTTGCGCTGAGGCATTCTTGCGTACAATATACACCTTTTGGTATTAAGAGCCTAAAGAGAGGCCAGTATTAGCTCGTTGGCTTTGTCTACCACTGATGTTTCAAGGGACGCGAGGTAAATTCTTGTGGTGGCTTCACTGTCGTGCCCCAATCCCTCGCTGATTACTATCAGAGGTATCCCCTTAGATTTTGCGGCGGTGGCCCATGAATGGCGCGCAACGTACATTGTCAATGTTATCTTGAGATCCATCAATTTGGCTACCTGTTTCAGGTTGTGATTTATATTATAATTCATGTTTCGGTAGGCACAACGCTCATTTATGCCTTCGTTTTTGATTATAGGAAGAAGATATTTAGTGGGGTTCACAGGATATTTGTCGATAATAGTCTGCATTTCCGAAGTCCAAGCTATTGTAAGCTGCTGGCCGGTCTTATGACGCCGATACACCACCACTCCGTTTTTCAGATCCGATTTCCGAAGAAAAGCCATATCGATGAAACTCATTCCGCGCAGATAGAAACTCATCATAAACATATCGCGGGCGAAGTCGATAGGAGACAATTTAGGCAGCTCCAAAGCCTTTATCTCCTTGATTATAGCCAAAGGCAAAGCCCGTCGGATAGTCTTGTCTATACCCGTATAAACCCGTCGGAATGGATTGCGGTTCGCTATAATATCGTCCTCCACGGCTTTATTATATACGGCGCGTAAAATCCGCATGTAGAACGAAATCGTGTTTTGCGAATTGCCGTTGTTCCTGTGCCAGGCTTCATACTCCTCCATTATGTCAGAAGAGAGACAATCGAGCATGATATCCTCATTGCCTCTGAACTTTTTGAAGCTATTCAGAGCGGCGGTATATGTCTCAGATGTCCGCGTCTTGCCTTTTGCTGTGAGTTTAGCAATCAGAGACTCCATATAATGAAAAAGCGAATACTCGATCTCATATCTCTTGAACTCGTCAATCACATCATCCGCTGTGAACGATAACCTCTCGCCCTCAAGTCTCTTCGTTATTTTATTGAGCAGTTCCATGTCGCGGTTGATGCTCTTGCGCACAGAAAGAATCAAATGCTTCCTATCGCTGCGTTTAGAAGAAACTGATGAATGATGATAATCCCACTCGTTGGGTAGCACATGATATTTTGTGGCATACCGGCGCACTATGCGTTCGTGAGTAATCTGATAATAAATCGTGCCTTCATCAACGTCGGTCGTTGGAGGGCGAAATTTCACTTTTATAGAATACATGTAGATATATTGTGGATAAAAATCAGTAAATCTAATACACAAAATTACGCACTTGCTAATCATGCATCCGAAATTTGCGACAACCAAAACAAAAAAGCCGACAATTTGATTGTATAAAGAGATACTTTGTGTATATTTGCAGAAAAATTTTCAAAACATGATGAAAGAAGTTTATGCGGCAGTTATGGGCGCTGCATTGATGTGTTCATGTTCGTCGAATACGGATATGACAGTAAAATCGCCCGATAACCAAATTTCAATGAAAGTGGAGGTTAAGGATGGCACACCCACTTATTCAATCTCCTACGGCGACAAGACAGTGGTGAAACCCTCTACTTTGGGCATGCGCCTAATCGACGGAAGCGAAATCGGCCGGGGAATGAAGGTGGAAGGCGTAGAGCACTCCAGCTTCAGCGAGAAATGGGTGCCCGTGTGGGGCGAGAACGACTCCATCGACAACACCTACAACCAGATGACGGTGAAGTTCACCGACGGCAAGCTAAAGATGAACCTTGAGGCCCGCGTGTTTAACGACGGTGTGGGATTCCGCTACGTATTCCCCGAGTCAGGCGACACCATACTTGTGGCAGAAGAACTCACCCAATTTGCCATGCCATCAGATATGACAGCATGGTGGATACCCGGCGACTACGACACCCAGGAATACGCCTACAATACATCCAAACTCTCTGAGATACGCGGCATAAACGAAGGCATCGACAACTCCGGCAACGTGTCAACCTCCGCCTTCTCGCCCACAGGAGTGCAGACATCGCTGCTGCTCCGCGACGACGCCGACAGCCTATACCTCAACATCCACGAGGCAGCCCTTATCAACTATCCGGCCATGCACCTCAACCTCAACGACACCACCATGACATTCACCTCATGGCTCACGCCCGGCATGGAAGTCGAGAAAGCCGAAATAGTGACCCCGTTCGCCACCCCCTGGCGCGTGGTGATGATAGGCAGCGCGGTGGATATCCTCGCCTCAAATATCATATACAACCTCAACGAACCCAATGCCCTCGACGACACATCATGGATACACCCCACAAAATACATGGGAGTATGGTGGGAGATGATCACAGGCAAGAGCCAGTGGAGCTACACATGGATGGACGATGTGGACCTCAACACCGTAGACTACTCAAAGGTGAAACCCCACGGCAAGCACGGGGCAAACAATGCCAACGTGCGCCGCTACATAGACTTCGCTGCCGACAACGGCATGGACCAGCTGCTTATCGAAGGGTGGAATATCGGTTGGGAAGACTGGATAGGCAAAGAAAAAGAATATGTATTCGACTTTGTGACCCCATATCCCGATTTCGACCTGCAAGCCCTCAACGACTATGCCCACTCCAAAGGCATAAAACTGATGATGCACCATGAGACATCAGGCTCCGTGAAGAATTACGAGGAACATATGGACACAGCCTACGCCCTGATGAACAAATACGGATATGACGCCGTAAAGAGCGGATATGTAGGTAATATAATAGGAAAGAGCGAAGACGGACAGCGCCGCGAGACACACTACTCGCAGCGTATGGTCAACCACTACCTCGACGCCGTGAAACGAGCCGCCGACCACCATATCATGGTCAACGGACACGAGGCTGTGCGTCCCACCGGACTTGCTCGCACATATCCCAACCTTGTGGGCAACGAATCAGCCTTAGGCACAGAATACCGCCAGCACATACCCACCAACCATGAGACCATCCTGCCCTTCACCCGACTAAAGGGTGGCCCGATGGACTTCACCCCCGGTATCTTCACCATGCACATGAACGAGTTTGTGCCCGGAAGCAACGATTCCCGCATATCCACCGTAGCCAAAGAATTAGGCACATATGTGGCAATGTACTCGCCATTGCAGATGGCCGCCGACCTCCCCGAAAATTACGCCAAGAAGATGGATGCCTTCCAGTTTATCAAGGATGTGCCGGTGGATTGGAGCAAATCGATATACCTCGATGCTATCCCCGGCGAATATATCGTGGCGGCGCGTAAGGACAAAAACAGCGAAGACTGGTATGTGGGTGCTGTAAATGCCGAGACACCGATGGACTACACCCTCGACCTCGATTTCCTGCCCGAGGGGCGCACATACAAGGCCACCATATACGCCGACGCCCCCGACACAGATGCCTACACCAACCCCGAGACCTATCGTATAAGCACACAAGATGTGACCTCTGACTCCGAAATAGAGATACATGTGGCACGCGGAGGTGGGTTTGCCGTTTCGCTTAAAGCCGAATAACCGGGGAAAACTTACTTGTCACAAATAAGGGATGCACAATAGCATTATGATTGTGCATCCCTAAATATTTGGTATGCATTTGAATTACAGCATTCTATAACCGGATACATAATAATCCATGCGAAAAATAGTAAATATTTGAAGAATAATAGTTAACTTTGCGGGAAGAAAAGAAATTATTAATTATATATTCGTAGAGATGAAAAAGATTCTACTTACAATGGCGGCAGCAGCCATTGCACTCCCCATGATGGCGGAGGGCTACCAAATCAACACCCTCAGCGCACGTCAAGGAGGTATGGGGCATACAGGTGTAGCGCAGAAGCTTGGAGCCGAAAGCATGTATTTCAATCCGGCGGGAATGGCATATATGGACAATTCATTCGATTTCTCCGCTGCTATTGATGCAGTGGTGCCATCGGCTAAAGCCAATATCGACGGCACATGGTACAAAACCGACAATAAAGTGAGCACTCCTATGATGTTCAATGCCGGATTCAGCATATATGACAATCTTAAGGCCGGTGTATCCTTCTACACCCCTTATGGAAGCGCAATCAATTGGGGATACAACTGGCCCGGAGCGATTCTAAACGAGCAGGTATCACTCAAGACCTTTACTATACAGCCTACGATATCCTGGCGTATTATCGACAATCTGTCGGTAGGCATAGGTCTGAATATGGCTTGGGGCAGCGTGAATCTCGATAAGGGTCTCGTGAGCCCGTCTACTCTCGACAAGCTACTCGTGCTTATGCAGCAACAGTACAGTTTCGGGCATAATATGCCGGCATCAGTGAATCTTACCGGAAAGAGCGAGTTTGGATGGGGATTCAATGTCGGTGCCATGTATGACATAAATGATAAATTGACGGTGGGTGTATCTTACCGATCCAAGATGGTGATGAAGGTGGAGAAGGGCGATGCCTCTCTCTCCTATGCCAACGATATAGCCCGTCAGATACTTCAAGGACAAATAGGTCTTATCGACCAAGCCAATTTCAGAGCCGAAATGCCCATGCCCTCTGTGCTTACTTTCGGTGTGGCATATAAGCCTGTAAGCAAACTAATGCTTGCCTTTGACGCGCAATACACCGGCTGGGGCGCATACAAAACCCTTGATATCGAATTTGCCGACCTATCTCAGTTCGACCAGCATATCACTAAGGATTACAAAAACGCATGGGCGTTTCGTTTAGGCGCGCAATATGGGCTTACCGACCGCTTCGATATCCGTGCCGGACTCGTGCTTGACCTTACCCCTGTGAATGATAACTACTATAACCCCGAGACTCCCGGCATGACAAAAATCACGCCCTCTGTAGGTTTCTCTTTCCGTCCGATCGACAAGTTATCGATCGACTTTTCGCTCCTGTATGTGGCCGGGCTTGGCGCGGACAATGTGAAATGCGAGTATCAGGACCTCTTAGCTCCCACGTATAACCAAATGGCAGGAATGGCCGGGCTGCCCACTATTCCGGTGACAAGTACGGTAAGCGGCGACTATCGCGTGCATGCGTTCTCTCCCGCTCTCGGATTCACATACTCTTTCTGATTGGTATTATCTCACCGTTGATGCTGACATTCTCAAATACTATGTCAGAGGTGCGACCTGATATGGAATTGCTGCCGGTGGCCACTCCCGAGAAGTCACAGTCGGTAAGGCGCACATGATTCACGTTGCATGTGTCGGGGAGCGCATCGATCTTCACACCGTACTTGCTCTCTTTGCACACCACATTCTCAAGAAACACGTTGCGCACCGTCGGCGGGAAATCCCGGCAGCAATTCTCCTTTGCCTCGTATACGAGGTTGATTTTCAGCACCGCCTCCTTGCATCTGCCCACTTGCACATTACGCACGAATATATCCTCGATCACGCCTCCTCGGCAGGTATTGGTTTTGATGCGTATCACGCGGTCAAGCAAGGGAGAGTCCATTACGCAATTCTCCACAAACAGATTCCTGAAACCGCCGGAAATCTCGCTTCCTATCACCACACCGCCGTGGCCATTCTTCATCCTGCAGTTGCGCACTATCACATTCTCTGTGGGTATTCCTGCCACACGGCCGTCGCGGTTGCGTCCGCTTTTTATGGCTATGCAGTCGTCGCCGGTGTCGAAGTAGCAATTCTCGATAAGCACGTTCTTGCACGATTCTGGATCACAGCCGTCGCCGTTCGGTCCCTCGTTCTGCACATGTATGCCCCTTACGGTAAGATTGTTGCAGAAAAGCGGATGCACTACCCAAAAGGGGCTTCTCAGCAGAGTCACATCCTCGATAAGCACGTTGGAGCATCTCACGGGATTCACGAGCTGCACTCTCATGCCATAGCCGTCGCCCAGCCGCCGGTGCTCCACCTCCATGCCCATTTCATTCCATTCCTGTAGCTGTGGGCGTCCTATGCGCTGCGACACCATGCCGCTGTCAGGCACATATCCGTATTTCTCGGCGCCGCACATCCTCCACCAGTTGCTTCTGTCGGCTCCCCCATCGATTGTGCCTTTTCCGGTGATAGCTATGTTTTCCTCTTCAAAGGCATAAATCATAGGCTGGTAATTATAGCAGTCCATGCCTTCCCATCGGGTGTATACCAGAGGGTATTGCGAGAGGTCGGGGGTGAAGAGTAGTGTCGCACCCTCTGAAATATGCAGGTCTACATTGCTTTTAAGTGTAATGGGGCCGGTGAGCCATGTACCCTTTGGTATAATCACTCTGCCACCCCCCTCCGATGAGCAGCGCTCGATAGTGCTGTTGATAAGCGCGGTATACAGATACTCCTCATCGTCGGATTTACTCCCATAATCGGTTATGACATATTCCTTGTCGGGAAATTGCGGAGAGCCGATCTCCTTTTCTATGGCAGGGTATATCTCGCTCCATGCTGTAGAGGGTGATACCAAGTTCTGCGCTTGCGAGGCCAATGATATTGAGATAATGGCAGAGAATAATGCGTAAAATCTTTTCATGATATGGGATATGTGGTTTATGCCGCAAAGTTACGCGTTTTTGCATAAAAATATCCGATTTTATCATTAAAACTTTAAGTTAGGCGACAATGAGGAGTGGATTAATTCACCTTATAAATAGCGGGGGCTTGCCTCAACGGCACGCCCCCGCTCGCAGTTATGGAAAATGATTAATATTCAGACCATGAGGTGATTGACAGGCTCTCCATCGGCTTATTGATGAAAGCCTTGACGGGACACATACATAAGGCTGTGTTTGGCTTCTATGTAATATAGAATGTTTATAT
>N._stephensi_709_foregut__coassemble_407_pt1 | contig 15887 bp, 11 predicted proteins | sample N__stephensi_709_foregut__metabat2_low_PE_014 | metagenome-assembled genome bin N | reverse complement strand
GAAGAATGCTCAATCAGAAATGTCGAATCTGATAGAATCAGCGGTTCATGAAGCTGCAGAGTCATACTTGATTACTCTTGAAGCTGAATATGATGTTACAGGTAAGAGTATAACCGAACAGCTCGATGAATTTTGCTCTTCACAGGTATTCTCGATGAAAAAAGTTGGTACGCCACTGAGACTCAGAGGGAAGAATGAAGCAGGCAAACCAATTATGATTTATTATCAGTGCTATGAGATGATTAAATCGATTGATGATCTTATTAATGATATGTCCGATAAGGCGGTGGATATAGCCAAAGATAATTCGTTAGACGCAGATGAACTATTTAAATTTAGAGATGATTTCAAGCGAAATCTTAGTTCTCAGTTGAAACCGGATTCGGATGATAACCAAGAAGCTGCAGATATCGAATAGTCTTTTAGATATGGATCGATTAATCATAGTAATTTTCATATGCATGACCTCAATATTTGGTTATGCAAGTAAACCTACTTGGTTGAAAGATACCCCTATACCCGGTAATGATAGCTATGAATTCGTAGTTGTGAATACTACCGGTGGTTCTTTAAATGAAGCAAGGAATCAAAGTAGGACTTCTCTTGCCTCAAACGAACAACTGAAGGAAGGTATGAGAGTGCGAGAGAAATCATCTCAACGTACCACAATCGAGCAGACCCACAGTGATAGCTTAGATGAAAAGATACATGAGTCATTTGTGATAGACGTTAATTTTGAAGGAAAGGAATTTCCGCTAAGTGCCTATAAAATTGACGAATACTACGAGCAAAAAGACGGAGAATATCATTTAAGCACCCTATATCAAATAGCAACCTGTGCAAATCCGTCATTTGATAATGTAGCTATTTCCACATCCTATGGAATTACCCCTGCGTTTATGTCTATAATTCCGGGTGTAGGACAAATGTATAAAGGGTCTACCACAAAAGGAGTGGCTTTTTTGGTCTCGGAGGCAGCCGCGGTAGCTGGAATCATATGGACAGAAAACGAACGCGCCTCATATGCGAAAAAAATAATTGAACAACCTAAATTCGCAAAAGAATACAGCAATAAGGTAAGTGGCTGGGAGACAGGACGTAATATCTGTATAGGTGTAGCCGCAGGTATATGGGTATGGAATGTTATCGATGCCGCCTTTACAAAAGGTGCCCGTAAACTTATAGTGACTCCAAAATATGGGTCCGGACTTTCTATTGTTCCATTCATAATGCCAAAAGAAGGGAGAGGAATATCAATCGCTTACAATTTTTAGCCCAATAGTCAATTCATGATACGGCAAATAGTTATATTTATCATCTGCTGTGCTATTTTAAATAGCACAGCAGCCCATCCTATAACTCCATATGATGAATATGAAGCGAAGCAAATGAGTAAGTTCAACAAATATAAGAACATCAAGAATAAAAAATTCAGTGAATATCGTAGAAAACGTAATGAGGATTATGCCCAATATTTGAGTAAACGATGGAAGAACCTACTACCAGAACCAAAAATCCCTAAACCCAAAGATGAGACAATCCCCCCGGTAATTATCGAAGAGGAAAATCAGCAGCCCATTCATTCGCCTAATCCTGTACCGTATGACGAAGTGATACCAGTACCGAAACCTGATCCTCAGCCTACGCCCATCGAGCCTATAGAAGAAATTGTGGAACCGTTGCCTGTGGCACCACAACCCAAGACGTGTGAATTTACATTTTTCGGAACAAATGCCAATGTGCGTTATGACGATTCAAGGCGATTCACTCTATCACAGTCGAATGAAAAAGGCGTAGCCGATGCATGGTTGCAATTATCAGGAGATGATTACACCAACCTTGTGTTCGATTGTCTTGATATACGCAAAGAGAAAAAGCTGGACGACTGGGCATATCTTATGATGATTAAGGATATGGCAGAATCTGTGTTTGGGAAAGCGACCAATGAATCAGTACTGCTTACAGCTTTTGTATATTGTCAGTCGGGCTACAAAATCAGGCTTGGCTTTGATGACAAAAATAGGTTAGAGATGCTATTCGCATCAAAACATACGATTTACGATTGGCCCTATTATACCCTTGATAAAGGAGAGAAGTTTTATCCAATGAGCAAAAGCAGTAAAAATCTGCGAATCTGTCAACAGCAGTACCCCAAGGAACAATCCATGTCATTGGTTAACACCAACGTGCCTATTTTCACAAACCATCGCACCTCATCATCCTCCCATCAGTCCACGCGAGACAAAGATATGAAAGTGACAATGACTGCTAATAAGAATAGACTTGATTACTATTCATCCTATCCAACGTCGATGATTGGCGATAACTTTGTGAGTAGATGGGCGTTATATGCAAATATGCCTATGCCAAAAGATGTAAAAGATCAGGTATATCCCCAATTGAAGTCTGGAATTAAAGGTTGCGACCAACTTACAGCCTTGAACAAGATTCTGAACTGGGTTCAAACCGGATTTGAATACGAATATGACGATAAGGTATGGGGCGGCGATAGGGCGTTTTTCCCTGAAGAATCGCTATATTATCCATATTGCGATTGCGAGGACCGCAGCATTCTGCTTACACGTATAGTGCGAGATATCCTCGGACTCGAATGTATCCTTATCTATTATCCTGGGCACCTTGCTGCCGCCGTGGCCGTAACCGAGGGTAATCCTACCGGCGACTACATAAGTCTGAATGGTAAGCGTTTTTTCATAACAGACGGTACTATTATGGGTTATGGTGCACCGGTAGGTGCTACCATGAGTGGCATGGACAATAAGACAGCCAAGGTGATTCTGCTCAAATGATGCAGTGCAGGTGCCCGCGGGGCATGAGATTTGCGGAAAAATCGTGAGCGATAATGCAGTAAAGATTTTGTGCGTTTTTGTGATATCCCTGAAATGGATGTGATTGAAGGTGTCATGTGGCATGGAAGGGTGAATTTATTCGCCTGATATAATCAAGGGGAATGAATTCCCCTTTCCATGCCGCCTGATTAATCGTCAAGGAACCTTTTAGTGAGGCCATCGTAGGCATCAATGCGGCGGTCGCGGAGGAACGGCCACCAACGGCGCACATTCTCTGAACGCTTCATGTCGATATCCACAAGAGCCGTAGCCTCACTATCAGAAGGGGCCTGATACAAGAACTCGCCTTGCGGTCCGGCAACGAATGATGACCCCCAAAATTGTATACCATTAGTCTGTCCTGATGGGTCAGGCTCGTGTCCCACGCGATTCACAGACACCACAGGCAAACCATTTGCTATGGCGTGAGCCCTCTGTATGGTGATCCATGCGTCACGCTGCCGGCTCTTCTCGTCATCGGTATCGCTGCTTTCCCAACCGATAGCGGTAGGGTATATCAGCAGTTCGGCACCTCTCAATGCCATAAGTCTTGCAGCCTCAGGATACCACTGATCCCAGCACACAAGCACACCTAATCGGCCCAATGACGTGTCGATAGGCTCGAAACCGATATCACCCGGAGTGAAATAGAACTTCTCATAATAAGCAGGGTCATCAGGGATGTGCATCTTACGATATTTTCCGACTATACTGCCATCGGTATCAAACACTACCGCCGTGTTATGATAAAGCCCGGGCGCTCTCTTTTCGTACAAAGAGGTGACTATCACACACCCCGTATCCTTGGCAAGCGCGGAATAAAAATCCGTGGCCTTGCCCGGTATATGCAATGCCAGATTACAATTATCCACATCCTCCACCTGACAGAAATACAACGAGTCATGAAGCTCCTGATTCACGATAAGGTTCGCCCCCTCAGAGGCAAGTCTGCGAATCTTAGAGGCTAACCTCTCGCGATTATCCTTTATGTCAGCAGTATTATTCTGCTGTATTATGCCGCATTTTATAATGTCCATATTTGTTATGTTATAAAAATACCGTACAAACTTACGAATTAATTACGGATTTTTACTAATTTTGTGTTAGAAAAAATACAAAACAAACAAAAGAATATGCACAACGGATTCTACAGAGTGATATCCGCTTCGCCTAAAGTATCGGTGGCGGATTGTAAAGCGAATGTTGAAAATATCGCTGAGATATTGCAAAATACGGCCTCTGCCGGGGCTTCGTTAATAGTTTTCCCTGAAATGTCAGTCACGGGCTACACATGTGCCGACCTGTTCCATAACTTCAACCTTATCGACGCGTCATATGCCGCCTTGCGACATATAGCCAACGAGACTATGCGCCTTGGCATAGAAGCCACAGTGGTGTTGGGCGCCCCCATAATCTTAGGTAACGCACTTTATAATTGCGCCGTGGTGATGAAATCAGGTAAGATATTGGCAGTAATCCCGAAAACCTATCTGCCTAACTACAATGAGTTTTATGAAAAACGCTGGTGGCAACCCGCGCCGGATATCAATGCAAAAGTGACGGTGAAATACTTCGATGAGTCGATACCGTTCGGCACACGCATGATAGTGGAGGCCGACGGCGTGAAGATAGGGTTTGACATTTGCGAAGACCTATGGGCACCGGTGCCCCCGTCCACTTTTGCCGCACTGGCCGGAGCTGAAGTAATAGTAAATATATCCGCCTCCGATGATCTTATAGGCAAATATGCTTATCTCAAGAGCCTTGTGGCGCAGCAGTCGGCCAGATGCCTGTGCGCTTACGTGTATGCTTCCGCCGGGTACGGAGAATCCTCTACCGATTTGGTCTTCGACGGCAAAACCATTATAGCCGAAAACGGCACTATACTTGAATGTAACAAAAGATGGCAGAGCGGCAACCAGTATGTGATGGCAGATGTGGATATATATGCACTGCGCCACGACCGTATGCATATAGGCACATTCAACGACTGCGCGGCTCGCCTTAAATTGGAAGATTTCTCCGTGGTAATTCCCGATGACAATCCGACACCCAAAAAAGCTGACAACGACTCCACTCTATACCGCAAAATCAATCCTACGCCATTCGTGCCCGCCTCTGATGCCGACATGGCCGAACGCTGTGAAGAAATCACCAATATACAGACCGCAGGCCTCGCAAAACGACTTGACTTCATACACTGCTCCAAGCTTGTGGTGGGCATATCCGGTGGTCTCGACTCCACCCTTGCGCTGCTCATAGCCGTCAAAGCTTTCGATCGCCTTAAACTTGACCGCAAAGGCATAATCGGAATCACCATGCCCGGATTCGGCACCAGCGACCGCACCCGCGACAATGCCATAACCCTGATGCAGAAACTCGGAATCACAATCCGTGAAATACCTATAGGTCCGGCTGTGACACAGCACTTCCATGATATAGGGCACGACCCGAACAACCATGACGTGACCTATGAGAACTCCCAAGCCCGTGAACGCACACAGATACTTATGGATGTGGCTAATCAGGTGAATGGCATTGTGCTTGGCACAGGTGACCTTTCAGAACTCGCTCTCGGGTGGGCCACATATAACGGCGACCATATGTCGATGTACGGTGTAAACGCCGGTGTGCCTAAGACACTTGTGAAATATCTTGTGAGATTTTTCGCCGACGATGATGCTATTGATTGCAGAGAAGTCCTGACCGATATCCTCGACACTCCAATCAGCCCCGAACTTATACCTACCGATCCAAACGGACAGATAGCCCAAAAAACCGAAGATATTGTGGGGCCGTACGAACTTCACGATTTCTTTCTCTACTATACCCTGCGTTACGGCTTCAGCAACGAACGCATACAATACCTCGCCTACAAAGCATTTGCCGACAAGTATGGCAAAGACGTGATAGATAAGTGGCTAAAGGTGTTTGTAAAGCGATTCTTCCAGCAGCAATTCAAGCGTTCGTGTCTGCCCGATGGTCCCAAGGTGGGTTCGGTATGTCTTTCGCCGCGCGGCGACTGGCGAATGCCGTCGGATGCCGTGGCTTTCGCCATAAATCCGCCACAAGTGGCAAAAGCTTAATAATAGCTAAAATTTGAAGAACAAATGATAATTATTAGCTAATAATTGTTTAACTTTGTAGCTTAATTTGAGAAATTACTTACAAAAGTTAAGGTAGAAAAAGATTATGTCAAAAGTTACTAAAGAAGCGGCCCTTGAATATCACAAGGAGCCGCGACCCGGTAAAATCGAGGTTATCCCTACCAAGCCATATTCCTCTCAGCAGGATTTGGCTTTGGCTTATTCGCCCGGCGTGGCTTATCCCTGCAAGGAAATACAGGCAAATGCGGAAGACGCATACGAATACACCGACAAAGGCAATCTTGTGGGTGTGATCAGTAACGGTACAGCCGTGCTCGGTCTCGGCGACATCGGCGCTCTCGCCGGAAAGCCGGTGATGGAAGGTAAGGCCCTTCTGTTTAAGATATTTGCCGGAATAGACTGTTTCGATATCGAAATCGACGAGAAGGACCCGCAAAAGTTTATAAATATCGTAAAAGCCCTGACCCCAACCTTCGGCGGTATAAACCTTGAGGATATAAAGGCTCCTGAATGTTTTGAAATCGAGACCAAGCTCAAAGAACAATGCGACATCCCCATCATGCACGACGACCAGCACGGCACAGCCATAATCTCCGCAGCCGGACTGCTCAATGCCCTTGAGATTCAAGACAAAAAAATCGAGGACGTGCGTCTGGTGGTGAATGGCGCCGGCGCGGCAGCCGTGAGCTGTACACGCTTATACATATCCTTGGGCGTGAAAAAGGAAAATGTGGTGATGTGCGACTCCAAAGGCGTAATCTCCACATCACGCACCAACCTCAACCGGCAAAAAGCAGAATTCGCCACTTCGCGCCCCATCACCACCCTTGCGGAGGCAATGGTGGATGCCGATGTATTCCTCGGTCTATCCGTCAAGGATGTGGTGACTCCGGAGATGCTGAAATCCATGGCCCCCAAGCCAATCGTGTTCGCATTGGCCAATCCTGACCCGGAAATAAACTATGAGAAAGCCATGGCATCACGCGATGACCTGATATTTGCCACCGGCCGTTCGGATTACCCCAACCAGATAAACAACGTAATAGGATTCCCCTACATATTCCGCGGCGCGCTTGACGTAAGGTCAACATCAATCAACGAGGAGATGAAGATCGCCGCCGTATACGCAATCGCCGCGCTCGCGAAACAGCCCGTCCCCTCGGTGGTAAATTCAGCTTACAATATGCTTGACCTAAAGTTCGGCCGTGATTATATTCTGCCCAAGCCCCTTGATCCTCGACTGCTCACCAGCGTGGCTCCCGCTGTGGCTAAAGCTGCCATGGAAAGCGGTGTGGCACGCAAAAAAATCACCGACTGGAAGCAATATAACGAAAGACTCCAGCACATCATGGGCTACGACAACAAGCTTCTGCGCCAATTCATCGAACAGGCACAGTGCGACCCACAGCGCGTGGTATTCGGCGAGGCAAATACCGACAATATGCTCCGCGCTGCCGTAGAGGCATACAAAGAGAATATCTGCGTGCCAATACTTTTGGGCAACGAGGAGATGATAGAGAAGCGCGCACAGCGTCTTGGCATAGATATAAGCGGCATAGAAATCGTGAACCTGCGCAACGACCGCGAAGCCGACCGCCGCGCCCGATATGCTGAGGTGCTTGCCAAGAAAGGCCAGCGAGAAGGCATGACATATCAGGAGGCCCTCGAACTGATGATGGACCGCAACCACTTCGGCATGATGATGGTGGTGACAGGAGACGCCGACGCCATGATAGCTGGCACATATGCCGGATACGAGGTGCCCGCAGAGGTGGCACGTAAGGTAGTGGGTATACGACCGTCGTTCAGCCACTTCGCCACTATGCACATACTCAACACCAAAAAAGGTATTTACTATCTGGCCGACACGATGGTGAACAACGACATGGACGAGCAGGCACTCCTCGATGTGACACGCCTTGTGCGCAACTCGGTGGAATATTTCGGACAAGAACCCATAATGGCGATGGTGTCATTCTCCAATTTCGGCTCCAGCAAAGACAAAGAGTCGGCCATCGTGCATAACGTGGTGGAAAAGATGCACAATATGTATCCCGACCTCGCCATCGACGGAGAGATGCAGGCGCACTATGCCATCGACAGCAAATCGCGCGATGCGTTGTTCCCATTCAACCGCCTGAAAGGGAAAGAGGTGAATACTCTTGTGTTCCCTAATCTAAGCACGGCCTCCACAGCCTACAGATTGCTGGCCACCCTTGGAGTGGGAGAGACAATAGGACCGATCCAGATGGGTCTGAACAATCCTATACACTTCATAAAAGTAGATGCTCCCGTACGCGATATAGTCACACTCGCCACAGTGGCATCAATTGATGCCTCGGTGCAGTGCAAAATGGGAGGTCACGAACACGATCACTAATCCGCTATTCAATGCCGCGTGCGGCATTGCTTTCTTCCACAAGCTTATAGTAGTATTCTACCATAGCCTGATTTTTAAGAAGTGCTGCCCAGTCGCAGTACTTCTTTTCTATACTCGTACTTTCATCGGCATATACCACATCGTGCCATAACTCGTAAAGCGCCTCGTGCACTTCGTCAGGTTCGTCGCCAAGGGCATCCACCACCTCCTCCGTATATTCGAGCAGCAACACTTTTACCCACCGCTCGTAGTCGATGCCGGGAAAGAACAGTATAGTTTCAAAAGCGGCTGCCATAAGTTCGCGTATGGCAGCCGATGTAGTGTCAGAAAAATACATTGTCAAATATTGTTTATAAGAAAGAGCTCCACATCTTTGGCAGCCTTGGCTCCGCTGCCTGCGGCTATTATAGCCTGCTGGTACACAGGGTCGGCCACGTCGCCGGCCGCGAATATGCCTTTCACGTTAGTGGCTGTGCTGTTGCCGTGAGTTTTTATATATCCTGCGTCATCGAGTTCGATTTGCCCCTTGAATATTTCGGTGTTGGGCTTATGGCCGATAGCAAGGAAAAATCCGTCGATAGCGATGTCGAATTTACGCTCGTCGGGGGCACCCATGTATTCCACGAGATGTGCACCCTCAAGAAACTCCTCGCCGAAAAGGCCGAGGGTATTGGTATTGAAGAGTACTTCTATCTTCTCGTTGGAGAAAACGCGCTGCTGCATCACTTTGGAGGCGCGCAGGAAATTTTTACGCACGATAAGATACACCTTTTTTGCAAGCGAGGCAAGATACAGAGCCTCCTCGCAAGCCGTATCACCACCGCCCACTACTGCTACAGTGCGGTTGCGGTAGAAAAATCCGTCGCATGTGGCGCATGTGGAGACTCCCGATCCAAGGTATTTCTTTTCGTCGGCGAGACCTAAATATCTCGGGGCGGCACCCGTGCATATGATTATGGATTCGGCGTACAGCTTCTTATCGCCGTTGACTGTCACCTCAAACGGACGCTGCTCAAAATTCACCTCAGAAATACGGCCATGGCGGATATCAGCACCGAATTTCAGAGCCTGTTCACGGCAGTCATTCATCATCTCCTGTCCCGTGATACCGCCCGGGTAGCCGGGAAAATTCTCCACTACGGTAGTGGTGGTGAGCTGGCCTCCAGGTTGGTTGCCTTCATAAATCACCGGGTTTAGGTTAGCCCTTGACGCATATATTGCTGCTGTGTATCCGGCAGGTCCGGAGCCGATAATAAGGCATTTTATGGGATTTTCCATATTGAATGATTATAGAAATGTTAAGTATGAGTTATATGTTTTTTGTCGGCTATCTTAGGTCAACCACTTCGATACCTGGATACTGATTGCGCGGATAAACGAAAGACGAAGCCTGTGCTTTGGAGTTTTCCTTAATCGATATTATGTTTATTATGAAGTTGGACCCATTAGAGAATAAAATGTTGATCGCTGCCGGAAACCATGTAGTAGTATCTATCACAAGGCTTGCCTCCTTCACATTCTCTGTCTTTGACTTCGGGGTAAGCTTCAGTACATATTTGCCGTCGCTTTCAGCCACTTTTGCGGCGTTGTATTTGGAGGAATGTACCTTTATTATCTCCAGAGGATTAGTCTCAAGCAATTCAGAGGGGGTAGGGGAGGTAAGTGTGGTCTCTCCTGCCCGGCTTGAATATGTCCACATATCCTTTCCGTCGTACCACACACCGAATCCGTCAGCCACAATTGAGAATTTGCTGCCCGAAGAAATGAGCGTGCCTGTCATCGACCCGGTGAATTTAGCGGTAATGGCACCTGAACCATCTATCTTTTTTGCTGCTTTGTCCATCACCTGTTGTGCCGTAAGGGCAGCCGAAGCTAATAGAGGGAGAGCCAAAAGCAGGCATAATGAAAAAATCTTGCGTATTGACATAAATTTTTTTATTTATTATGACAAATTTGCGGCTTAAAAGTTTAGCTGATACCATAAAAGTACCGAATTTAGCTTCCTTACACCTAACACCTAAAGCCTAACACCTAAATCCTAACCTTGCCCGAGAATACTCTCCAGAGCCGTCATGTCCACCAATATGGCTCGCGGTTTTGACCCGTTCACTTGCCCCACGATACCCGCTGCCTCCATTTGGTCCATCAGCTTACCGGCCCTATTGTAACCTATGCCGAACTGACGCTGGAGCGAGGAAGTGCTGCCCATCTGCCGGCTCACCACAAATCGCGCGGCTTCGTCGAATATGGCATCGCGCTCAGTGGAAGCTCCGGCCATAACGCCGCCCTCCACTTCTTCAGGCACATACTCGGGCAGATGATATGCGTGTTCGTATCCTATCTGGTTGTCGATGAATTCGGTGATTGACTCCACCTCTTCAGTGGAAATGAATGCGCACTGCACACGCTCCATACTTCCGTTGTGCGAGAATAGCATATCACCCTTACCAATGAGCTGATTGGCTCCGGGGCAGTCGAGGATAGTGCGGCTATCCACCATCTGAATCACGCGGAAAGCTATACGCCCGGGGAAGTTGGCCTTGATAAGCCCCGTAATCACATTGGTCGACGGACGCTGGGTAGCAAGAATCATGTGGATACCCACGGCGCGCGCTTTCTGGGCTATACGGGATATAGGAGTCTCGATCTCCTTACCTTGTGTCATGATAAGGTCGGCAAACTCATCCACAATCACCACAATGTATGGCAGGTACTTGTGCCCGTTCAGCGGATTCAGGCGGCGTTCGGTAAATTTCTTGTTATACTCTTCAAGTGATCTTACGTTAGCGTCGCGGAGAAGCTTATATCTGTTCTCCATTTCCACACATAGCGAGTTGAGGGTTTCTATCACCTTTTTCATGTCGGTGATTATGGCATCTTCCTCGTTGGGAAGTTTGGCGAGGAAGTGGCGTTCGAGCTTGCTATATAAGCTGAATTCCACCATCTTGGGGTCAATCAGCACGAGTTTAAGTTCGGATGGGTGCTTCTTGTATAGAAGCGACGCTATGATAGTGTTTAGTCCCACCGATTTACCCATACCTGTGGCACCTGCCACAAGCAGGTGCGGCATTTTTGCCAGGTCGGCTATGAATATATCGTTGGATATGGTGGCTCCCATAGCCATAGGCAGAGCCATCTTGCACTCGCGGTATTTGCGCGAACCGAGTACCGAGCGGATCGACACGGTCTTTGGGTCATTGTTGGGCACCTCGATTCCCACGGTGCCTTTGCCGGGTATAGGGGCTATGATACGTATGCCCAAAGCCGAGAGGCTGAGAGCTATGTCATCCTCCAATCTCTTTATTTGTGAAATGCGTATGCCCTCTGCCGGCACAATCTCGTAAAGCGTGACTGTGGGTCCTACTGTGGCCTCTATTCTCACGATGGGAATCTTGTATTCGAGCAGCGTCTTTTCGATTCTTTCTTTGTTGGCTTGCTGTTCATCCATGTCGATTACCGGCCCTGACTGGCGGTCTTCAAGCAGGTCGGTCCCTGGCATGTTGTAGCGTGAGAGTTCGGCTCGGTGGTCATAGAGTCCGTTATCCACCACGGTCTCTTCCACAGCATCATCTTGTGAGGCCTCCTCTATAGTGGGAGCCACTACAGAGAATGTCTCGTCCCGACCCGTGATTACCTGTGCGGTGGATTTCGCGTCGGGGTCTATCACAAGCATATTTTCATCCTCGCGGTCTATGTCGATATTGACATTGTACGATGTCGATGCCACGCGCACCGGTCTGTTAGGGGTAGATGCGGCTGTGGGTACAGAGGCTGCAGGGTTAGCGGCGGCGTTAGCCCTTGCATCGGCCGTGGATTCGGTATCTTTGACGGAAGCTTTATTGGGTCTGAATCTTTCGGCCATTGACTTGAGTGAATCCATTACGGAGTTCTTCTCTGCCGGGGCATTGGCAGCTTCGGCAGATGTGTCGCGAGCCTTTTCAGCTTTTTTCTCACGTTCATCTTCTTCTATACGCTCCAGTTCGCGTTGGCGTTGGCGTCGAAGTTCTTCCTGTAATCTGTGACGCTCCGCGGCCGCTTTACATTTCTTCCACAATATGCGTAGTTCGTTGAGATACACGCAGCATACGGCAATCACAAGAATCAGCGACACGCATACCGCCCCAATCCATGTTGACACGCTCATGAGGTATTCGTTGATGTAATGCCCATGATTACCGCCCCAGAAAATCTCGGATTCGTAATTATATGTCACGAGTCCTAAAACGAGCGAAATAGTGATGGAAAGAAGCAGACATCTGAAAGTTGTGGACCAGAATTTGCATTTGCGGAGATTAAGCAGATGCAGAGAAATGGCCCACATATATACTATCAGCACTATCGAACCCAGACCCAAAGTGTCGCATAGCAGTATCTTCGCTATTTTTGCGCCAATACCGCCGGCAAAATTATCGATTATTGACGGCTGCTTGGATATTTCATTGAGGTCCATATTAGCGGCTGCGCTTTGGTCGTGAGCACCTGATATGAAGTGCGACACAAGCGAAATCACCATAAATATACTCGTTACCGCAAGTGTGAGGGCCACGAAAATACGCATGTTTTCAGATTTCAGAAAAGCCAATACCGGGTTGGGGCCTTTAGGTTTTTGCTCCTTTTTGGAATCTTCGGTGCGCCGACGGCGTTTGCCTGAGTCTAAGGGAGCGGTTGGCTCGTCAACTCTGGTGTCGGCAGCCTGTATATTCGGTCTTTGCACCGTGGGTTGAGGCTTAGGTCCCGACTGCTGCGGCTGTCGCGGGGGTTGCTGAGGGGCCTGTCGAGGCTGAGGTCTTGCGGAAGTCTCGACCGCAGACATGACAGAATCATCATCCGTGATTACCGGCGGGCGGTATGGTTCCTCCCCGAAAAGATTAGCGGTGCGTGTGGCTGTAGCCGTTGGCGCTCCCACCGGTCTGTAAGCCGATCTGCTTTGGTATCTGTCATCCGGAGTATAGCCTTCTAAACTTAAATCAAAATCGTCCATAATAATAAAGGGAAAGTGAGGGATTGGAGTGTGTGTTTTCAGAGAGAGGATAGACGAGAAATCATGCCTGCCGGATCATCGGCTTTGAATACCGCGCTGCCTGCCACAAGCACGTCAGCTCCGGCTTCGGCGAGAAGTTGGCCGGTGTGCATATTCACCCCTCCGTCTATTTCGATGAGAGTATCGCATCCTTTCTTTGAGATAAGGGCTTTAAGTCGGCGCACCTTATTGAGCGTATTATCGATGAATTTCTGACCGCCGAATCCGGGGTTGACGCTCATAAGAAGCACCATGTGCAGTTCGGTGATTATGTCCTCCAGCATTTCCACGGGGGTGGCGGGGTTGAGGGTAACGGCCGGGAGCATACCCGCGTCTTTTATTTCCTGAACAGTGCGGTGCAGATGCACACATGCCTCCTGATGCACATTCATTATGCGTGCGCCGCAGTCGCGCACTACCGATACATATCTCTGTGGATCCACTATCATCAGATGCACGTCAAGAGGCTTTTCGGCCACTTTGCTCAGAGCCGATATTACCGGGAATCCGATAGAAATATTTGGCACGAACACGCCGTCCATTACGTCAACGTGTATCATGGATGCCTCACTGCGGTTGAGCATTCTTATGTCGCGCTCAAGGTTTGCGAAATCTGCTGCTAAGATAGAGGGCGAAATCTGCATCTTTGTTTAAATGTATTTTTCAGTGGTTGGTAAAATAGATGGTCAAAATTATCAGTGGAATAATCTACAAAGACAATAAAAATGCCGCGGCGCTTACTTATGGGATTTAAATGCCTTGTATAGTATTATGCACAAGCATATAACGCCTATGCCCGCACCTGCGTAGGTGAGATATGAGTTGTACTCCTCCACCTTTACGAGTAGCATATCATATGGCACGGCTTTAGCGAGCCACCATCCCAGGCCGGCAAGTATGCAGTTCCATATGCCTGCTCCTAAGGTGGTGTATAGGCAGAAAGTGCCTATATTCATCTTGGCAAGACCTGCGGGTATTGATATTAGTTGGCGTATGGCCGGGATGAAACGTCCGATAAATGTGGATATGGCACCGTTTTTGTCGAAATACGCCTCAGCTTTTTCCACCTTGGCCTGATCTATCAGACATGCGTGACCAAATCGGGAATTGGCGAAAGCATATACCACAGGGCGTCCGATCCATAGCGACAGGTAGTAGTTGATGAGCGACCCTACGAGTGCGCCGGCCGTGGCAAAGAGTACTATAAGATATATATTCATGTCACATTCATTGGGACGTGCAATCGCAAGATATGCAGCCGGGGGCACCACAACCTCGGAAGGGAAGGGTATGAACGAACTCTCGATAACCATAAATAAGAACACGAACCAGTAGCTGGCATGTTCCACAAAATAATTGAATAAAGTAGCAGCGTCAAACACCGAAAGTAGAATGAAAGCGTCCGTCATTGTTTATTTTGGCTTTTGGTTGGTTATTAGTATGTTTGGGCAAGGGTAGAGGGATGTCTCTCGCCATTAACCATATGGCAATGTCATTACCGAGTGCAAAGGTACGAAAAAAAATATCTATTTACATTTTTTAAGCGGAAAATTTACAAAAATAAATTTTACGGGTATCCCTGCGCTTTTATAGCATCTTGTAAGTGTGTCCGTCGGGCAGGCGAATGATGTATATACCTTTAGGGAGCCTGTTATGCTTTGATATTTCGATGCCGTCGAGGGTGTAAATCATTGTGCCTTCCGGAGCTGTAATGCTGCCGTTGGGATTTCTTATTACCCGTGTGTCAGTGGTCGCTACATCAGGTATGCCTGCCATCTCTATGACTTTGCGTGCGCCAGCCAAAGCATCGATGCATCCGGCTCCCCATCTCGGGTCAGTGATATCGGTATAGTCGGTGGATGCTGTGGACTGCGCTATTTCTATAATTTCATCTGTGCTTAGCGAGGGGTTGGCTTGAAGCCACATGGCGATAATGCCGGCAGCTAAGGGCGATGACATGGATGTGCCCGAGGCAGCTATCCAATAATATTTGTCGGAGCCTATGGTGGTGACGGCTGTTATGTCAGGCGACTCGCTGGGGTGAGTCTTGGCGTATTCACCGCTGTAGGCAGAAACCACCATATTGCCCGGGGCGGAGAAATGGGGGTATCTCCCTATGTACGGCGATGTGCTGTATGACGAGTTGATTTCAGCTTTGCCCACATCGAATGACCATGTGACGATGCCGTCTTCGCCGTATAGCGATGGGGCGGAGTTGCGCGAGTTGCAGTTGCCCACTGATATCACGCCTCTGGCGGTGCATAGATCGCTGATTGAGCCGTCATGGCTGAATGTGGGTGCTTCGAATCCAGATGCCGAACCGATGAACGATGATGAGGCGTCTGCAAAGAACTGCACGTTTGCCACATCTCCTGTGTTCTGCGGTGCGCCCTTTACGGCTATACATACTGCGTATCTTGCCCATTTGCCGTCAGATGTGGCTTGTGTGGCCGAGGTACTCACCATGTATTCTGTTTCCGCATAGTATCTTCCGTTGAGAGGTGATATGCCTGCGCATGCGTATATTTCCC
>N._stephensi_709_foregut__coassemble_396_pt1 | contig 16216 bp, 10 predicted proteins | sample N__stephensi_709_foregut__metabat2_low_PE_014 | metagenome-assembled genome bin N | reverse complement strand
AAAAGCCTTGGCAACTTCCCTTACATGAAATACTGCAATAGCTGCATGATGAGGATTCAGAATTAGAGTATGATGATGCTGCTTTTACAATCGGATTTGACACTAATACCGCACCCAGAATGGGGAGGGCTTTTTGAGAGGCTTTTTTGAAGAACTCGCGTCGTGATTGGAGCTCTTCGTTTTTGTTATGTTTCATGATGGCACCATCATGTCCTATAGGCTCTCCGGATTGGACTGATTGGTTTGAAAAAGAAAAGCGTGAAAGCCTGTATCCGTTGCTCTCTCCGCTTTTCGAGGCTCTCGCATTGCCCATCACAGTAGAAAGAGCAACTCCGAAGCCTCACGCTGTATGATATGTTGAACAGAGATCGCACAATGCGACCTCTGACGAGCATCATACCCGAAAGCCATCTATCGTTGCTACATTCCTGACTGTGAATTAGAATTTGCGAGATTCCGAAAAGCCAAGATATGCGCTTGATATACGCCTTTTTAATATGTCTGCATCCCGCCCACTCTACCCATATCGGGCTTCGGTAAGCGATATGCGCTGCAAATTTATCAATAATCTTCGAACTTACAAAATTTTCGCAAAAGATTTTTTTGAAGAATTTGTACTCCCATTTGCTAAAAACGCTCCCATTTAGAATTTACACACTCTCATTTACTAAAACTGCCAATATTGGCAAAATTCGTAAATGTAAATTTGCATATTTGCCTAATAAGCCTTACCTTTGCATTTACTAAAACTGCCAATATTGGCAAAAATCGTAAATGGACATGATAATTCAACGACCCACATATCTTGAGCAACTTAAAGCCGGACAGGGAAACGGACTTATAAAGATAGTGACCGGACTAAGAAGGTGCGGCAAGTCATATCTCCTTTTCAAATTATTCACGGATTATCTACAAGAATCTGGTGTCGATTCAAATCATATAATAAAAATCGATCTGGAGGATATTAGACATCGGGATTTGAGAAACCCCATAACATTAGTCAATCATATCGATAGTTTGATGATTGACAATAGCATATACTATATACTTTTGGATGAAGTACAAAATGTAGATAATTTCGTGGATGTTCTCAATAGTTATTTAAAAATAGAGAACGCAGATGTTTATGTCACCGTAAGCAATTCAAAATTTCTATCCTCAGACGTAGTCACAGAATTCCGCGGACGCGGTGATGAGATACACATGTACCCACTTTCATTTTTAGAATATTTTTCAGCAGTGGGAGGAGACCGCACATTGGCATGGAAAGACTACTTTACATATGGTGGACTGCCACACATAATCAAACTGGATTCTCACACTAAGAAATCAACTTATCTAAAGAATCTATATGAAACCGTTTACCGTAAGGATTTGGAAGAAAGAGAAAAAATTGTCAAAATAAAGGAATTTGATGAACTGATTAAAACAATAGCATCCTCAATAGGTTCACCATGTAATCCTACAAAACTATCCAACACTTTTAGAAGTGAAGGCAAAAGCGATTTATCGGCCCAAACAATTAGGACATATATCGAATATATGAGCAATGCATTTCTGATTGAAAAAGCAGAACGCTATGATGTGAAAGGCAAGAAATATATCAACACATTATCAAAGTATTATATGACCGACATTGGAATTAGGAATGCATTACTTGACTTCCGGCAACAAGAGGAAACTCACATTATGGAAAATATTATCTATAATGAATTGAGGATAAGGGGATATTCTGTAGATGTGGGAGTGGTTGAAATAAAGGGTAAAGATGAGAAAGATGAATGGTATAGGCGACAGCTTGAAGTGGACTTTGTTGCGAACCTCGGATACAGACGCTACTATATTCAATCAGCCTTAGAAATACCCAACAAGGAAAAGCTTAAGCAAGAAAGCAACTCTTTAAGAAATATCAATGATGACTTCAAAAAAATAATCGTAATAAAGGGTGATGTCAATCCGTGGTATACGGAAGACGGTATACTAATAATAGGGTTATACGATTTCCTTTTGAATCCGTCAAGCCTTGACGCTTGAGCTTTATCTGGAAATTCACTACCAGCTATTACAAGACAGCAGCGATTTTGCAAATATTTGCAAGTCGGCTCATAAATGATGTGTCTGATTTAGCCATATACATGTTATAATCGGATTGCAAATCAAGCCAAATATGCGTGCTGCTATGCCAAAGACCGCTTCCTAAAGATGTACATATTCAATCGCCCTTTCATGCCGGCGGTGCACTCCTGATAGCAAAAAAATCAGCGTACTATCCGTCAAATCGGCGGTTATCCGCGTCTGAGTTTTTTCGATACGCAGGCATCGGAGCAACAAAGCCGCGGATGGATGCATCGGATGGTACGCAGATCTTATAAAGTCTTATATTATTATAGTAATCCCGCCATATAGATTGGCAAACAGACAATATCTCCCTCTTTCCTTATATCTTTGGTGTAGAGAATATAGCTCTGATTAATTCTTGAAGAGAATTTCCGCTGGAACAAATCCAGAGACTTATGAACCTTATAGCCGGATGATTTCACCTCAATCGGACATATCTTGTTATTCCGGCTAATGAGGAAATCAATTTCATATTGTCGAGGCGTATCATAATATTCCTGAGTTTCCTTGAAAGTATAATAATATAGCGAATGACCCGCAGAAGTCAACTGCTGCGCCACAATATTCTCGAAAACATAACCAAGATCTATTGGAAGCTTATCCGACAAAAGCTTTTTATATATATCCTTATCTACAAAATTGCTATCATTGAAAATCGCAGTTATGAATAGTCCAGTATCTCCCATAAAAAGTTTGAAATAATTGAAATCAGCGTGCAAAGCAAGACCAATACAAGGGTCATTTGCGTGAAAGGCAAAATTTACAGTCTTGGAATCTGACATATCCGCAAATAATTCGCCCATTCGCGAAGGCCTTGCGCCCTCTATAACGCTCCCCACTTTATAACGCATTGCACTCCGAGACAATTCCGCAGGAATATGACTGAATATTGTTGATATCCTCCCTATAGGGTCAATTTTCCGAAAGTCAGCGTAATATAGTTCAAGAATTTCCCGTTTGGTGAAATCCACATTCATAAAATCATTTGTATCAATATACGCATTTAACGCCTGCGGCATACCACCAACGAGCATGTACAATCGAAAGTCGCGCAGTACGGCTCGATTAACAGAATCGCCCAAGGGAGCTAATTGTTCATACGAATAGCGTATAAAATCATATGTTGGAGCCTTACCGATAGCCCATAGAAATTCCTCAAAATCCATCGGATACATTGAAATCCGCATCTCCTCACTCGGGATCAGAATATTCTGTACGTTCTTACGTATTGATATCAACGAACCAGTCTCTATATAATCATACCTCCCATCTTTAACGAGATATTTAATCGCTTGACGAGCCTTAGGACAGAATTGCACCTCATCAAAAATTATCACTGACTTATGCGCACTAAGACTCTTGCCTGTCAATGCTTGAAGTTCGAAAAAGAAACGATTTATATCCGACATTCTATCAAATAAAGCTACTATTTCAGAGTCGATATTTGCAAAATCGAGCATAAGATAATCTTCATACTCGTTCTTGGCGAATTCCTCTACTATGGTGGATTTTCCGATTCGACGTGCGCCTTCAATCAAAAGTGCGTATTTGCCGGCATAGTTTTTTTTCCAGCTTAAAATTTTATCATAAATTTTTCTCTTAAAAATCATTGCAATTCGTAAATAGTTAAATTATTATTTCATTGTGCAAAAATAGTGTTTTTGTCCGAAACGGCAAAATGTTTTGACTCGTTTTTGCACCAAACAGCAAAATGTTTTAGCCCATTTTTGCACCAAACGGCAAAATGTTTCAGGCCGTTTTTGCACCAAACGGCATTTTTTTTCGACCATTTTTGCACCAAACGGCAATTTTCCATGCGCCAACCAAAAATAAAAAATGGTGATTTGCAGTGTTAACACCACAAATCACCACACTGAATAATATAAATCACATGAAGACTCAGTTGCTTGGGTCGTATATCACGGAAGCGCCTTTTTTGGCAAGCTCCTCGCTGGTGAATATATCCACATTGTTGATATTAAGACCTTTGATGTTAGAGGTGTTCATGCTGCCCACGGGATCTTGCGCCTTTACGTTCTCAAAGGTAAAATTTTCGAGGGTATAATAGTCGCTGTTGCTGTCGCGGTAGAAATCGCGCGTACATATCAGGTCTATGTTCTTCACCGTAACGTCGCTAACACCAGAAGGCGGCATAGGATCACGCTCAACCTTGTCAAAGAACTGTGTCCATTTATACACTTCCACGCCATTGTGCACCTTACCTTTAGCACCGTCGATCAGCACATGACGATACCGCTGCGGAGTGTCAGGACGCATCTTGAACAACACCACATGCGATGTGCCGTCAAAATTACAATCCTTCATTATCACATTCTTACAATCCCAAGCCTCGCTACCGAAAGTGATTCCGGCATTGCTCTTACCGAATGTGCAGTTGGATACAATCACACGCTCCACTGGACCGTTGCCGGGTATAGTGTCGACATACGTGCCCTTACCGCCTTTGAGGCAAACGGCATCATCATTCACATTCATATAGCATCTGTCAATCAGCACATCGCGGCACACATCGAGGTCAATAGCGTCAGTACTCGGTCCTTTAGGATACCCGTCGGTAGGTGCGAAGATATGGCAATTGAGATATTTCACTCGCTCGCAATTGTATAGATGGTTGGTCCAAAAGCCGGAGTATATGAGATTCACATCGCTCACAGTCACGTCCTTAGAGTTGGATATATACACAAGGCGCGGACGCAAGGCTTCAAGGTTGGTGCACTTAGGGTTCACCTTACGGCGAAGCCAGAATTCGTCGTAGAATCTCAGGCCGTTTCCGTCAATGGTGCCGGGGCCTGAGATTGTGAATCCGTCACAACCTTCGGCATTTACCAAAGCCGCGAAATAGTTGATGGTTTGACCTTCAAGGCGCGTGGGTATTATCTTATAGTGGGTGATAGCGTCAACGCCTTTAAGCTTACCGCCTTTTGCCACATTGAGGTGTGTGCCAGGACGGAAGAATAACGAGCCGGAAAGGTACGTGCCTTCAGGCACAACCACAACTCCACCGCCCTGCTCAGCTGCAAGGTCTATCACTTTTTGTATAGCCTCAGTCTGCACTACCGTACTGTCAGTACCTACACCGTAGTCGGTAATCACGTATTGCTTACCAAGAGAAGATGGGTCCACAGGCATGTTGGAATTAAACCATTCAGGCACTTCCGACCCATCGGGAAACACCGTATATTTAGCCGATAAGCCACTGATTGACAAGGCCACCGCGGCAACCATAGAAAGAGTTCTCAAATTCATGGTATAATCTTTATTTATAGAATATTTTTGTGATTAGATTGATTATTAGTTTGCAAAGATAGTGATTTTTCCCTATTAATACTCGCTTTTTGCCGAAATTTTCAAAACATGCCTCATTGACATGCCCCAGAATAGCCACCTTAGAACAGCCATGTGGCTTTCTTACATATGTATTCCAAAGGTCCTTGATTATGCCGACCCACCCAAAAACGACAGAAAGCGTACTGCACAATAAATATGCCTATCCCCACAAATTCACTTGCCGTGATACCGAGCTGAAGAAGTTTTAGACTGCAAAGTTATTAATAATCTCTGTGTTTTGCAAAATTTACGTTTTCCGGCTATGTTTTCCGGCTATAATTCGTGTTAGTACACCACCTGCAGCCTCACCTTCACGCAGCGCTTCTTATCCACCTGATCATCCGACTCCTTATCCACGTGCATAAATTTATTGTCAACATAGATAAGGGCATTCGCATCGGCCAATGCGGAAGTTGATTTCAGCCATTTCACGGTGGCTGCGGTATAACAATCGCCGAGCTGCTGCGCACCCGATGCGTGATATATCTCTATATGAGTGACAATACCTTTCGATAAAGTCTTTTTTAATTTTTCTACCATAGACGCATCCGAATACCTTGATATATAACCGCCATTGCCATGGAGGGCAGCATATATATCAGAAAAGCTCACCAGCATTTCGTCCTTCTCTTTGCCGTAATGAGAATAAAGATACCTTAATCCCGAATGTGAGTTTATATCACCCTCGGAATCGTCCACCAACAACCCATACGACACCATCTCATCTACTGTCATATTATCGATATTCTCTGGATATGCTATATAAAAACAGACGGATCTTTCGTCGTTCTCATCATCTGTTATAGGAACGTATATTGGCGAATCGCTTTCATCATCAATGCTTGGCATCCTCGTCATATTGAAATCACTCACATATTTTCGTGCTTGGGAGGGTCTGGTTTTACCGATATACCATGTAAGACCTACGCTGACACCTAAATTACAACATATGCGTGAAGCCCCGGCGTCCACTATATCCTGCTTTGTATTATAAAATACACCGCGTAATGCCACATCCGCAGATAAGCTCTTTTCATGTGTAAGGAAACGGCTATATTGCAGAATGGCATGTGCAGCCAATTCGTTGTCTGAACCTACACCGCCGCCGAATCCGAGATGCGACATCGCATCCGCGCCTAATTCACCGGTAATTCTATACGTCATTTTATCATCACTATTGCCGAAAATACGCGAAAAATCTATCATCACTCCCGCACCGAAATCAATCCATTTCGTCTGCATCTTACGGTAAAACACTCCTTCTTCAGTATAGAAATGTTGACCGTATCCATAATGAGCCTCCGGAAATCTGGTATAACCATCAGTGCGCGATTTTGTGAACTCTGCCTTCAATCCTATCCATGTCCCGAGCCACTTCCCCACCCCTATGCTCCATTGCGGGGATACTGTGCCAAGAAATTTGCCGGCACACGAATAATCGCCCCTGAATGTATGCAATCCGGCGGATGCAGATATTATCCATGGGCAAGCCATTCGCACACCATTCTTTTCGTACACCGGGGATGCTTCACGGCTTATTCCGTCGGCACGTCCTTTTACATAAATACGAGGGAACGGATTGGCCGACGGATTATAATCCTCCTCACTCCTTCCATATGTATTTATCATACCGACGAAGAGCATAAGGATATACACGAATAATCTATGATATGTCGTAATATGAGTGTACATATGTCAGGTCCAATGTAAATTAATCAGATCCATGGCTGCGCCTATAGCTGTATCCATGTTGTAGTATTCCCATTCGGCAAAGCGTCCGGTAAGATATAGATTATGATTTGCGAGTGCTTTTTTCACTCCCGCTATCATCTCACGAGTTCTGCTGTCATGGATAGGATAAGTGCACTCGTTGTAATGATGTGTTATATATTGCGGGTGCAGAGGCATATGCTTAAGATTTTCGAGTATGTCTTCTTTGGATATCTCATCAGTAAATTCTACCGTCGCGGTGCTATTATCAGTTCTATTATTGCTTGCCGAAAAATTTCCTGTGCATATGATACGGTGTGAAGCATGTGTACGTGTAGGCTGATAAATCCAAGTGTAAGGATTATCATCGATATTGCAAAACACACTTGTGGTACCATGACTGTCAAGACTATCAATAGCAGCGGCAAATGCCGACAAATCCACTCCACAAAGCATAGAGGGGAGTGTTTTAATATTTCCGGTGAATATCACACTGTCAAATTCCATGTCATTCACTATCCACCGGCCTTTAGAATTTAGATTAATGGTGCCTTTGAATCCATAGCGTATATCTAAATTCTGAGAAAGCCGGTCAACAATACATTGCGAACCGCCCACCCTCTCATACCAGAACACGCTATGCACGAATTTCTTCTCTTTTGCACGGCGTATATTATTGTAAATCATCTCTTCGGCTGTGGGCATTGGCAATTTCCCGTCGAGCCAGGATGTGGGAACAGTCGTAAGTGACCTCCCCCATATTTTCTCGTTATAGGGCTTGAAATAATATTCGTAGAGGGTGCGTCCGAATCTTCTGACCAGCAATTGCTCGAGGTTGTCAGCATGATTCGTTGCATCAATATTATCATACATTTGTCCGAGAAGCTCTGAAACGAAGCATTTCAGAGTATTGTCATCAAGCATGTACACATGATTTTCTATCGGATACCGCACCCATTTATCACCATCCATGCATATCACCGAATTTCTTTCGACTCTGACAAACTCGGTCTCGCGATCGAAACGCATCCAAAACCAATCAAGCACATCAGTGCGATTGGAATTGAACACATGACCGCCGCACATGTGAAAGAGCGAACCATCGACCAATTTACATCGTATTAGTCCGCCGGGAGCTTCTTCTTTTTCGAATAGCACTGCATCTATTGCGGCATCCCTTAACATCTGCCCTGCGGATAATCCGGAAATTCCGGCTCCTATTATAGCTATTTTCATTCCACATTAAATTTTATAGAGGTAATCAACGAATTATGAATTTTGAGGTTATGAGTATTGTTTTTTGTATCTATCTTGATAAATGGAGTGTTGTGAAAGCCGCAGCAGACTCATTACCGCAGCTATAACCGCCACTATTGTGGCCACTATAAGGCAGGTGCGAGCGGCTGCGCTCTCATTGCCTACAAGATGCAGCAGCATGGCCACAAGCGTGGTGCCTATGGTTTGGCCCAATACACGCGCCGACCCCTGCATACCTCCTGCTGCCCCGCTTCTCTCGCGTGGTGAAGACGATGCTATGGTCACATTGTTAGGTGTCTGGAATAGTCCCCAACCGGCTCCGCATATGGCCATTCGCCATGCGATGTCCCATGGCGAACATCCGGCGGGTGCAACGTATAGCAGCAAAAGTCCGGCCGCCATAATGGCCATACCCGTGGCCCCGAGCATACCGCCATGGTATCTCTCAACTAAGCGTCCGGCCAAGGGGGCGGCTATCATGGTGCCTATGGGCCAAGGCGACAGAAGTAAACCTATCTTCATGGGGTCCATGCCAAGCGAACTGAACAGAAAGGGCAACGACACCAAAGCAAGCATCTGGGATGAGAATGAAATCACCGATGTGGCTATCGACATAGCAAAAAGTGGCACACTCAGTAAGTCGATGGGCAGCAAAGGATGATGAAAGCGTCTTTGTCGGTGCACAAACACATATCCTACCACCGGTATGACTACACATTTCGCAACTATAAGCCTCCAATCGGTGGCTTTCGTCACCTGATCAAGTAAGCTCACGAAGAGCCACAATATCAGTGCGCACTCCACGGCACTCACTGTGTCAAATTTCTCTCTCTCGGCCGCCGGAAGCCGATGTTCAGGCAGGTACTTATGACCAATCAGTATAGCGGCAATACCCAAAGGCACATTTATAAGAAACAGCCAGTGCCACGAGGCCGCTGCCAAAAGAGCACCCGCGAGCGTAGGGCCCGCCACCGACGACATGGATACTACCATGGCATTGACACCCATGCCTCTACCAAGCTTGTCGGGAGGATAAATCATACGCACAAGCGCCACATTCACGCTCATTATACACGAAGCTCCCACACCCTGCACCACTCGGCATGCCACAAGCGCGTACAAAGAATCACACAGCGCACAGCCTACCGATGCAAAGGTAAAAATATATACACCGATGATGAACAAGCGTTTATACCCGTGATTATCAGCTATAGCAGCGAATATTAAGAGCGACAACGTAATTACCAATTGATAGCCGTTGATTATCCATACTGTCTGCGACGGCTGTACGCCAAACTCCACGGTAAACGTAGGTAATGCCACACTGATCATAGTGCCTGACAACACCGTGAGCATCATGGCACAATACACAGCCAATATGCCCGTATACTTTTTTATGAAAGCTGATATAATGATAGTCTCAGGGATTTTTTGATTGGTTATCGGTATATTTTCGGCAAATATAGTGATTTTTCGCCTAATTAAGGAAAAAAACATTAAAAAAGGCGGCAACATCGTAAGTTGCCGCCTTTTAAGTGCAGTTAGCTTATGATTAGTCCTCTTGATTATTGAGGAGCTCAAGCATCTTGATAGCTGACACGGGGATACGCGTACCGGGGCCGAAGATAGCGGCAACACCGGCTTTGTAGAGGAAATCATAGTCCTGAGCGGGGATGACGCCTCCGGCTGTTACCATGATATCTTCGCGACCAAGCTTCTTGAGTTCTTCGATTACCTGAGGCACAAGAGTCTTGTGTCCGGCGGCAAGCGATGATACGCCGAGGATGTGCACGTCGTTCTCCACAGCCATACGGGCAGCCTCTGCAGGAGTCTGGAAGAGCGGTCCCATATCCACGTCAAATCCGCAGTCGGCATATCCGGTGGCCACAACCTTAGCGCCGCGGTCGTGTCCGTCCTGACCCATCTTGGCAATCATGATACGAGGCTGACGGCCCTCGCGCTTGGCGAATTCCTCACACATCTGCTGTGCGCGGGCAAATTCGGGATCTTGTTTTGTCTCTGCTGAATACACGCCTGATATTGTTTTGATTACTGCTTTGTATCGTCCAACTACCTCTTCGCACGCGTCGGAAATCTCGCCGAGTGTGGCGCGGAGTCCGGCAGCCTTAACGGCAAGGTCAAGGAGATTACCCTCGCCTGTGCGCACACATTCGGTGATAGCAGCAAGGGCCTCTTTCACCTTAGCGTCGTCGCGGTGAGCCTTAACATCTTTGAGGCGTGCGATCTGTTCTTTGCGCACCTCGGTGTTGTCGATTTCAAGGATATCGATGGGGTCTTCGTGATCCAGACGGTATTTGTTGATACCCACGATGGTCTGCTGTCCGGAGTCGATGCGTGCCTGTGTGCGTGCAGCAGCCTCTTCGATACGCATTTTCGGGAGTCCGGTCTCGATAGCCTTGGCCATACCGCCGAGTTTCTCGATTTCCTGTATATGCTCCCATGCGCGGTGTGCGATTTCGTTGGTAAGAGCCTCCACATAGTATGAGCCTGCCCAGGGGTCAACCTGCTTGGTCACCATAGTCTCTTCTTGGATGTAAATCTGAGTGTTGCGCGCGATACGTGCCGAGAAGTCGGTGGGAAGTGCGATAGCTTCGTCGAGTGCATTGGTGTGTAGCGACTGCGTGTGGCCCAATGCTGCGGCCATAGCCTCGATACATGTACGGCCCACATTATTGTAGGGGTCTTGCTCGGTAAGCGACCATCCTGATGTCTGCGAGTGTGTACGCAGGGCCAGCGATTTGGGGTTCTTGGGGTCGAACTGCTTCACGATCTTAGCCCAAAGCATACGTGCGGCGCGCATCTTGGCTATCTCCATGAAGAAGTTCATGCCGATGGCCCAGAAGAATGACAGGCGCGGGGCAAACTGGTCGATTGACATGCCGGCGTTGATACCGGCGCGTATGTATTCCAGACCGTCGGCCAGGGTGTAGGCAAGCTCGATATCGCATGTGGCGCCAGCCTCCTGCATGTGGTATCCAGAGATGGATATCGAATTGAATTTGGGCATATTCTGAGCAGTGTACTCAAATATATCGGCGATGATGCGCATGGAGAATTCCGGCGGATAGATATATGTGTTGCGCACCATGAATTCCTTCAAGATGTCATTCTGTATGGTACCTGCCATCTCATCGAGCTTGGCACCCTGTTCGAGACCGGCGTTGATGTAAAAAGCGAGCACGGGGAGCACTGCGCCGTTCATTGTCATCGACACCGACATTTTGTTCAAGGGGATACCGTCGAAGAGCACTTTCATATCGTCGAGCGAGCAGATGGACACACCTGCTTTACCCACATCGCCTACCACACGCTCGTTGTCGGGGTTGTATCCGCGGTGTGTGGGGAGGTCAAATGCCACTGACAGACCCTTCTGTCCGGAAGCGAGGTTGCGGCGATAGAAAGCGTTTGACTCTGCGGCTGTGGAGAATCCGGCATACTGGCGGATAGTCCAGGGGCGCAGAGGATACATGGCGCTGTACGGGCCGCGGAGGAATGGGGGCAAACCCGACACATAGTTGAGGTGTTCCAGGCCTTCAAGGTCTTTCTTGGTGTAAAGGGGCTTTACGTGGATACGCTCAGGAGTGAGCCAATCCTCTCCGGCAGCTTTGGGTGCATGGGGTGCTGTGCCGAAAGCGTCGGTTGTGATATTTATATTTTTAAAGTCTGGCTTCATAATTTTTTGTGGTTGATGTCAATCTGTTTTTTTTGACATATTGCTTATTTAAGAAGGCGGGCGTTGAAGTCTTTTAATGTGTCAAGCACATTGCAACGCACATGCACAAAGTCCTTGATGCCTACGGCCTTGAGGTCATCCATACATGCGGGGGCTCCTGCTACCACGAATTCCGCGCGTCCGTCAAGATATTTGTATGCTTCCGGAGCTAATGTGGCATACTCGTCATCAGATGAGCAGAGCACTATCACATCTGCCTCTTTTGCAAGTGCGGCATCCACACCAGCCTGTACTGTGTCGAAGCCGAGGTTGTCGATAATCTCGTATCCGGCGCACCCGAAGAAGTTGGTGGAGAACTGTGCGCGAGCCAGACGCATAGCCAAGTTGCCGATAGTGAGCATGAACACCTTGGGGGTATTTGCGGCTTTCTCTGTGGCAAGACGCAGAGCCTCGAAATCTGTGGCGGCGCGCTTCTTAAGCAGCGGGGTCCCATCGCTTTCGCCTTCTGCGGCACAACCGCAATGACAAGCGCATCCGTCTTTCTGTATCTTGTCGGCTGCCTTCTCGTGGATATTCGGATACTGGTTGGTGCCGAGGAGTATCTCTTTGCGGCGAGCCACGTCGGTGTGACGCTTCTCGCATGATTCGTTCACGGCTTTCTGCACCTTTCCTTCGTTAACGCAAGAGAAAAATCCGCCCTCTTCCTCAACATTGAGTAACAGCTTCCATGCTTCCTGAGCTATGGATACTGTAAGTGTCTCCACATAGTAGCTACCGCCTGCAGGGTCTACCACCTTGTCGAGATGGCTCTCTTCTTTAAGAAGCAACTGCTGGTTGCGTGCTATACGCTCTGAAAAGTCATCCGGCTTCTTGTAGGGGAGGTCAAAAGGAAGAGTGGTGATGGAGTCAACACCGGCTATAGCTGCCGACATAGTTTCTGTTTGGCTGCGGAGGAGATTGACGTATGCGTCGTATATTGTCTGGTTGAATTTGGATGTTGAGGCATGCATGTGCATCTTGCCGGCTGCAAGGTCAGCAGGCTTATACTGCTCAACGATTTGTGCCCATAGCATACGGGCCGCACGGAATTTGGCTATCTCCATGAAGTAGTTGGTGGAGATGCCCATGTTGAATTTAATGCGGGCTGCTACCTCGTCGGGTGTGTATCCTGCCTCAGTGAGGGCTGTCATCCAGTCAGCTCCCCATGCCAAAGCGTAGCCAAGCTCCTGATAGATATACGCTCCGCTGTTGCAGAAGGTCTTGCCGTTGACGGAGAGGAAACGAAGCGCAGGCACGGGCTTAACGATTTCCATGAGTTGTTTGGCATTGTCGAGCCACCATCCCGGTATCTGCTTGCCGTGCTTGAATGAGGGACGGCATACGTTATAGTCGATAGACCCGCGGAATTCGGCAGCGGCATCCTGTGCCACTATGTAGTCCACGAGGTTTTTGGCAAGTTCTATGCTTTTGCCAACACAGCTTTTGATATTGATTTCTACTTTCTTGATATCAATGCCGTCGAGAAGGGTGGCTATAGCCTCCGATGTCACTTCTTCGAGCTTGAATCCGAGGGAGTTGACTCCGCGCTCCAGCACCTGCTTTGCCACAGCGTTGGCTTCGGCGGGGTCGGTGCTTAGGATTTGCTGGCGGGTGAGCCATTCATTGTTGTCGCGGGTGCCGCGCACATAGGGGAATTCTCCCGGTAGGGAGTCGGTGGTTTTAAGATCAGCGATGTCCTCAGCGCGGTACATCGGCTGTACGTTAAATCCTTCGTTGGTTCGCCATACGAGCTTCTTGTTGAAGTCAGCTCCCTTAAGGTCTGCTTCCACTTTTGCTCTCCATTCCTCGTAAGTGATGCCGGGGAACATGTCGAACAGTTTTTCTTTATTTTCTGCCATAAAAATGAATTTAACTTATGTATGTTAAATGAAATTAATCATGGATTAAGGTTGAAGCGCATAATGCGATAGACAATGCGCCTAAAAACACTGCAAAGATAGCGCGAATACCTAATATTTACAAATATTTATGTGAAAAAAGCAGATAAAAAAAGCTGCGAGTCAACGCAGTTTTTTTAAAGTGTACTTATACGTGGTGCCCTCGCTATCGGTATAACCGAAAACGAGCTGCTTGTCTGTAAGCGTGATCATATCCATAACAGTGATTTTCTGCCCAAGTATATGCAATTGATATGGCGGCGTGAAGGTCACCTCATTTGGTGAGTACCCATCAGCCGTATGGGTAAAGTTTAATGTGAGCTTATCTCCGTCAACCGACCATGTGCCATATGTCTCAGAGTACACCTGATGTCCTAACTGATGAGTGATGAACACTATATTGTTTTGGAAACTAAAGGCGAAATCCGAGCAGTCAATATCATCCGGAGTCCCATCCACCGTCAACTGCTTTAGAATCCATTGCCCATACAACGGACCGATATCACCATTATTTGTGACGCAGCTTGCCAGCATCGTCAATATAATTATTGTCAATAGTTTACGCATATCATAAAGAATAAGTTACGGAAAGCAGACCTCCTGTATTATTGCCGCGTAGCGAGCCGCGGTCAATTGCTAATTGCCCCTTTAATCCTATATTATCCGTCAGGGTATAAATCGCTTCTACCATAAAAGATGTGTTAGCGCGCACATCATCATAGGGGATTTTATATGTGCCTAAGCCTCTTTGATGTCCGAAAAGCAGTCTATAACATAGACCACGCATAACGCATCCGTTTATCCCCACGTGTATCCCATTTGCACGGTTGCAGGCAAATGCCGGATATCCATCAAGATTATATATCGGCGATGGCAGGAATGGTGTGCCTATCGACATACCATAATGGGCATAAGCATTGTAGAATGCATTGTTATAGTAATTATCGTAGCCTGTAGCTTCAGAAGTTAATGTCGGATTTGGCAAATCTCCCGGGGCATAATGGATTGGGCCTGACTGGTCGCGGAAATCCACATACTCTATCACAGCTCCTGACACTATGGCATCCTTTGAGCCTTTGTACTCCAAGCCCCATATACCATCCATCTTGTTGCGCCGCGCTATGCCTGATCCGTCTTCAAATGGCCACTGGAAGTAGGCACACACCTTATTGGAGGAATCAAGTCGGTACTGGGCGTAAAAATCCCATGAACCAAGATTTGACCCCTCGGCAAAGCCTTCTTTGCTATTAAGCACCGGTATTATCATATTGAAGAATGACTGGGCATCTAATGTCAAATCAAAGGAGTTTGACTCCTTGCCTTGATAATATCCGGTGAAATGCCCGCCGAAAAAGGCCGCAGCCTGCATACCGAATGTCACCGACAGCCGTTTTTCGGGATTAGTACGGAAAAACACGCGTTTATAATTGTACAGCGAGCCCTTGGTAATATGATAGGAATAATAATTGTACCTGTCTTTTATGAAGTCGTAGTCAGTGGGCATACCGAAGGCCAATTGGCATTGAATCTGCAGCCATCCGTTGGTCAGCGGTATGTCCTCATATCCATGAAACCCGAATCTAACCTCCGGCATGGGTCTTGCATTGCCGCTCTCCACAAAGTCGCCGCTCGACAGTTGGGGGTTAAGCACGGCGGGGTCGTGTTCTTTAAGTCCGATCTGCATGAACAGACAGCGCCACTTGGCCTCGCCATATAGCTGCTGCAGCACTATCGACGAAGGTCTGCGCGGATTACTCTCCCATATGTCGGCTTGGTCATTCCATCGCTGATATGTATTTGAATTGGAATATTCCCCGATAATCTCCGCCCCGTAGCCCCAACTGAACCGATTGTCGTAATCGATTTTCTTCGTGGCTGAGATATCTGCGATGAGTGTATTCTTCTGGAATATTTTTCCATGATTAAGCGATGAGATGAAATAAGGGGCGAATTTGCCCGATGACAGATTTGCCGTGGCATTTACCGACAGGTCTATATCCTTTTGTGCATATGCCGGGCTATTGCACAGAGATGCGCAATAGCACATGAGCATTGTAAATATGTATTTGCAGTTTTTCAATACTTCAAAAATAAATTTGGCTCTTCTTCGATTTAGTTGAAGAGCAAATAAGGCATAACTAATTTTTTCTCG
>N._stephensi_709_foregut__coassemble_390_pt1 | contig 16440 bp, 9 predicted proteins | sample N__stephensi_709_foregut__metabat2_low_PE_014 | metagenome-assembled genome bin N | reverse complement strand
ATGGAGGGTGAATTGGCTTGGGGCGAATGAATTCGCCCTTCCATGCGGATTTGATTCGCAGTACTTGCGGATCTACTACATGGGGATTAGGGGACGTATACTTTTTTGCCGTTGATGATGTATAGGCCGGTGGGGAGGTCGGTGTAGGTGGAGGCATTGCTTTTTACCTTGACGCCTAAGATGGTGTAGACATCATAGCCCGATTTGGTATCTGCGGTAATATCGCTGATACCTGTGTAGTCGTTTTCTGATACCATTTCAAACTCTACCGGGGCCGAGGCGGTGACGGGGATATAAACCTTGTTGCGAGGCACATCGGTGTAATCGCCTACCACACCGCCGACTTCACCGCTTGCGGTGGTGCCTAACGATCGCATGGTTGAGGGGTCATAGGTAGTGTAGTTCTCATGCTTGCGTACACGCAGGTCGAAGAGTACTCCTTTAAGCATGTTGTCGGTAATGGGCGATGCTGTACCACCGATATTAAGCTTATTATCAGCAGGATTGTTGCTCGAACATTCGATTATGACGGGAGTAAGCGCCGGTACTGTACCGATGATTTCCTTATATACTATCTGTCCCTGTGACTCATCGATAAGTGGCACGTAGTACACCTTCATGCCGGACGAAGCGCAAGAGAATGGGAAAGACGCGTACATAGTAGTATAGTACTTGCCATTAGCCTCCATTTCCGGCTGCACACCAAAGTAGTTGTCTGTGGAATTGTCAATCGGAGTGATATCCCAGTTGCGCGAGTTGGGGTAAGTCTTATTTGTAGTGTCGAGGTAGCTTACTTCTGTAGGTCCGTTGCCGAAATGGTCGTAAAGATACAGCGTAAAACCATCTTTGGATCCGTAAGCCCAATAGTTGGATGCATCCTGCGGATTATATACTATATTTACATAAGTGCCGATAATCTGATAGATACCGGTATTCTGTCCTTTGATGTCGTATTTATCACCGTGTTTTTCTACATATAGCACGGAAGCGGGGTCGGAAACCACGTTTTCCAGACCTAAGCGGAGAGTTATTGCCGACATGTCGGCTGTGGCTGCCGCATAGTTGAGCGAACCTCTGTTGTCAACCACCTGAATATAGCGGTTGGTGAAATTATTGCCTACGCGGTAGTAGCCGTCAGGAAGCTCTGCTATTTGCGGACCCGCAGCATTTGCGAGGAAAGAGCATCCCATAGAGGCTGCAATCAGTGTGAGTGTTAAGATTTTATTCATATCGGATTAATGAGTGAATATAATATGTTTTTGATTAGATTATTTGATAATGGTTTATTTTAGGGCATTTTTTTAACAAAGGGAAATCCTTGCCGGCCTTCCGGGCCGGCAAGGATGGGAAACTATTGCGTCATTTACTTTTGAAATGCACGGTGATTATTCGACTACGCAGATAGCCACACGGTTCTGTTCGGGGATTTCGAAGGGCTGGAAGAGGGTATCGGTCATCGAAGATGAGGTGATACGGTCGCCGGCGATGCCGAACTTGTTGATAAGGGTGTTGACTACCACGTTAGCGCGCTCGCGAGCCAGACGGAGGTTGATGGCAAGTGTACCGGTACCCTTGTCAGCGTAACCTGTGATGTGTACGCGGCTGCCGGGGTGGTTCTTCATATAGTTGGCGATTTCCTCAACCTTAACCATCTCTTGCGGACGGATGATAGCCTGATTGATCTTGAAGAACACGTTGCGCTCGAATGTCTGAGCCTCAACTACCTCGTCAACAAAATTTGTTACAGCTGCTACGGGCTGCTGCACGATTACAGTGTCACGGTAGATAGTCTCGCGAATCACTTCCTTAACAGGAGCCACCACGGGTACTACGCGCTTCTCATAGCTCTTACCGAATGTGTATTTCACACCTACGAGTCCGTTCCAGTAGAAGTCGCAGTTAGATCCAACCTTTGAGTTGTACTTGTCATCGGTGGCGTTGAGGGTAAGTTCAAGACCCACTTTAAGGTTTTCTGTTACGCGGAAGTCAACAGCTGCACCAATACGACCAACGAGTGACCAGTGTCCATGATTCCAACAGTTGCCAAGAGCTTTGTAAAGAGGGCCTTCCTCTTTTTCAATTATAGGAGCACCTGCCTCATCATATTGAATTACACCATCTACCGCTTGATACTCAGTGGGACCGTCATTATTAAGGCGATTGGCGCGCTGGTTGCGGAAGTGAGCGTTAGCACCGACACCGGCGATAAGATTCACATCGTAGAAGCGTTCGGGGTTGTAGCCGCCGAAAGCGTTAGTGAGGTTGAAGGTTACATCCACCATGGGTGAGATGTAGCTCCAATGCCACTTGTATCCATTCATTGCGGCGCGGCTCTGCCATCCGTTCACGGAGAGGCGTGCTCCGAAGAGGGGATTCCACTGGTATCCAACGCCTAACTGTACGTTGGGTGAAAGAAGGCTACCGAAGCTGCCTTCGCCTACAGTCTCCTGACCACCAATTTGGCCCTGAATGTAGAGAGTAGGTTTAAAATCGTATTCCACGACTTCCCCTGCTGCCTGGGCGAAACCGGTAAGGGCACCCATGGCAATTGCAGAAGAAAGGATTATTTTCTTAACATTCATTGTTGTATTCTTTTAATAATTCAGGAAAGATGGTTGATTACTGAACTTTCACATAGTAGGTGCGACCGCAGATTACACCGCTGTAGTCCATACCTTGATAAACGATCTGGTATGTGTAGCCCTTCTTGAGCTTGAGGGGTGCCATATGTACTCTATGGTAGCTACCGGGGAGAACGGTGTTCATGTTCTCGGCGGAGTTGGCATCGTTAACCACGCTCATGTCGTTGGTCTTGCTTGTATCGTCAGATTTGTAAGCCTTAACCACAGCTACATACTTGAGGTATTCGGGCACTACAGTCTCGAGTGTATATGTAGTGGGCACGAGAGTGATAGCGGGATTGCTTCCGCTTACTGTGAATACAGAGGGAATAGCTGCGTTAGAAGATACGATACCATAGTCATCGTTAGCCTTATAGAGGAGGCAGGGCTGTACATAGTAGAACGGATGGTTCAGCACATTCTGCATACGGCTGATAATCGACTCCATGCGGTTGGTGAGCGGGAGCAGACGGTCAGTGTAGCCTGAAATCTGGTTCATAAGCTGGTTCTTCATGTCGGCAATGATGTCAGATACCTGAGTGTTAACCTGAGTGTTCATCTCTTCGAACATTTCATTAACCTGCTTTTCCATAGAGGCTACCATGTCACTGAGCTGTGTATCAAGATTGATAAGCTCCTTGTCAAGATTGTTGAGTACGGTATTTACCTGATTCTGGATACCGTCGCGGATGTCTTTCAGCATCGGGTTAACCATTTCGGCTACATCAACAGTTACACGGATAGTGTCACCAATGTATTCTTCATCATCAACCCAAATCTTAGGAACTACAACCACTACAGGATTCTCATCTTCGGAAAGCTGAGGAATATCAACATTGATAGTGTCAACCTTAACCTTGATGCCATTGTAGTCAACCTCAAATGAATGACTGGGTACAACGTTAATCTTAATGTTGCCGGTGAGTTCATCAAAGATAGTCTCAAACTTCTCTGGAATCTTAGAAAGGTCGGGGATACGATCGAAAAGATTTGCTATTTGACCAAGTGAACCCTTATCTTCGAGAGTGGAGAAGAATTGGAACGAGAGGGGCTTAACAGTGGCAGCACCGATATTGTATTCAGAGTTAACGCTGAGGAGGTTGTCACCTTCTTTCCAAGAACCTGAAACTGCAAGAGCGGGAAGTGCACCGTTGATTTCTGAAATGAGAGATTTAGAGAGACCTGCAATCAGACTCTTGTTCTTGATAGCCTCACGAGGAGACTCGAGTGCCTGCTCAACCTGGCTCTTGAAGCTTTGGCTAAGAGTGAACTGAACGTCACCCACATTAGCCTCATCAACAGTAACGTTAGCGGCATAGAATCCGTTGGCTTCACTACGGCCATAGCCAAGTCTGAGTTCTACGTCAGAGGGCTGAACATCTAAGTTAACCTTTGTAGCTGTACCCTTAGAGTTGACGAGTGAGAAGTCGAAATTCTTATAGGCTACATTGTTGGGGTTAAGAGTCATGTAAACGACACCTAACTCACCACCCTTGCCGTCCTTAGCGCCTGCCATAAGCCAATCGTTAGCGGCGAGAGTTACACGGTCAGATTCTTTGATGATACCTGCGGGTACAATTCCTGCGCCATTAAGAGTAGTTTCACCATCAACAGCGGGGAAGCTGTGTAAGCCGCCTGCATTTTCACCTGCATAAGCCACAAGCAGCTTATTGGAAACGCCTACGGGGAGGTTGAATGAACCGAATGCAGGGCTTACTGCCTGATGAACAACGATGTTGGTAAGACGAGAAGCCACCTCCTCGATGCGAGTGTTGAGTTTTGCAACCTCGGCATTGAGTTTTTCAAGTTCTTCTACACGCTGTACAAGACCTTCAAGTGGTTGGATTCTTGATAACAAATCAGCAATATCGGCTGTGTTAGTAGTAACCTGACCTTTCAAGTTATCAAGCGAATCTGTCAATTCTCTGAATTTAATATCAGTGTAAGCATTAGCCTGAGCGAGCACAGATGCGCAAGAGTCAACGATTGCCTTGCTTACACTTACTATGCTGTCGCGTAGGGCTTCTTTGGTTGCGTAGGTTCCGCTAACCCATTCTTTTGTAGCGTAGATTTCTGCAATATTATTAAGTTTTTCATTTATAGGAACCAGGAGAGCATCCACATCATCCTTTGTATAATAGTCACCGAACATATCCTTTACAGTGGTCAATGTTTCATTAAGACCAGTGATAAGACCTGCATTCTCATTAGCTTTACGTAAAGCCTCAGCTGCATTAGACTCCACGGTAGTAAGTAATGAAGCATTAGCATTTGTCTGATTTTGAACAGAAGCAAGGGTAGACTGCAATTCCTTAATCAGATATACGCTATCAGCTAAGTTCTTAAGATTATCATTAATTCCATTGATATCTCCCTGAAGAGCGCCAAGAACACCACCGGTGGTACCAGTACCATCAGGATTTCCATAAAGGGTAGTATTGATTGAGGAAATCTGACTTTCGATAGTAGATATCTGACCAATCTGATTTGCAAGATCTTCGATTGTCTTTCCCTCGCCAAGTGCACCAATTAATTTATCGATGTCTTCTCCATTTTTCTTAGCATTATCATATGCTTTCTTAAGAGAATCTTCCTTTTGTGTAACTCTTCCGTAAAGAGTCTTAAGACTGTCTTGGAGTTGTCCATCTATCTTTTTGGCTCTTGTTATCTCACTTTCTAGCTCTGCACGGAGAGTTCTGTCTTCCTTACTGAGCTCATTAATGAGATCCGATTCATTATCTTTACAAGAAGTAAAGACTTGCGCCGACCCCACCAAGAGGGTGGAAGCAAGGAGTAAGTTAATGAATTTTAGTTTCATCTCAAAAATAAATAATATAAATTAGTAATTAAGTTAATTTTAATTTAGGTGTTGAACGCGTTATCAGATATATTAACAATAATTGGATTAAAAAAGTTTATATGAAATTTTGAAATTTAACACAGGATATACATGAATTGATTTAGCTATGTCGCAATACGTGCCCACTTTGCCGTTGATGCCATCCACATCCTTAGCCACATCCACATATCGTCCGATAGTGCCATCGAAGTCGGGGTTGGTAACGGTGCCGTAGCTCACGGAGCCGTCGGCATTATAAATATATGTCTCGTGGGTAAGGATTTTGGGCTTACCCCAGAAGAGTGCGCCGGCATCAAATCCGATATTCCAACGTCCGTCCTTAGATATGCAGGCGTTGTATCCGATGCCTACGTAAGGCTTGAAGCTATGCACATACATATCCGCGCGCACGGTGCCGTTCTCATCGGGGGTGAGCATATACGGTTCGCCGGCTTTTATGGGTGCGCCTTCCTTGAAGTTGCCGAGATGAGCGCCCACGCGGCCGTAGCGCAGGAATTTCTCCTCCATCTCAGCGCCCACAAAGGGGTCGATCATGGCATCGCCGTAAAGAGGCTCGAAGTAATACCTCTGGCTGGTGAAGAAATCATACATATTATTATACATCACCACGCCCATAAGCGAGGGAGCCTCGGTGATGGTGTTCTCGATATGCCCCGCCTTCGACGACCCCCAGTAGAAACCAGCGGTGGCGTGCCAGTGCTTGTTGTTTCTCAGCGGATAGAAATCGACGAGCAATCTGAAATCCACCATAGTGCCCTTGGCGTGCATCTTCACCTCGCGGTCCACCTTCATGCCCGTGAACTGCTCCATAAGCGACGAGAGCCGTTCGAAGCGGTCGTCCTCGCTCATAGAGGGGTCAGCATTTTCTCCTGCATATGAAGTGAGGTTGAAAGTCATGGGCAGATTGGTGCGCGGTATATAACCCACGCCGGCGCGCACGTGCAGACGATCGAACACGGGTAGGTCCAATTCCAGGCCCAGGCCAGTGGTACCGGCTGTAACGCCGAGGTTAAGGCTATTGAGTTTAAGTTCGGAAAAATAGGAATTTGATGAGGGTTGTGGTGTGTTTGTAGTAGATTGAGCCGATGCGCACATGCACATCAGCGAAGCGAATAAAGGTAAAAATATGTGGCGTTTAATCATATTGCCTAAATGTAATTAGCTGGTTATCTTATATGTAGTGTACCAAACGAATAGATAAAATGCGGCTTGACATCTATGGCCGCTGATAGTCCCTTGATTGGCTTTCTTGCAAGAAATCAGATTTTATAAGTTTTAAAGCTTTAATATTCTGCAAAATTAGCAATCATTTTTGTTATGGCAAAGAAATTATACAATTTTTTTGCTCTTTATCGGAAAATATTAAGATTTTTAAGCTATCAGCAATATATAATTATTGTGTAAGACACGAAAAAGGCGTAACTTTGCATCCACTATTTGACAACCGACATGAAGCAAAAGACAAACATAACCGCCGGAGGCAACCTCTATCCGGCACATTTAGAGGAAAAAATCGGATTTGACACAGTGCGTAAGCTTGTGGCCGAGCACTGCCTGTCATCACTCGGCACCGATAAATGCCGGGATATGACATTCAGCCCCGATTTCGCCACCGTGACACGCCAACTTACCGAAACACGGGAGATGAGCGCCATACTCGTGTCGGGCGAAGACTTCCCGCTCAACAGCGTGCACGACCTCACCCCGCAGATTAAGAGCATAAAGGCCTACGGCACGCATATAGCGGAGACCGACCTGCTGCGCCTGCGCAACTCGCTTAGCACCATCAACGACATCGCTTCATTCTTCCGCACCCACCTCAACGACGAGGGCGTGACTCCCTACCCCACCCTCACCGACATAAGTTCCGGCATAGCCGGATTCGGGCATATCGTGGCCGCCATCGACAGAGTAATCGACAAATTCGGGCAGGTGAAGGACTCGGCATCAAGCGACCTGGCGCATATACGCCAACAGTTGGCCTCGATGAGCGGAGCCATCAACAATGCCATGCGGCGAGTGATAGCCAACGCCATAAAGGCCGGATACCTCGATGCCGACACCACCCCCTCGCTGCGCGACGGCCGGCCGGTGATACCGGTGGCTCCGATGCACAAACGCAGCATACCGGGCATAGTGCATGACGAGTCGGCATCGGGCAAAACCTACTTTATCGAACCGGCAGAAGTGGTGGAGACGAGCAACCGTATGCGCGAACTGCAGATGGACGAACGCCGCGAGGTGCTGCGCATACTCGTGGAACTCACCGACAGCATGCGTCCGCACCGCGATGAGATGCTTGAAGGTTTCGGCATACTCGCCCTTTTTGACTTCATACACGCCAAGGCGCGCTTCGCGGGCGATTGCGGCGGCATGATGCCGCATATTCACGATGAGATGCAGATGGAGTGGTACCACGCCTGTCATCCCGTGCTCAGGCGGTCGCTTGCTCTTCAGGGCAAGGAGATAGTGCCTATCGACATCACCCTCACTCCGCAGCAGCGCATATTGGTGATTTCGGGCCCGAACGCCGGCGGCAAGTCGGTGACTCTTAAAACGGTGGCTATAGTGCAGTACATGACGCAGTGCGGACTCCTCCCCCCGGTGTACGAGAACAGCCACGTGGGCATAGTAGAGGGCATATTCATCGACATCGGCGACGACCAGTCGATGGAGGATGACCTCAGTACCTACTCATCGCATCTGCGCAACATGAAGTATTTCCTTACCCGCGGCAATGACCGCACGCTGATACTTATCGATGAGTTCGGCAGCGGCACTGAGCCGCAGATAGGCGGGGCGTTGGCCCAGGCTATGTTGGCGCGGTTTGTTGATATGGGTATGTGGGGCGTGATCACCACCCACTTCCAGAATCTTAAGCATTTCGCCGACAGCACCGAGGGATTGGTGAACGGTTCGATGCTGTATGACAGGCAGCTGATGCAGCCGCTGTTCAGATTGTCGATAGGCACACCGGGGAGTTCGTTCGCATTGGAGATTGCACGAAAGACGGGTATGCCGGAGAGCATAATCAAAAACGCGGAGGAGATAGTGGGCAGCGACTATATCAACCTCGACAAGTATCTGCTGGATATAGCCCGCGACAAACGCTATTGGGAGAACAAGCGCAACCAGATACGCCTGAAGGAGAAGAAAATAGACACATTAATAGATAAGTATGAGGATGACGCGGAGCAACTGCGCTCACACCGCCGCGAGATACTGGACGACGCGCGACGTCAGGCCAAGCAGATATTAGAGGACAGCAACGCGGCTATCGAACGCACTATCCAGTATATCAAGGAGGCTAACGCGGAGAAGGAGCGTACTCTTGCGGCCCGCCGCTCGTTGCAGGCCGATAAAGAGGCTCTGTCGCGCGATCTTGACGCCGACCATCCGCTGCTTAAGAAGAAAAAGCCTAAGAAGGCCAAACCGGCTGCTCCTAAGCCTGCTCCTGACAAAAGGGCTTTCGCGGTGGGCGATAATGTGGTGCTGGAGGGCAGCGACACTGTGGGCAAGATACTGGAGCTGCAGGGCAGCAATGCCTTGGTGGCTTTCGGTGTGCTTAAGACGCAGGTTAAGACTGACCGTCTGCGCCATACGCTGAAGCAGGTGGTGTCAGGGGCTAAGAAGGCGGCTACTCTTATATCCGGGGCATCGGATACCTCGCGTGAGCGCCAGCTTAATTTCAAGCAGGAGATTGATGTGAGGGGTATGCGCGTGGACGAGGCCACGCAGGCCATCACCTATTTTATCGATGATGCCTTGCAATTCAATATCGGGCGCGTGCGCATACTGCACGGCACGGGCACGGGCGCGCTGCGCCAAGCCATACGCGCCTACCTCGACGGCATACCGGGCGTAGCCTCCTACCATGACGAGGATGTGCGCTTCGGAGGGGCCGGCATCACCGTGGTAGAGCTAAGATGACAGGCGGCTCGCCCGGAAAGGCAAGCGGCCGCCCATCACTCATCCAAAAAGCCGAAATGGGGCGTGGCCGCTATACTCTCGGCCAGGGCATTAAGGTATAGGCACTGATCACGGGTAATAGTCTTGCGTGCAGGGTCATAATCCCAGGGGCTTATCCTAAGCATGCGCCCCTCCACACACGCATCAAACGACCTCCCTGCGGGCTTATATAGGGGCGGGAATCCATTATCTTTGAGCAGTATCAAACGGTAGCCCCTCTCCAAGGCAATGCGGCACACCTCCTTCTCCGGCGGAGCCACCGAGGCGCTCACAAGCACCCCTCCCCTTTCGCCGCAGGCAAGCCACTCATCTCTATGGCGCAGATACTCTTCATAGCTATCCGAGTGATGCACCACCACCGCCATCTTTTCCGGATAATCAAGCAAGAAGCGATTGCCTACCATCTGGCATTTTATACCGCATATTTCCTTTCCATAAAGCACCGTGAACAGCTCCGGATTGCGCTTTTTAAGCGCCAGACGGCGAGGGTTGTCGTTGATATAGCGGTGCCACCGGTTTAGTTGGTCTTCTTCCATCAGTATCTTATCATTGTATTTATTCCTGAATACCCCTCTACCTGATTCACCTCCCATATCCCTATATAATTTATTGCATCCGTTCTTGAAACCGCGTATGATATCACCTAAAACTCTGCCCTCGGGCAGCGACTTATCCACACGCAGTATCATATGTATATGATCTGGCATTATCACATAATGCCACACATACACATCAGGATATACCTCATGAATTTTAGGTATGGCCTCCGATCGCAGCCGTTCGCCGTAAGGCGTAAGTTCTATCATAGGATAAGGTTCAAAAATTAGCCGCCCGAACAAAGGACGGCGGTCAGCTTCGGTAAGCGTGATGAAGTAGGTGCCAGCGGCATTGTAATCATGGAAGTGGGCGCGGCGATGCATCGAGTGCTTCGTTGGGCTCTTTTTCACGGCCTGATTGCGGGGCTTTTTGGGGGCTTCATTCCCGGAGGTGGCTTTTTCTTCCTCCTTTTTCTTTTCTTCTTCTTTCATTTTTTTATTTTTTGATTTTTGATTTTTGATTTTTGATTATGAGAGGATGGCAAGCGGCACAGCCGCCCGCCACGGTGGACCCCCGCCTTTTGGGGGTATGCTGAGGGCTGATGCTGCAGCCGTGCTATTCAGGGGCCACCGTGGCGGGCGGCTGCGCCGCTTGCCGTCTCAGGCTATATGGCCGGCGGCCGGCGGCCGCCTATCCTTATTTCAGCTTTTTCATTAGGGCCTGTGTGGCGCCTATAAGCTGGGTGTCGATGCCTTGCTGCTCATCAAGGGGGTTGTTGTATATCAGTATATCGGGATTGAGCTGCTGATTCTCGAGGGGCTTGCCGTTGACGTCAAGTGAAGTGACTTGAGGTATACCAAACACTATTGTGGGGTCAATCTGAGTCTCCCACCATACGGCGGTCATGGTACCGGGCACCGGACTGCCCACCACATCGCCTATGCCGAGAGTCTGGTACACATAAGGCGTGGCGTGCGCATCAGAGTAGTTGGTCTCATTCACGAGCATCACCGATGGCTTGGTCCACTGCGAGAACGGATCATGCCCTATAAACTGCCCCTGCGGCGAATAACGCACATACTCCTTGCCACTGAGCAACAGAGCCACATCATTGTGCAACCATCCGCCGCCATTATAACGCGTATCCACCACCACGGCATCATGATTACGGTACTTGCCAAGGAGCTTGCTATATACCCGGCGGAAACTCTCACTATCCATGCCCTGTATATGCACATAGCCCACACGGCCGCCCGACACACTGTCAACCACATGCTCGTTATGTTCTACCCAGCGCTGATACAGCAAATCAGAAACGCCGCCTATCGGACGCACCTCTACACGCCGCATCTTGCCGTCGGCCTTTTTCACACCGAGAGCCACCTTCCTGCCCGACTTGCCCTCAAGCAGCGGGAAATAGTCGGCGCCGGCCTTGATAGTATCACCGTTGACGGTGAGGATGATATCGCCGGGCTGCACATCAGCACTCTTTGTCGACAACGGACCGCGCGGCAGCACCTCAGCCACCTTCAATCCGTCGCCCTCATAGGTCTCGTCATAGAAAGCGCCGAGCGAAGCTGTGGTCATGGCATCGTCATGGCCATAATACCTACTGCCCGTGTGCGAGGCATTGAGTTCGCCGAGCAGCTCGCTCAGTAAAACGGCGAAATCATCATTATTATTAATGTAAGGCAAGAACCTGCGATAATCAGCCGCATAACCTGACCAATCCACGCCATGCAGATCCTTATCATAGAACTTATCCTTTACCTGACGCACCGCATGGTCAAAGATATAAGCCCTCTCGGCCGACGGATGCCTTGAGAAAGGAGCCTCAAACTCTATATCCGTGCGGTCGCCGCCGGGAATAGACACCTTCTGCATACCCCTGCCGGAAAGCAGATATAAGTTCTCGCCATCCTTATCCACATCTATGCCGCTATATCCTATGCCCTTGACCAGCACCTTGGTGCTTCCGTCCTTGATATCCACCTCCATGAGATTGGTGCCCCCTTCGGTGGCCATGGCTATGTAATACAGCTTATCACCCTTTTTCGACAACCAGTGGTCGGCCATATGCGACGAATTTTTGGTAAGACGCGCCGTACGGTAGAAACGATTGTCGAGGTCAAACTTCAACGGCTTCACGCCATCATCCTCCTTATCGTCCTTATCCTTCTTCTTTCCTTTCTTGTCCTTCTTTGACTTATCCTTATCTTCGGCCTTGTCATCATCCTTCTTATCCTTATCTGCCTTCTCTTTAAGGTCTGCCTCCTCTTCGGTGAGGTTGAAATCGTCCCATGCCTCGGGGTCGAGCACCATGAGCATCACATCCTCCTCTTCGCCCCATGAGCCGTGGCTGCGGTAGCCATATCGGCCTGACGTGTACGTAAGAGCCTTACCGTCAAGAGCCCAACGAGGACGAGAATCTGAATAACCGCTCTCCGTAAGATCGATGACTTCTGTGCCGTCGGCCTTAACCAACGCCACATCCATATTATTCCAACCACCCACGCCTATATAAGAGGTGAGGAACCAGCGGCTATCAGGACTCCACTCATACGACACATCACCGTCAGAGTACGAATAGTTGAACTTGCCATCCAGAGCGGTGGTCACCTCCTTGCTTTTGAGGTCGATCACCTTTACCGCCGTACGATCCTCAAGGAAAGCCACTTTCTTGCCGTCGGGCGAGAATACGGGCTGCTGCGCCGGCTCGTCGCTCTTGTAAAGCGGCTCCTCCACAATCTCGGTTGCATAGGTGAAAAGCTTCTCGTCGTCGTTCTTGATTTTAGACACAAAAAGCTGCCATATGCCATCGCGCTCGGAATCGTATACAAGCTGCTTGCCGTCAGGCGAGAAAGCGAGCGAACGTTCCTGCCCGTCGGTATCGGTGATACGCTTAGTGGTAGAGTACTTCACCGAGGTGACGTAGATATCGCCCCTAAGCACAAAGGCCACCTCCTCGCCGGAGGGCGACACCGCCATATTGGTAGCCCCCGATGAGCGGTAGCCCTTCAGCAGATCAGAGTCGTAATCATCAGCCACAATCTCCACATCAAGCTTCTTAGGCTGTCCACCGGGAGCCATGGTGTATATCTCGCCATCCCAACTGAAAGCCAACGTGCCATCACCGGCGGCCGAAAGCGAACGCACCGGATGCCGCTGCATCTTGGTGAGTTGCATCTCCTTGCCGTCGAGACCGCGCTTATACACATTAAGCGTGCCATCCTGCTCCGACACATAATAGAAACTCTTACCGTCGGCAGCCCATACGGGTGATAGGTCATGCCCGTTAAAGTCGGTGAGCTTAGTATACTTGTCGGCTTCTATGAGCCATATGTCGGAAGTACCCGACGAACGCTCGTGCTTACGGAAAGCATCCTCATATCCTTTCTTGTCCTGGTACAGTATACGCCCGTCAGCTCCCACGCTTATAGCACCCATAGGCACGGAGGCGAATGTGGACGGCCGGCCGCCATTGCTGCTCACGCTGTACACCTGCTGCATCTTGCCCGGCTGCGCTGCCTCCTTAATAGGCAGCACATTGGCCGAAAAGAGTATAGTGGTATCGTTGAGCCATGCTCTCGGAGTCTCCGTGCCGCTATGGGTGGTGACGCGGCGCGGTGTACCACCCTTGGCATCCACCACGTATACGTCCATACTGCCCTCGCGGTCGCTCGAAAACGCTATCCGCGTGCCGTCAGGACTCCATACCGGCATAGTGTCGAAAGCCTTATCGGTGGTGAGCTGGAAAGCCCGGCCGCCGGATACAGGCACCGTGAACACATCGCCGCGGAAAGTGAAAGCCACATACTTGCCGTCAGGCGAAATAGCGGTATTCCTAAGCCACAAAGGAGAGGAGGACTGCGCATAAGCCGCTGCCGCCGACATCAGGGCAACAGCCGCAAAAACTGATTTTTTCATACGTCAGATTCTATAAATTATATGTTAGTAGCACAAAATTACGGCTTATCCGTGATTTTTCCTAACTTTAAGGGTTGTGAAATTTGCTATTGTGTATTAATTTTGCGGAAAAATCTGTCATATGGAAAAAAATTCATTGCTAAAAGGCTTATTCTGTCCGGCCATGCTTGCCGGTATCGCTATCTCAATAGGGTGTGTGGTGTATCTGCGGGTAGGCGGCGTGGCCGGCGCCGTGCTGTTCGCTTTCGGACTGCTCACATGTGTGCATTTCAAGTTGCCTCTATATACAGGCACCGCGGGGTTTGTGGCCTCGCGCGGCGAGTTCGGGCGTTTATGGCTAATATTTTTAGGCAATATAGCCGGGGGGCTGCTCATGGCCATGGCCATGAAATCATCGCTTGCCGGCATGGACGACTTGGCAGCGGGAATCACCGCAAAACGCATGGACTATGCCCCCTGGCAGACACTGATACTGGCATGCATGTGCGGTTTTATCATGACAGTGGCAGTGAAGTTCGCGCGTGCCGGTTCGTTCCTGCCGCTGCTTTTCGGTGTGCCCGTGTTTATACTTTGCGGGTTTATCCACAGCATCGCCGACGCCTATTATATCTTAGCCTCGCCTGCCTCGCTTCTAAGCGAGCATTGGGGCATCATCCTCGGTAATTACCTTGCGGCTGTGGCCGGCAATTTCATAGGCTGCAATCTCTACCGCATAATATGCCTTCGCACCGACTACCCGGCATGATTACCGCCGCCCCAAATGACCATGGGGCGGTAGGCGGCTTCATGATGCAAGGCAAGTCAGGCTACCTGCGCAGCCGCCGGATCACACCGGTGACTATGCCCCAAATACGAAAGTCATTATTGCCGTCGACACGTATGGGGCGGTATTTGGCATTGGCGGGCATAAGCCATGCGCAACCGTGCGCCTCATCGAGCACAAACTTCTTGAGCGTGAACTCGCCATCTATGTAAGCTGCCACATAGTCGCCGCTATGCGCGTCGAGTGCCTTATCTATTATCACCAGATCACCGTCAAAAATACCATCACCCGTCATTGAGTCGCCGTCAACGCGCGCATAAAAGGTAGTTTCCTGCTGACGCACCATCACCTCGTTGAGGTCGATGCTCTCCGTGATATAATCCTGTGCAGGCGAGGGAAAACCGGCCTTTATGCCACCGTCGGCATACGGCAACGACACCTGCGTGCGCACATCCGCTGAAAAAATATGTAACCGAGGATTCAACATTTTCTGATTTTTAAGAATTCAGGTGTTATTTAAGTTAAAATTTGCTAATTAAACAATTTTTTCTGTTTTAAATTTGGCGGCAATAAATAAAACCGCTATCTTTGCACCAGTTTTTCATGGTATTAGATTTAAGGTAAGAAGATTAGTCGTCGGGATGACGATTAATTTTTTTTGTGCCTATAGCAAAGCTTCAGAACTCAGCCACCATGGGCTTACCCTCAAGCCAAGCTATCATATTGAGTACCAGAAAATTCCAGTAATTATAATTCTTGTCGGCCACCGGCTCGCCGCTGTCAGGCAGATAATACCTGTGCAGAGTGCCGAACCGCTCGAAGTCGTTGCCCACAAGAAGCACCGTCTTCTCCGCCACCTCTCTTGCCTCTTCCTTAAAGCCATACAAATCCAATCCGCGGAACACAAGATAATTGGCTACAACCCATACCGGGCCCTGCCACGACGGCGGATTACCGCTCGCCGCCACATTGTACATCTTCTCCAAAGGCGAGAGCGTACGCACTCCGGCCGGACAATAATACTCCTCCTGATTATAGAAATGACGCTGCACCATCTCCTCGGCCTCCTGGCGCGTGGCTATCCCGGCCCACATGGCCATCCAACCGCTCCAACCGCTGATACGCTGTATCAGGCACTCATAGTCGCGCGGCTGACCGGTGTGAGGAAATGTCATGCCCGGCGTGAGCGACGAAATCTCGGGCTTGCCCACCGGTGTGAGATTGATGTCGCAACTATAATAAAACCTGTCGCGGGGGTCCCAGCAATTCAGGCGAATGTCTGACTGCAGCTGCAAAGCCTGTGCCTTATAGCGGTCGGAGAGTTCGTCCATCTTCAGACATTCCGATAAATACGACATGGCAAGCAGTTCCTTATACATCAGCGAATTAAGAAAAACCGAAGCCGAACTGCCATCCGGGCGGTAGAACGTGCTTGGATCATTATCCACACCTATGGCCTCATCAGTCTCCCAATAGATCAATCCTGTAGGGCGATGACGGTGAAAATTCCAATACTTGGCCACAAAAGCCTGAAGCTTGGCAAAGTCATCGCGCAGCCACTCGGCATCGCCATTCATGGTCTTAGTCAGGAAAGCGGCATGCTGGGCAAGCACCGGCTTGTGCATATTGCTCTTCCAGGGATTACGGGTCTGCAGCATCTTATCACGCGAAGGGGCCTCGCGCTCAATCCATATAGGCACCCATCCGTCATCGCCTCCGTAGCTTAAAGCACTAAGCACACATCCGCGGCCATATTTAAGGGT
>N._stephensi_709_foregut__coassemble_378_pt1 | contig 16742 bp, 12 predicted proteins | sample N__stephensi_709_foregut__metabat2_low_PE_014 | metagenome-assembled genome bin N | reverse complement strand
GCTACATGCGCTCAAAGACCGATACACTCCGCGTGTATGTGTACGAGTACGACACCCCCGTCAACTACTTCTCGGCAGAACTTGAAGCCGCTTTCCGTGCCGACGGTGACCTTATTATGGCAGAGAAGCTCTCAGCCGGCGATACCGACGAAGGTCTTGACTACGAATGGACCAACTACACATTCGACCTCGCTAAATACGCTGGTAAGAATATCTACATCGCGTTCGTCAACCAGAACTACGACGGCAGCGCGATCTTCATCGACGACGTGAAGGTGATACGCAACCTCGACTTCGTAGTCACCAACCAGACTCCTTCATCTATTGTTGACGCTGACAACGTAAGCGTCAAGGGTATCGTGTCAATAGGTTCGCAGATCAACACGTTCTACGGTATAGAGGTGACACTACTCGATGCCGAAGACAATGTGGTGGACAAGATAAGCAACAGCAACATCTACCTCGAATACGAAGACACCTACAATTTCGCCTTCGATACACCTCTAACTTTGGAGAAAGGCGTGGAGACCAAATATTCGATTGTGGTAAAATCAGAAGAGTCAACCTCAAGATTTGACTACGCTATCAAGAACCTCACATTCGAACCCACCAAACGCGTGGTGCTTGAGGAATACACCGGATCTTCTTGCCCCAACTGCCCTCTCGGCGTAAATGCCATCGAGAATCTGCTCAAGCTATACCCCGACAACTTCATACCGGTGACACTGCGCACTTACGGCGGTGACATGCACACGAGCGGTGTGGCCGGATACGCCGACTACCTTGGTATGCCTTCGGTGGGCGCACCCTCCGGACGCGTCAACCGCGGCAAAGTGCTGTCGCCTATGGTACAGACATCCACCGGATACCTCTTCAATGGCCGCGGAATAATAAACTCCGACGGTGAGGAAGTATACCTCTGGGCCGATGCCGTGCAGGACGAACTCGAGACACCGGCTGAAGCAGCGGTGGAACTCACCGTACACTACAACACCGACACACGCGAGGTAGAAGTGCCCATCAACGTGACATTCGCTGTGAGCCAGACCAACAAGAGCTACAGCCTGCTCGGTGTGGTGATGGAGAACAAACTGATTACCTATCAGGACAACAATCTCTATGCAATCTCCGACCCGAACCTTGGCGAATGGGGTGCCGGCGGCATGTACGCAAGCAGCCGCGTATATCCTTGGGAAGCAAATGAGGTAGGTCGATTCGTGCTGAACGGCAGCGCTTACAACGGCACTCCTATAACCCAGTCGGATTTCACCGCTAACGAAACATGCAGCATGACCCTCAGCGCTGTGGCCAACGAAAAATACATATCCGACCCCGCCAACTGCTATGTGGTGGTGATGCTCATCGACCGCAGCACAGAACGCATCGTCAATGCCAACACTGCCGCTTTCAACACATCGGGCATCACTGATGTGGAAATCGACACTGACTCCGACGCTACCCCGGTGTACTATGACCTCCAGGGCATACAGGTGACCAACCCCCACCAAGGCAACATATACATCGAAGTCAAAGGCAAGACAGCCCGCAAGGTAAGATTCTGACAATCCTATTTTTCTGATTCATGGCTCTGAGCCACAACTCAGAGCCATGATATACAATCATCCTACCAATCATCCTTTTTATTAACAATACGAATAAGAACCAAGTAATTATGAAAAAACTTGTACAAAGCCTGTTTGTCATAATGGCTCTCATCGGATTCACCTCGTTAAGCGCGAAGGCAGAACTATTCCCTACCGATGGAAGCGCCATTACATTAGGCGAAACCTATCAGCTGGAGGCTTATAAAAGCTATAGTGCCACAGTGGTGATTACAGAGAGTGGCGTCATGCTTCAGGACGGCGGCTCTGACCTTGAAATCGAGGGTCTTGAGAAAAGCTATGTGGGCTATGGCTCCTATGGCCAGATATGGTCATGGAATGTGGAAGCCGGAAACACCTACACAATCGAGGCCGGCTTCGTGATGAGCGCGGGATCAGTGGCTTTCACCATGGAGTCGCAAAAAGGTCTTGAACTCGTGCTGACCAACCCCGCCGCTAACGAAGTGCTTGCCCCCAACTCCAATGGCACCGGCACTATCGATCTCGTATTCGGTTCCACCGTTAAATTTGACGAGGCATACCTTGTGGTTGGCGACAAACTCACAGCCATCCCTTCAGTGAATTCTCCCGACAATTACCTGTCGCTCGACGTGAGCTCGGCGATGAAGAACATGTACAATGACGAACTGCTCAATCCTGACGGCGGCACAGCCCTCACACTTAAAGTTGTGGGTCTGCGCACAGCCTCCGGAGTGCTTTACAACGGCGACGGCAACCTTGAAATACCTTATGTGGCTTCAGCCCGCCTTGCTGATATCGTATCATACAAAATCCCCGACTCATTCAAGTCATATTTCGTAAAAGGCAATGCCGACGGTGTGTGCGAATTTGTGTTTGACCGTGATCTCGCCAACGACGGAAGCATCATAGCCGTGATAAGCTGCGGCGACCCCGAGACATCATATTACACAGAGGAAATCACCCCCGTAGTGAATGGCTCTACTATCACAGTGGATCTGTGCGGTAAACTCCGCGACCTCAATTCATATGCCAGCGACGTGATACAGCTGCGCATATCCAACGTGAAAGACATCAACGGTCTTGCAACAGCCGGCTCCGGACAGGGCTCTCAGGCTTCCTATTCATTCTACATGCCATACGAATATGTGGCTCCCGTGAATATCGTGTCAGAGTTCACTCCGGCTTCCGGTTCTTCGCTCAAGGGCGTGAAAGAAATCGAAATATGGTTCAACAACGCAAGCGCCATAACCTTTGACGGTGTGAAAATCACTTACTCCGACGGTGGTGTGGAGAAGACTATCGTAATACCCAATGCCGATCTCAATATCCAGACTGCCGACAACGACGTGACCGTCACCTTCGCAGTACCCGCTGAACTCGAAGGCAAGGACAAAATATGCGTGTCGCTTGACAATGTAGTATCATCCGACGGTCACGACTACGGCATTTCCGCCGAATACGACCAGTTTGTGGCACAGCTCCTTTCTCCCATCAAGCCCGGTGAGGCTATCGCATCCACAGGTGATGACGACTTCGTGTTCAACCTCAACATCGACAACACCATCCTTTACGTGCGCTACGACTTCTACAACGGCGAGGGCGAATCAGGTTGGGCATACGGCACTCAGCTTAATAAGCAAGCCAACGGTACCTACACGGCATACAACGGCAACTATGTATGCTACTCCAACTTCGACCCCTACATGATAGTAAGCGCATACTACAACGAAAACAACTACTATCAGGGTATAGAGGCAGTATCCACTTACCGCTTCGACTTCAAAGGCACTACCAAGCCCTTTGAATTCAGCGACGTGAAATTTGTAAGCATCGACCCCGAAAACGAAAGTACAATCGAACCCTATGAGGACTTCTGTTGGACAATAACATTCGACGGCATTGCTGTAATAGATCAGGCACAGTCAGGTATCGCCGATTTCTTCTTCGGACTCGTACCATTCGAAAGAGTTGAAGCCATCGACCCCGATGATGAAGGACTTTCATACCAGTGGCGTCTCTATCCCGGCGAAAGCGCTCTTGAAAACGTTGAATTCATCAACCTCAACATCGTGGCAGAGGACATCAACGGTATGCGTATCGAGGGCAACGAAGGCGAAGGTGAATACTCATCATTGCAGTTCAGCTATTCTGTATACAACGAAGCAAACTTAAAAGAGCTTACCGTGACGCCCGCACCCTACACCACAGTAGAAGAGGTGCATGAATTCACAGTGACTGCCCCCGGCACAGCCGTAACACGCAACTATAACTACAACACTGCCGAAAACGGTATGCCCACTCTGAGCAACATGAATATGGAAGTGCTCTACACCTTCACTGAAGATGACATTAAGGAAATATTCGAGCAGACCGGAGTTGATGATTTTGGTCAGCCTGTCTATAGCTTGGTTAACAAGGTAGTACTCACCACCCCCGAGACCTATACAGAAGGCGGCTCATATATCCTATATATCCCCGAAGCTTTCTTCCTGGTGGGTACAGAGATTGACACACATCCCAGTGCCGCTTTCTTCGGAAGCTACAGAATACCGTTCGACCCGATTGAAATTACAGTATCTCCCGAAGGCGGTGAAGTGACATCGCTCACACGCATTGACATTGACGGTCCCGGCATAGAAGACGCGGGTGTCGACTATAACGCTGACCCCATCACCATTACCGACGCTAATGGCAAAGTGGTATACACAGCCACTCCCGATATGCTGGATGCTACATCATTCGATTGGGATTCATGGAGCTTCCTCGGATACTACCTCGAGCCCAACATCACCGAGCCCGGCACCTACGTGCTGAATATACCGGCAGGTTTCTTGCTCTTCGATTTCGGTGAAAATGTAAATAAAGCTCTTGAAGTGGTATACAACCTTACCACTACCGGTATCACTTCAGTAGCTGTAGAGAAAGCAGATTCTTACACAGTATACACAATTTCCGGCGTGCTCGTGCTCAACAACGCAGATGCTAACGCACTCTCCACACTTGCCCCGGGATTCTATGTAATCAACGGTAAGAAAGTACTCGTGAAATAATCAGGCAAATTTTCTGTTTCGAAGGAAGGGATATACCCATAGGCAATCGCCGGGTATATCCCTTTTTAGCTTTTATATATAGCGATAATTATAATACCCTATGCTATAATTTATTAGTGCCGTAGGAGCTAAATTTTATATAAAAAGTTGGCTTTAAGTTTTGAAATTTCATAGAAATATTCGTACCTTTGCACTTTAATAAAAATGGCATTAGTAGCAAAATTCATACTAATCTAATCTTTACCGCATCATATGAAAACTGTTGACCGTATCTTAGCAGAGAAGCTTCTTAAAATCCGTGCTATTATCCTCCAGCCCGCCAACCCGTTCACCTGGGCTTCCGGTTGGAACTCGCCAATATACACAGACAACCGTAAGACACTATCATACCCCGAAATCAGATCATTCATAAAGGTAGAACTTTGCCGTATGATCCTTGAAAATTTCGGCCGACCCGACGCAGTGGCCGGTGTGGCTACCGGAGCCATAGCCCAAGGCGCGCTTGTGGCCGACACTCTCGGTGTGCCTTACGCGTATATACGGTCCGCGCCCAAAGATCACGGTCTTGAGAATTTGATAGAAGGAAACCTCACCCTGGGACAGAATGTGGTGATTATCGAAGATCTGATTTCCACCGGCAAATCTTCGCTCAAAGCTGTGGAGGCTGTACGCGCTGCCGGATGCAACGTGGTGGGCATGGCTGCCATCTTCACTTACGACTTCCCCGTGGCTCAGAAAAATTTCCGCGAACACAATGTAGAGCTTGTAACACTCTCCAACTACAATGCTATGCTTGAGACTGCCTTGGAATCTAACTATATCACACAGACCGATATCGAGACACTGAAGCAATGGCGCAAAGACCCGGCACAGTGGGCTCCCGCAGCTAATCTCATCTGATAGCTCGGGTAGCGAGAAAATAAACTCAGTGGATAAGACGTCAACAAAAACTTACGGCTTATCCACTTGTTTTACCTATATACCCGGTTTATCGCTAATTTTGAGAGTGCGAAACCTTGTAAGCTAACTATAACAACAAATCAATATAACAAATACAGAAATGTCTAAATTTGAAAGTAAACCGGTAGTGGTGGAGCGCGCTGCCGCTGAGGTGGCAGAGAAATTCTCTGACCTCTCCAAGCTTCAAGACCTTATAGACCAACTCCCCGCCGAAGAGTGGGCAAAGTTAGGCGAAGTGAAATTCGAGAACGACAGCATACATATCCACACTTCGCAGGTAGGCGAGATTTCTTTCAAAATCGTGGAGCGCACCGATAGCCGTGTGCGATTCAATGCCATTGGTTCGCCTGTACCGGTAGAGTTGACGGTGAATATCAACGCCTTGTCGGTTGACAGTTGTGAAGTAAACGTAGTGTTCGACGTGAATATCCCCATGATGCTCCGTCCTATGATTTCACCCCACATGCAGAAAGCCGTGGATATGCTCGGCGACATGATCGGAAAAGTAGCACAAAAATGAAACCCTTATATACTCTCCTCATCTCTTTTGTGGCTTTAACAGCCGCATCGTGTCATCATATTGATGACGACCGCCTGCCGCCTGCCGCTGTGCGCGTGGCATTCAACAATGTGGGCGAATGGGACCTGTACGGAGTGGCAGGTGCCGGAAGCTACAGATATTTCATACGCTCGGAGATGCAGCCTTCCGGATTTCCCTACACAGCCCTTACATACACCGGATTCGGCGGCATTTTGCTTGTAGGCGATATCCATGGGCTACCGGTAGCCTATGATTTGGCATGTCCGGTGGAATGTCGCTCGGATGTGCGTATACGCGTACTCCCCGACGAACTCAAAGCCGAATGTCCGGTGTGTCACAGTGTATATGAGATTGTCACTAATCATGGACAGCCGCTGTCAGGCCCGGCCGCAAAAAAGCATTACGGACTTTGCAAATATTATGTCGGGCCGGGATACCAAGGCGAATATATGGTGATCAGCCGATAAAAAATACAACATTCATCATAAAAAAAGAGCTATGAACTATAAAAAGGCGATAATCACCACGACCAAAGTGATGGCATGGGCTATCTTTGCCGCCATTATGTTTATCGCCGGTATAGTCATGGCCGTAATCCACCTTTTGTCGCCCGAACAGCTTACGCCTATTGTAAGCAATGCCGCCAATAAGATGCTCGATGCTGATGTGGAGATAGGTAAGGTATCCCTTTCAGCCAACCCCGCTTCACAATGCCTCTATCTCGATATTGACGACCTTACCGTATGCTCGCGCCACATCAAGGCATTGCCGCAGGCCGTACGCGACACTATACCGGTGTGGAGCGACACTCTTGCCTCTTTAGGTCATTTCCACGGCGGCATAAATATACCACAACTCATTACCGGGGTGGTGGACCTGAAAGATGTGAGGATAACACATCCGAGGATTAATGTGCTGGTGGTGAACGAAGATATAAACAACTTCTCCGTCATGCCACCTACGGCGAATACTGACACATCAGCCCTCACATTACCGGATATACGCATCGACAGTATGCGGCTTATTGAAGCCGCCCCAATACGCTTTGCCGACCTATCCCAAAAATTAGACATAACACTGAATATCCTGAAAATGCAGCTTGCCAACGAGCGTGTGCCTAAAGGATACTTCCCGGCATATAAGGTTGACTTCGCAGGCGAAATGTATTCGTCGGCTTTAGCTGGGATAGAGAGCGACCAACTGCCCTTAGGGCTTAACGGCCTTATCGAATGGCACTACGACAACCCCTACGGCCTGGTGATGAAAGATATGGATATGCGGATAATGATGCTGATAGGGAGGCTCGACGCTAAGATCGATTTCCGTGATCTCATGACATTGGAATCGTTGGCGCTTACCATGAATCCTGTAAGAATCAATGATTTAATTAAACTTATACCGGAGGCAGAGGCTAAGGCAAGGGGGATACCACGCAATCTCGATACTAATGCTGAGATTATCGTGTCAGCCAAACTCAATCGCCCCTTTGTGGTGGGGCAGGTGTCAATGCCCTATGCTTCGCTATCGATAGATGTGCCAGAATGTCGCCTGAAATACGAAAAACTGGACCTTAGACGATTAGCTCTTGATGTGGATGTGGATTTACCCGGAGGGGCGGCCGACGATATAAAAGTGGCAATCAACCGCCTGTATGTGCAAGGGCCGGCTACGGCACTTGATGTGAAAGGCACGCTTACATCATGCGTCAGCGATCCCCTCTTCGACGGCTCGCTGCATGGGCATATGCAGATAGATCGTCTACCCCACAAGCTCACATCAATGATAGGAGCCACCCTAAGCGGCGATATCAGTCTTGACTCGCATATGAGGCTCAGACCATCGATGTTCTCGCATGACAAATTCCATAACATCATACTAAAAGGCAGTATCGAGGCAAACAACCTCTACTATCTTGCTTATGACACGCTCACTATGGTGTCGATTCCCAATATAAAGGGCCGATTCGGCACCAATGAGGCCTTTACATCAAAAGACGGAACAGTGGTGGACAGCCTGCTCCGCGGTACAGTGATGGCAGACACGGCCGCAATACTTGTGTCAGGACTCGATATCAGGGTGGGGCGCTTAAGGCTTGGAGTGGGAGCCGACAATAAGAACGCAGCATCAGACACCACGGTTATTATCCCTATGGGCGGCTCATTGTCGGCCGGTACGTTCTCGCTATTCACGATTTCCGACACCGCAGGTGTGATGGCAAAAAATATAAAGGGCAGTTTGAGTATGCGCCGATACAAGGGTGATGCACATCTGCCCTCATTCGGTCTGAACCTGCACCTTGGCAGACTGAGCACCGGAAACAACCGCACACGGTTTATGGTGCGTGACGGCGACCTGCGATTTAACATCAGCAAATTGCCGGCCGATGAATTGTCAAAGAGCAGGCGCGTTTTGAGGCGGCTCACCGATTCTATACGTGCCGAGCACCCTGAGATACCGCCTGATTCGGTATACATGCTCGCCAAACGTATACGCGCCAGGCATCATAGAGCGGGGCGGCGTGTGCATACCGCTATGCTTGCCGACTCTGTGGAGATACTCGAATGGGGAGCCACGAATGCTCTTGAGGTCTTTCTGCACGACTGGAAATGGCAGGGCAACCTTGTGGCAGGACGGGCAAGGCTATTCACACCATCATTCCCATTGCGCAACCGATTGGCGAACCTCGACATATCATTCTGCAACGACACACTCTCCATATCAAATTTGGAGTACAAGGCCGGGAGCAGTGACTTTATGGTGTCGGGGCGTTTCACCAATATCAAAAACGGATTCACGTCAAAGTCAGGGCGTGTGCCGCTAAAAGGCAACCTGAAGTTGGTATCCGACACTATAGACGTAAATGAGATAGCCAACGCCTTCTTTGTGGGGGCATCCGCCAAGGATGTCAAGCTCGGAGCGGCAGATATTGATGATGACAGCGTGGAGGAAATGCTGGATAAGGATATGTCGCAACGCCCCGACACTTTAGGTCCCTTACTGATACCCGTGAATTTGGACGCTCAATTTGATTTCCAGGCCAACAATGTGCGATATTCCGATCTATTGCTCAATCGTTTCACGGGAGAGATGCTGCTATACGACGGAGCCATAAACCTCCACGACCTCAACGCCTCGTCGGCAGTGGGGGCAGTGAATATGAACGCTTTGTACTCCGCGCCGTCGGTAAAGGATATGCACTTCGGTTTCGGTCTGAAACTCAGTGATTTCAATATCAAGAATTTCTTAAAGCTTGTGCCGGCGGTTGACAGTATCATGCCGCTCATGCGAAGCTTGTCAGGGATAGTTGATGCCAATATAGCGGCGGCGTCAAAAATAGACAGGCGCATGAATCTGGATTTGCCCACGCTGCAGGCAGCGATACGCATCGACGGCGACTCGCTGGCTTTCCTTGACCCCGACACCTTCAATAAGATAGCCAAATGGCTGATGTTCAAGAATAAGAACAAGAATATTATCGATCATGTGTCGGCAGAGATGATTATCAACGATGGGCAGATGCGTGTGTATCCGTTCATATTCGATTTTGACAGATATAAGTTAGGTATTCAGGGATATAATGATTTTGCGTTGAATTTCCATTATCATGTGGCGGTATTGAAATCACCGATTCCTTTTAAGTTCGGCATCAATATTTCCGGAAATATTGATGATATGAAGATAAGGCTCGGAGGAGCTAAATTCAACGAGAAGGTTGCCGCCCAGCAGCTGCCTGTGGTTAATGACACTCGCATCAACCTCATCAACCAGATACAGAACGTGTTCCGCCGCGGTGTGAAGGACTCTGATTTCTCCAAAGTGCTGGTAGCCCCTGCACCCATAGCCGAAAAGATTGACCTCGACACCGATACACTCGCTCCGTCCGACTCCACATATCTGCGCCGCGAAGGTCTGATACCATGATAGATATGTGAATAGAAATTATTTACCCGCTTGTAGAGAGAGTGTTAGGTAACGCTTTGTTTCCGGGCCTACGCTGTATTGGTCGGTGGCACGTATGCCCACTACCCAAATTATTACGCCGTTGCGGGTGAGCAGCCACACATTGCGCTTGTCGGCGGCTGATAGTTTGGCATCAGAAAAGATGTCGCTTAGCAGGCGTGTGCCGCGCATACCGAAAGGCGTGATTCTGTCGCCTCTGCGCCATCGGCGCAACGTGAATTTCGGATTGCCTTCGAGTATGGCCTTATCGAAATATGCTACAGACGCCTCACGCGACGGTACGAAAGCCGATACCGGATGCTCTGAAATAGTGATATGCACGGGGCTTAATATATCGCGGACTAATCCCACCTCTACCTCATCAGGCGTATAGGCTGTGCGTCCGGCTATGTTCACTTTACCGTGTGAAAGTTCAAGCGATGTGGTGCCGGCCTGAAACGTGAGTCCCGATTTATAGGCTGACGCAAGAATATCGTCAACCTGCGACATATTGAACCCCAACGGTCTTATCATCTCGAAAAGCAGTAGACGATGCTGAGGCTCATCGCGCACCAGTTCGTCGAGATGCAGCGTATTGCCGGTGATATATAATGCCGACTTCTCGCCGATAATCTGCGCGTATAGCTCACGATTCTCGTTGAGAAAACTGATGGACTTAAGTATGCCGTCGATCCCACTCGGAAACTGCTCGGATAGGGTAGGGAGCACCACATTACGCAGCTTATTGCGCTGATATTCGTTGGAGGCGTTCGACGAGTCAATCACATAATCAACACCCCTTGCAGCAAGATATCGCTCTATATCATCACGCGTGAAATCAAGAAGAGGACGCACCACATACTCGTTGCGCCACCGCATACCCGTAAGCCCGGTAATCGAACTCCCCCGCATAAGATTAAGGAAGAAAGTCTCAACATTATCCTCACGGTGATGAGCCACTGCTATACACTGCGCGCGCATCTTATCGAGAAGATTGCCGAACCATTCATACCTCAAAGCACGGCAAGCCATCTCTACCGATTCGCCGGTGGATGCGCATCGGCTCTCCACATCAAAATCGCGCAAATACAGATCCACGCCTAATTGTGCGCAAAGCCCCTGCACGCTACGCATATCACGATCCGACTCCTCCCCGCGCAGGTGAAAATTGCAGTGGGCTGCCACGCAGTTATAGCCAATGGCCGTAAGTGCGGCCAGCAGAGCCACTGAGTCAGCGCCGCCGCTCACTGCCACTACCACCACACCCTCTGGGCGCATCAGCCCCCGACATTCTATATTATCTTTTAAATGTTTCTCGAAATTAAGCGTATTCATATCTAATCATACTGCGCTTCAATGCCCGTAGCGATGGATTGTGCGTAAGTCGTTACCTCCTAAGCAGGAAATCACGTAGTACTAAAGCGTTATTATGCTCCGTGTCATGTGAAGAATATAGGAGGGTAACTTTCGGCTTGTCACTGATCAGACTCATAAAATCCGGTATTGCCGGATTCGAGGCTAATTCGCGTAAGTATCTTTTCTCAAATTCGCCCCACTCCTGATCGGGGTTAGCGTGAAACCACTCTCTTAATTCGGTCGATGGTGCTATATCCTTTTCCCACAGGTCATAGTGGAAAGTCTCATGCGACAGCCCGCGCGGCCATAGCCGGTCGATATACACTCTGTATCCGTCGTCGGGTGATTCGGGCTCATAAGCCCTTTTAAGTTCAATTATTTGTTTCATAATATATTAGTATAGTCTGTTGTAGATTAACAAGCCAGACTATACTAATGTTCGGTATTTTCGTTATGCGTAATTACGGCTTCACGAAAGCATGGCGATACCCTTTTACCTTATCCCAGCCTCCGCGTGTGAAGTCAGGCACCTCCACCGGAGCAGAGCCGTTCTCTATCGACAGGCGAGTAAGAGAGGGCAGCGAGCACCACTCGGCCAGGTCATAGACGTCCATGTCGAGAGGCAATCCGTTGCGCAGACAGTATACCAGGCGATAATCCATTATGTAGTCCATACCTCCGTGGCCACCCACCTCTTTGGCTGTTTCGCCGATTTCCTCGATGATGGGAGAATTATATTGCTCCATCAGGGCGTCACGCTGCTTGTCTGTCATCGCACGGTGGGCGGTGAGGTTCTCATGGTCAACCACCTTTGTAGAGTCGATTTGGTCCGGGCGCAGGCAATACTGCTCCACAGGGTATTTGCTGGCATATCCGTCGGTGCCCACGAGCTGATACATGCGCGAATACGGGCGCGGGTTCATCACATCATGCTGTATGTGTATAGTCTTGCCGTTGGCCGTGCGTATCATGGTCATTGTATGGTCGCCATTCTGAAATTCGATAGAGTCGTTGGCCACTCCGTATTTCTTTGCCAATACCGGACCGGTAGCTGCTTTAGTATCCATTGACACAAGAGTGGTCATTCTGTCGCCTCGGTGTATGTCAAGCAATTGGCATGCCGGACCCAGGCCATGGGTGGGGTATACGTCGCCTCGGTGCTCGTTGTTGTAGTCAAGTCGCCAGTTGTCCCAATACCGACCCCAGAAATCCTCAAGATTATGGATATATGACCCCTCGGTATGCAGCACCTCGCCGAAAAGACCCTGCTGGGCCATATTCAGAGTGGTGAGTTCGAAGAAGTCGTATACGCAATTCTCGAGCTGCATACAATGCTTGCGAGTGCGCTCCGATGTGTCTATGAGGTCCCATATCTCGTCGAGAGTCATTGCCGCAGGCACCTCTATGGCCACATGTTTTCCCTGCTCCATGCCGTATTTGCCCATTTTCGCGTGGTTTTTCCAGTCGGTGGCTATGTATATCAGGTCGAGGTCGTCGCGTTCGCATAGCTGCTTCCAGGCGTCCTCTGAGCCATAATATGTTGCGGCTTCGGGTAACCCTTTGGAAACGAGGAAATTCTGCGACTCCTGCACTCTTGCCGAGTCGATATCGCACAGAGCCACTACCTTGGTGCCTGGTATGAATGTGAAACGCTCCACTGCGTCAGGCCCGCGCATACCAAGGCCGATAAATCCCACTCTTACGGTATCGATTGGCTCGGCTGCAAAGGCGAGCATGTCTTCTTGTCCGGCAGGGCGTTGGGGTATCTCCACTGTTATTACTGATGATTCCGGCTGTGCAGACTTAGAGCAACTTGAAGCCAGAGTTGCCAGAGTCAAGAAGCCGCAAAGCCATATGCTGATTTTCTTCATAACTGTTTTATTGGTGTTTTTTTAATTATTATTGGTGGTTTTATATAAAGGATTATTTTGTACGGATAACTATGCATCACGAGTTTTGTATGATAAACTCTTTCATCTCCGGCATATGCTTGTCTATGCTGTGGAGCAGTTTCATCTGTGCGCGAGTGCGCACAAGATTATGTTCGGGATATGATATTTTATAATAAGTGTCGCCATTGATATAGTCGGTGAGGAAACGCACGGCCTGCATGAATGGGAACATAGCAGCGGCATAAGGCAGATTCTCGATTTCCATGGGAGAGAGAAACTGCTTCGCTGAAGAAAGGTAGCCGCGTGTGAAAGCCCGGAATATATCCATGTCGAACTCCACTTTGTCAAGGTCAGGCTCATCCTCAGGAGCGGTGCAGGCTCCGGTGCGCAGGAAATCACCGTAATCGCTGAACACATATGAAGGCATCACAGTATCAAGGTCAATCACACACAGTATCTTGCCGTCGGAATCAAACATCATATTGTTAACCTTCGTGTCGCAGTGGCAAATGCGTTTAGGCAGCTTACCCTCGCGGTGAAGCTGTTCGGCGCGGCACATATCGTAGGAGCGAGCTTCCATCTCATCGATAATTTCCTTTACCCCCGCCACTCTTCCGGCAGGGTCAGAAGCCACAGCCTCGCGGAGCTGCTGAAGCCTGAACTCCATGTTGTGGAAATCAGGTATGCTCTCTTTCAGTGTGTCGGGTATATCCACAAGCATGGCCTGGAAATTACCGAAGGCCACTCCGGCATTATACGATGTCTCGGGAGTCACGGCTTCGAGGGTGTAGGCGTCAGGTATGTACACCATCATGCGCCAGTAGTTCTCACCGTCATGCCAATAGGTGCGTTCGGAGTCCTTAACGTTAAGGAATGTCAGGACCTTACGGTCGATATCCTCAGCTCCGGCCTCTGATAGCTTTTTGCGTATATGGCGCGTCACAGCCTCTATGTTGCGCTGCAGCGTATCCACATCGGTGAATATATGGTGATTGATGCGCTGCATCACATAGTCGGGAGTATCATCCGATTTGGTCTTCACCAAAAGTGTGTCGTTGATGAGGCCTTTGCCCAGCGGACGCACCTCTTCCACGTCGCCTTGGATATCGAAATGCGAGATAATGGCCTTATAGTCTTCCATGAATTAAAATGTTTAGCGATTTATTCCGCAAAAATACGCTTTTTTTGGGGAAATAGAAGCCTATAACTACAATTTGTCACATAATTTTTTCACACAAAGCTGATAAAATGAATTTTTTTGCGTAATTTTGCAATACAATGGAAAGAGATATTAAAGAAATACAGATCGATCCCCCGCATCCTATGCTCTCCAAGATAGCGAGGGGATTGTCGGTGGGATTTATGGTAACTGTCTTCATGGGTGTGATGGCGACGGTGGTATGGTTTTTTGTGTTCAGTCCTGACGGTCCGCGTTGGGCCGACGATTTGGCGGGTACTCGCCACCGCACCGACAAGAGTGAAGTCACGCTTTTCAAGCCGGCACAGCTGCATCTTAGTGAAGTGGCCATGGTGCTTAACAAAGGAGATAAGGCTGAGCTTAAAGCCTATGTGTCGAATGTGCCGGGTAGGCACGCCGATTTGTCGGCAGGCGATGTGAGGGTGCGCTGGTATAGCGAGAATCCGTCAGTGGCCAAGGTTGGTGCTGACGGTCGGGTCACAGCTATCGGTAAAGGTACAGCGTTTGTGAATTGTGTGGTGGAGAATGAGGATATCAACGCGAATGTGGCACACTGTCTTGTCACGGTAAAGGACGCTGATGTCATGCGTCAGAATGTGTCGGAAGGCACGAAGGTGTTTGGCGGCGCGGCCGTATATGATGCCGAGCATCGCATCATATCATTTGTGGCTTCAAAGAAGATAGTGCTCACCGGCAAGCGCAACCATTCAGTGACCATGCGTTCGGGCGACTGCATCACCGATGCTTACGTCACCGAGACCGGTTATCTCATCTCCGGCAAATTCGTGAAAGGCCGCAACTCAAAGACCATCGACGGTATATATGTGAAGATGTGATTTTTTTTTAATTCACAAAATTACGTTATATTTTTATAACTTGCAAATTTTTGTGTTTGTTTGCATTGCCAATTCTTTGTGTAGAAAAAAATTCTATATCACCTCTCATGTAAGTGAGTCAGGTCATATATAAAGTATAGTAGGGCAGCGGCGAAAGCAAGTGTTCCGAGCTGCTTCAGAAGGATGTGTTTGGTATATTCTTTCGTGCCCTGCTTGTATGAAACCCATACCCAGTAAAAAGGGATGAGGAAAGCCAGTGAGCAGGAAACTATGGCAATCCAAAACGGCATTTTAGGGAATATAATAATCAGAGTGGGGAGAAATATCAAAAGCTGCATTATAGCTAATGACTCTTTATAGTGGGGAATGTTTGGTTTTTCCATAATGTATTCTGTGAAAATATTATTGAATGCTATTATATTATATTGCTCCTACAGATTGTAAACATAATTGGTATTCAAGATATATTTCATATAGTTCAGCTGCAGTTGCAAATGCTGCTATTGATGATAAAGGACCATACCAAATAGACCAACTTAAAGATATGCCCGCAATTACTGCTCTTAGCTTAGCTACTTCATAGCATTCTTGTGCTGTTTGAGGAAAGCCATTGTTGTCATATGCCAAAGTTGGAAAAAGAGGTAGCATAATATCATCGATTACATCAAAAGATATAGTACATATATCTCGTTGAGGATTATAACCACTTGGTGAGCCAAAAGATGCAATAAATGATTCGCTCTTAGCTTCTAATTGTCCATCTAAATATTTTTTTAATCGGCTCTTTAGTCGGGTATATTTATATTCACCGAGGATATCTATGCAATAAGTTTCTAATGTGTCGAAGTAATCTTCGACTTCATCTCTACTTACAATACTATAGTATTGGTTTATTCTATCTTGAATATCCAGTAAAGATCTCTTTCTAATAATGTTAGCTTCAACAGGCGAAATCCGATACCTCTTTACGTCATTTAAAGTATCGTCGATTAGTATATTGAGAAATGGATAGGGCTGTTTTTCTGTCTCGCTTCTACTAAGTATATGCTTAGGCCCATAGTTGTAAGAAATTGATGTGTCTTCATCATTGGAGCATGAGCAGAAAATTACCAATATAATGATTGAAATTGCAGAGTAAAATAATTTGTTTTTTGAAAATCATGGTAAAAGAATATATGTATTTAAATATTTGAAGGCTTGGATTTATGGTGTGATTGGATTAGTTCCCAAAGTTATGAAATTTTTGAATTTAAAAAAACAAATAGCACTATAAGTGTAAAAATTATTTTTATTTAACATTTCTGTCGATATAAACATAATATAAGTTAAATCACTTGCGCGGTAAATATAAAGTGCGTAACTTTGCAGCGTAAAATTACTGCGGGGT
>N._stephensi_709_foregut__coassemble_373_pt1 | contig 16827 bp, 11 predicted proteins | sample N__stephensi_709_foregut__metabat2_low_PE_014 | metagenome-assembled genome bin N | reverse complement strand
ATCAATCGAAAATCCTCGGATCCAATCGAAATTCAATCGGATCGAGAGTAGAAATCTTAAATTTTACTTCACTATCACCTGTGATCCGTCGATAAGGCGGCTTTGCCCGGCAATCACCACGGAGTCACCGTCCTCTACGCCTGATAATAATTCATAGGCATCGCCTATACGCTGTCCGAGTTCTACCTTGTTGAATTTGACGCTTCCGTCGGAATAAACGTATACATATTTGTTGCCTGAACCGGTCTGCTTCACTATTGCCCTGTCAGGCACCACCACATTCTGCTGCGACCCAAAGTCGGTGGTCACTCTTGCAAACATACCCGGGAGGATGTTGGAATGTGGATTATTCACCATTATCTCAGCCTGGAACGTGCGTGTTGAGGGGTCAACCGTAGGATATATGCGTCCTATCTTTTCATTGAATATTTCACCGGGGAAGGCATCAAAGGTTACGATGACAGGTGTGCCGGTCCTTACCTTGGAATAGTCGTTTTCCGTGATGTTTATTATCACCTTTACGGCGGGGTTAATCTGTCCTACCGTTACGATAGGTGCGCTTCCGGTCATATCTCCGGGATCATAATTTCTGGCGGTTACCACACCATTGATAGGAGACACCAGCACGGTGTTCTCCATCATATTGTCATACTGCGAGCGGAACGCGTCAAGTTGGGTTTTCATTTGGTCCACTTGCTGTTGTGTACCCGATCCTATTTCAAGCAGGCGCACCGCGCGGTCGTATTCTCGCTGAGCATTGTCGAGCGAGAGCTTAAGCTGGGTGATGTTGGCTTGGTCAAGAGTGGCTATAGTCTGTCCCTTATGCACACGGTCGCCCACATCCACGGTGATGGTCTTGATGCGGTTGGGCGTCGAGGATGAGATATTGTTGGTGTTGTCGGCCTCTACGGTGGCGGTATATACTTTAGTCTGTGGCACATCCTGTCGATAGGCCACACCGAGTTCGACTATTGGCAGATCCTCCTCGGCTGATGAGTTTTTGTCGGCATTATCCTTTTTTGAGCAGCTGCAGCTCAATACGGCTATCAGCGCGAGGGGCATTAGATATTTTGATTTCATAATTATGATAATGATTGCGTGTTATTTGGTGTATTGGTCTATCGGTGCGTTACCTAATAGGAGTTCGAGTTGGGAGCGGGCCACCAGATAGTTGTATATCGCTTGGTAATAGGCGAGCCGCGATTGGGTGAGGGCAAGCTCGGAGTCGCGGAGGTTGAGGTAGGAGGTGGCGCCTATGGCGAAGCTTTTCTCCATGATATCGTGGGCGCGCGACGCTTCGCCCACGCTTTCCGAGCAGGATGCTATCTGCTCCACATTCACCTTTATGTTGTCCACCGCGAGGTCTACCTGCATCGATACGCTTCGTTCCAGATTCATTCGGGTCCATTTCATCTCATCGAGCTGTATCTGTGCTGCTTTTATGCGGCTGTAGCGTTTTCCGCCGGTGAATAAGGGGATACTCAGCTGCAGCCCGGCCATTGAGTAAGGTGTCCAGCGGAAATTCCTTATAGGCGAACCGTTAGACATTGAAGTCCAGTTATAGTTGAACGAAGCGGCAAGTGTGGGGTATAAGGAAGCTTTCTCCACTTTCAGGCTTTTGCTTAGCAGGTCGGTCTGCAAGTCGTTGAGTATAAGCGATGAGTTGTTGGAGTAGTCTTTGTCGATAGATAGCACGTCGGCGTACATTGTCTTCTCGTAATCGGTGAGTGTGCCTGAAATCTTGAATGGCTGCGACGATTCTATGCCCATAAGCAGAAGCAGCTGAAGGCGCGCCTGCTTTATGGCCACATCGGCTTGAAGCAACTGCGGCTCGATATTCTTCATTGCCACGGATGTGCGCAGCACGTCATAGTCGGAAGCGGCTCCCACCTCGTACTGTTTGGAGTACATGTCGTGGGTGAATTTTGCCATGTCGTAGCTCTCCTGAATCACGCGGCGTGAGTCGTATGCGAGCATTAGGGTATAATACGCGCTCTTTACATTATTGATAAGGTCGAGCTTTGAGGCTCTGGCATTTTCCACTGCCTGAAGTATCTGATTGTCGGATAATTTCAGAGATGCCCAGAGCTGCGGGGCGATAAGGGGCATGGCTACCGAGAAGCCCACGGAGTAGGAATTGTCAAGCCCCACTTTGATGCCATCGCTGTTGCCGCCGCTCTGCGATTCGCTGCGCGACTGGTCTGATGAGCTGCTCTCGTCGCCGGTGGCGCCTCCTAAAAGGTCGTCCATGCTGAAGTCCATATTCATGTACATCACTTGCTTGGCGAGTGTACGGCTATAGCTTCCGTCAAAACTTGCCTGAGGCAGCAATTGCGATAAAACTTCCTTTTTGGAGTAATCGGTGCGCGAAATCTCCATATCGGCCACCTTTACGGTAGGGTTTTCGGTAAGGGCTATACGCAGACAGTCGTCGAGGGAGAGAAGCAGGCTATCACCGGGTGTGTCAGCGGCAATAATAGGAAGCCCAGTGCATAGCGCACATATCAGGGCTATTAGTTTGTAATTCATCGGATATTTAAATATAAATATGTGTGAAGGCTTAAATATACCACAAAAGTAAGCAAAAAATCCATTCATATATAAGTATTGGCCGAAAAAGCCAACTATTGGGCTTTTTCGGCCAATACTGCCCTCCATCGGATCAAGGGTGTGCTTTTGATTAATCGCCCATGGTGCGCAGCAGCTCGTCGTTGTCGCGGGTGCGCTCCATGCGGTCCTTTATGAACTCCATTGCCTCGATAGAGTTGCGGTCGCTTAGGAAGCGGCGGAGTATCCACATGCGATTAAGGGTTTCGGGGCGAAGCAGCAGGTCGTCGCGGCGTGTCGATGATGCCATGATGTCCACAGCCGGGAATATGCGCTTGTTGGATAGCTTGCGGTCGAGCTGGAGCTCCATGTTGCCCGTGCCTTTGAATTCTTCGAATATCACCTCGTCCATCTTGGAGCTTGTCTCGGTGAGGGCAGTGGCGATGATGGTGAGCGAACCTCCGTTTTCGATATTGCGCGCGGCTCCAAAGAATCGTTTGGGCTTTTGTAGTGCGTTGGCGTCCACACCGCCGGACAGTATCTTGCCTGAGGCTGGCGATACCGTATTGTATGCGCGGGCGAGGCGCGTGATTGAATCGAGCAGAATCACCACGTCATGTCCACATTCTACCATACGTTTGGCCTTTTCGAGTACTATCGAGGCGATACGCACATGCCGGTCAGCAGGCTCGTCGAATGTGGAGGCTATCACTTCGGCATTTACGCTTCGGCTCATGTCGGTCACCTCTTCAGGGCGTTCGTCGATGAGCAGAATCATAATGTAGGTCTCGGGGTGGTTTTCGGCAATGGCATTGGCTATATCTTTGAGCAGGATTGTCTTACCGGTCTTAGGGGGCGCCACGATAAGCCCGCGCTGGCCTTTGCCTATAGGCGAGAACATATCTACCACACGGGTGGATATATTGCATGTGTTTCCGCTTGTGAGGTCGAATTTCTCGTCGGGGAACAGAGGTGTGAGATGCTCGAACGGCACACGGTCGCGGATGAATTCCGGCGACCGTCCGTTTACGTTTATTACCGATGAGAGCGGGAAATATTTTTCATCCTCGTGGGGTGGGCGTATCGTGCACTCCACCACATCGCCCGGTTTCAGTCCGTATTGTTTCAGTTGTTGGGGCGATATGAATATATCGTCGGGTGATGGCAGGTAGTTATAGTCGCTCGAACGCAGGAAGCCGTTTCCGTCGGGGGAGATTTCAAGTACGCCTTCCGAAACGATGAAATCGTCGAAATTGTACATGTTTTGTCTGCGGTACTGCGGCTGGTTTTGCTGTTGGTTGTTGTTGAAGCGGTTTTTCTTGTTTTTCTTTCCTGTGCCCGGCGGGTTAGGGATCTGCTGTCCGGGTTCGGCTATTATTATGGGGGCTACAGCGGCGGCTGCGGCGGCCTCTTCTTTCTCTCGCTGGCTTCTGGGCACGAACTTACGGCCTTCGCTTTTGGGGAAGAAGGAGCCGAAAGCCTCGTCGCGCTGTGGGCGCTGCTGATTATCCTGCTGTGCGTCGGGGGTGTTTTCCGACTGCTCTTCCTGTGCCTGAGGCGCGGGCTGCACCCTTGTATCATTATTGTCTGTGTCCTCGGTGCGCGGTAGTTCGGCCGAAGTGTTGAATAGGGGAAGCTCTGGCTGGTTGGCCATTATCTCTGGTGTGATAGCGGGCAGATTATCTTTTTTGTCGGAAGGCTGGGTTGCCTTTGGCGGACGGCCTCTGCGTTTTTTCTGCTGCTGGTTGGAGTGTTGAGGTGTAGTGGGGGCTTGTGCTTCGGCTTCCGCATTGACGTCAGTTTCAATGGGGGCATTAGCTTGTGCTTCGGAGGATGCAGCTCCCTCGTTTGGGGCGAGTTCTTGCTCTTTAGCCTTTTTCTTCGCGGTTTTTTTCTTTGACTCCTGTTTGGGGGCGTTCTGGGCATCGGGGGATTCGGCTTTATCGCTCTGCGATTTTTTGCTGCGGCGGCTCTTTTTCTCCACCGGGTTGGCCGATGTGGCAGCCGTCAGTGCCTGGTGGTCAAGTATTTGGTAAATCAGGCCCTGTTTGTCGGAAAGGTCGAATTTTTTCAATCCGACAGTATTGGCAGCTTCGGTGAGCTGCTCATCTGTCATTTCGCCTAAGTCGGTGATGTTGTACATTTTATGATTATGTAATAGTTTTAATTTTTTTCGTTATGGGGTATAGGGTATATAGCTGGAATCGGTCTTTTTTTAGTGGTTGGTATCCTTACGGTTGATAAGCACGGTAAAGGCGTGATTGCCTGACATTGCACATCCAAATATATATAATCCTATATAAATACATCCAATATACGCACCTAATCTTCACATCATCTACGCATCAAGCCGCACAAGGTGGGCATTTATCGCATCGATGCCATAATACAAGGCGAGCGAGAGGTAATGTGTGGGGGATTTGCCTTTAAAGAGCTTTACACTCTTAATCGTCTAAGAATCAAGCCTAAAATATTAGGATTAATCAATTTGAGGTGTTTTTTTGTCGGAAACGTGTGCAAAATTACATACAAATTTTTAATTACACAATAGTTATATCAATTATTTTGGAGTAAAATCAATTATTTTGGAGTAGAGTCTGATTTTTGGGGTAAGATCATATTTCTTGAAGTAAGCGTTGGGGCGGTCGCGGATGTTAAACGAGGCACCTCATAGTGTTAAATTTGTTAAAAATAATTTTTTTTGATAGGTTTTTCTTTTAATCATATCCAAAAACTATTTAATTTTGTTGTATGATTAATGCCGTCTTTCTGCTCATGTAAGTGTGCCGAAGCCATAACCAACCTATTTTTAGATTATTAACCAAAAAAAAGTAAAGTAGCGATATAACCACGTTAACAACCAAAATAAGCAAACATAACCCCATAAATTCAGGAATAGAGATTAAAAAATAATATTTACAAATTTAAAAACAACTCTTGCATGAAGAACTTTTGTTTTCAAATGAGTCGGAAGGCCTTTATGGCATTTCTAATGGTGATAGCTGTCACCATGCCGGCTCTGGCGCAGAACATCACCGTCACAGGTACGGTATACGAGCCTGACGGTCTGGAAGCGATCGGCGTGAGCATCACGCAGAAGGGTGTACAAGGAGTGGGCGTCACCACCGATATCGACGGTAAATATCGCATTTCGGTGCCTGCCGACGCGGTCCTTGTGGTGTCATATGTGGGATATGAGACGATGGATGTGCCGGTGGACGGGCGCACTCACATCGACATTACCCTCACCACTCAATCAAAAGCCCTCGATGAGGTAGTGGTAATCGGATATGGCGTGGTTAAGAAGGAAGACGCCACCGGTTCGGTTGCCGTGGTTAAACCCAGCGAAATAGAGGCCGGCCTGGCCACTACCGCCCAGGATATGCTCGTGGGCGCAAGCCCGGGTGTGGTAGTCACCACCACTGGCAACCCCTACGGTGAGGCTAATATCCGTATCCGCGGCGGTTCGTCGCTATCCGCAAGCAATGACCCACTTATCGTGATTGACGGTGTGCCTATGGAGAATGGTAGCGTTAAGGGGTCCTCCAACCCCTTGGCTCTCGTGTCTCCGGAGAACATCGAGTCAATGACTATCCTTAAAGACGCATCAGCCACTGCCATCTTCGGTAGCCGCGCTTCTAATGGTGTAATCATCATCACCACCAAGAAAGGCCAGAGCGGAAAGCCGCAGGTAAATTTCTCTGCCAATATGTACGTAAACACCGCACGTAAGACTCTCGACATGATGGATGGCGGCCAGTTCCGCAACTATATCATCAACAAGTTCGGCGAGGGTTCGTCTCAGGCTGCCGCCTTAGGCACATACAACACCAATTGGCAGAAAGAGGTGCTACGCACCACCGTATCTTCTGACTATAACCTTAGCGTGGGCGGCACTGTAGGATTCCTGCCTTACCGCGTGGCGGTATCATACACCGACAATAATGGTGTAATCAAGACCACAGGTATGGATCGTGCCACAGCAAGCATCAACCTTACACCTAAATTCTTCGACGGCCTACTAAGCGTTAACGCTAACTTGAAGGGCGCATACATCGCCAACCAATATGAGCAGGGTGTGCTCGGCGGCGCGGTAAGTTTCAACCCCACTCTGCCGATATATGCCCCGGACGGCAACGTGTTCAACAACTTCACTTCTTATACCAAGAGTGGAGGAGTGGCCACTGCCTCTACTCCGGGTACTGACCTCAGCGATATCTACTCAATCAACCCCGTGAGCCGCTTACTTGACTATACAAGCAAGTCGAAAGTATGGCAATCGGTGGGTAACATACAGTTTGACCTGAAGATGCCTTTCCTGCAGGAATTGCGCGCCAACCTCAACCTTGGCTATGAATACAACCATGGCAAGGTGTACAACTACAACGAGCCATTCTCGCCTGAGGCATGGAAAGCCGGACACTACGAGGCTGGTAATGATGACCGTATCGTAGACGGATATGCAAGCAAATATTGGGAGAAGCAGAAACGCTACAATCTCCTCCTTGATTTCTATTTCAACTATAATAAAGAATTTAGTGCAATAAACTCTACTCTCGACCTCACAGCCGGTTACTCTTGGCAGAAATTCTCAAATAAGGGTAGCAACTGGAGCGTGGTTTACGCTCCCGGCCAAAGCTTTAACGGCTATCAGAAAGATTTGACATATTATTATAGCAGTCCTTACCAATTGGTATCGTTCTTCGGACGCGCACAGTACGGCTTTATGGGTAAGTACCTGTTGACAGCCACTGTACGCCGCGACGGTTCGTCTCGCTTCAGCAAGGATCACCGCTGGGGTACATTCCCCTCTGTGGCTTTGGCATGGCGTATAATCGACGAGGACTTCATGGAAAGCATCCGCACCGTGATGAACGACTTCAAAATCCGCGGTACATGGGGTATCACCGGTCAGCAGGACCTCGGCTCCACATTCGATATGCTATTCCCTTATCTCCCTGTGTATGACGTGAGCACAAGCACCACCCAACGCCCGCCTTTCGCCGGCGGCGAGAACGCTTTTCTTGTGACCCCGCAGAAGTACTACACAAGCCTCAAATGGGAGGAAACCACCACATGGAACGTGGGTATCGACTTCGCATTCCTCAACAACCGTATCAACGGTAGCTTCGACTACTATATCCGTAAGACCAAGGACCTGCTAACGAACACTACGTATGCAGCCGGCTCGAACAACGGACCTGACGGCCCGATGAATATCGGCGACCTGAAGAATACCGGTTTTGAATTCAACATCATCACCCGACCCATCGTTAACCGTGACTTCGAATGGACATCAAGCCTGAATATAGCTTGGAACAAGAACAAAATCACACACCTCTCACAAGGCTCTGACATATATACCGGTGACATCGGTAATTCAGTGAACGTGCAGATACAGCGTGAAGGTCAGCCGGCTTTCAGCTATTACGTGTACGAGCAGGTGTACAATCCTGACGGCACTCCCGCTGAAGGCGTGTTCGTGGACCGCAACGGTGACGGACAGATTACTGAAAGCGACAAGTATGTGTTCAACAGCCGTGACCCGAAGGTGACAATGAACTGGCAGAACACATTCAACTATAAGAACTGGGACTTTGGTATCGTGCTCCGCGCAAGCTTCGGCAACTGGATGTACAATAAGAACATGGCCGACAACTGCTTCGGCGGCGATGCTCAGACTCTTCCTCTCGGCAACATCCTTAACCCCGACTTCTGCTACATCTTCGATGCCCCGAAGAGCACCGCTCTGCTTTGCTCTGACTACTTCGTGCAGAATGCTTCGTTCGTGCGCTGCGACAATATCACAGTGGGATACACATGGAAGAATCTCCTGAAGAACAATCTACGCCTGCGTCTGTTCGGCGCCGTGCAGAACCCGTTCGTGATCACCAAGTACAAAGGCAATGATCCCGAGGTATTCTCCGGTATCGACAGCAGCGTGTACCCGCGCCCAATCACCTTCACTTTAGGATTGGTGGCCACCTTCTAAGAGAATGACGCGTAAAAATGTTTACAAACTTTTCAACATCGCATAATATGAAACTATACAAATATATGGCTTTTGGAGCGGTATTGATGTCAATGGGCTTGACTACTGCGTGCACCGGCGACCTCGACGTTACTCCCGATGACCCCAATAAGAAGACCTCTCTATCTTCTAAGGATGAGTGGATCGGATATTTCGGCACGCTTTACGGCAATCTTATATACGAGGGAAATCTCACGCCTTCGGGTGTGGACGACGGTGCCGGTATCTTCAGCCGCTGCCACTGGAACCTTCAGGAGCTTACCACCGACGAAGTGGTGCTTCTCAACACATGGAACGACCCCGGATACGCAGACGTTAAGTACGACACCTGGACATCCAATAATCCCTGGCTTTACATGTGTCTACAGCGTGAGGCCACTTCCTCTCGCCAGTGTATGGAATTCGTCAAGATGATTGATAACGCTAAGGATTTCTTTACTGAAGAGGAGATAGCTCAGATGAAAGCAGAGGCTTATGTGCTCAAAGCTCTCAACTATTACTATATGATTGACCTCTTCGGCCGCGGCCCGTGGTGTACTCCCGATCAGGAAATAGGCCAGACCCCGGAGACCTATGACCGCAATCAGCTCTTCGACGCTACCGTAGCCGAACTTAAAGAAGCCATCGACGGAGGCAATCTTCTGCCTGCAGCCCAGCAAGTGTACGGTAGGGTTTGCCGTGAGGCGGCTCGTATGCTCCTCGCCAAACTGTATCTTAACGCTGAAGTGTACACCGGCACCGCAATGTATGCCGAATGTGCAGAGCAGTGCAAGGAAATCCTCAAGACCATACCTGACCTTGCCCCGGAGTACAAATACCTCTTCTGCGGCTCTAACGATAAGTATGTAGGCAACGGCGAGATTCTCTGGACTCTCCCGAGCGATCCTGTAAGCTATCAAAGCTACGGCGGCACCACATACCTCACAGCCGGTGCTTACTTCGGCTCAATAGATGAGTCTGAATTGCAGCGTCTTGGCAACCCCAACTCTATCTGGAACGGTCTGAAGATTAAACCCGAGCTTTATGAGGCTTTTGAAGACGGTGATAAACGCGCTCTATTCTATGAGGGTAGCTTCAACCTCACAGTCAATGACCTTAATAGTACGGAAGCCGACGGCGACGGATATATGTGCGTGAAATTCAAGCTCACCCCCGAGGATAACTATGACAATGAAGACAATAGCTTCACTTCGACTATTGTATTCCCATCAACTGATTTCCCAGTCTTCCGTCTGGCTGATACATACTTGATGCTTACTGAATGTCAGCTTCGCGGTGTGAATGATGCCGATCCGGGCTATACCTTGTTTAACGAAGTGCGGAAACGTGCAGGTCTGGCAGCAACCACACCGAATCTCGATGCACTTCTGCACGAGCGTATGGTTGAACTCTATTGGGAGGGACACCGTCGCAGCGACCTTATCCGTTTCGGTAAGTTCACCGGCAACTCTTATGTTTGGAGTTGGAAGGGAGGCGTACCGGCAGGAACTACTATTTCCTCTAACCGCAACGTGTTTGCAATACCTTATCAGTATGTAAGCACTGTGGGGCAGAACCCCGGATATTAATCCATTCTACAATTATCCAATCTTTAAATGTATTTTATCAGTATGAAAAAGATATCATTAATGTTGGTTGCACTGGCGGCTATCCTGACCTTCTCTGCTTGCAGGGAGTCGAAAGACGACCACCCTGTACTGTATCCCAATGATGAGGTGCAGGAGGCGCCATTCCTCAATACTCCGGAAATGACTAATACCGCAGTTATGCTCACTGAGCAAAACGCTGAAGGTTATATCCATATGACTTGCTCACAACCCGACTATGGGTTTGCAGCTCCCGTAAAATATGAGGTGGAGGTTTCTCTTAATCAGGACTTCTCTACTCCTGCCGTTGATGGATGCCCGGCTTCTGTTGTGCTTCCCACATCATTTACAGATTGTGCTGAAATCAATCCTGTCAATGGCGAAATCGCTACAGCAATGGAGGAGATGTTAGGTATTGTCAACAAAGATCAATTGCCTATCGATTACCATAAGCTATATATGCGTCTACATTCAAATATCCTTACAGCTGGAGGTGATTACGTGGCCGGCACATCATATGTGTCAAACATAGTAAGCATTGAGCAGGTGGCATGCGACTATCTTGCCATAATCGTGGCAGGTGAAGGATCAGGAATATATCTTGTAGGATCTATGTCAAAAGTTGATGATAATGGTTGGCAGTTTATCCCCAAATATGAATTTCTGACTACCACCGAAAAAGGTGTATATGTGATTGAAGATGTCAATATTGCCGCTGGAGAGGAATTCAAGGTGGCCGATAAAAGTTGGTCTAATCCCAACTGTGGTGGTAATGGTTCTGCTGTTGAATTTAATAAGGCGTATGCTCTTGACAATGGTTCCAACCCACCGAATATTACTATGCCTGCAGACTTCAAAGGTCGTGTCACTCTTACACAAAAAGGCAATTCATACACAATCTTCTTTGAGACAGCCGAGCCCGATACCCCGGGTCAGCCAACCGGCGTTTACCTTCGCGGTGACTTCAACGATTGGGGAGCCACGCCTGAAAGTGAGTTCATCACTACAGACATTAAGAATGTTTGGACGGTGGCAGCCGTAACTCTCACGGGTGGATTTAAGGTAGCCGATGCAGATTGGTCATCAACTAATTTGGGTGCCTCCAGTGAAGATCCAATTGAGATAGGCAGTGCATATCAACTCGTTTCCGGTGGAGGCAATATCTCTATTGACGGTACTTTCACCGGTTCTGCCACTCTTAAGCAGTCTGCCGGTAAGTATCTGCTTACACTTACTCCTGAAGGCGAATAAAGAAAGTTCATAAAATTATTAAGGGGTGATTTCGGCATCATCCGAATTACCCCTTAAATAAAAAAATTGCGACAATGAAAAAATTTAATATACTATTGATGGGTGCTTTAGCATTGGCCTTTGCCGCTTGCGATGAGACCACGCCTACGGTGCCTCCGATTCAGTCAAATCCGCAGGGTCCGGTGCTTGAGACTTCAAATGTCTATGGCGAAGTAGAAGGTCCTATTGCGCAAGGTGTTCTAAATCTTGAGAATTACCGAGAGAATCCCCTCATTGAGCTGTATAAACTTGATTCTATAGTAGGAATTCCTGCCAATACTGTCACTTCTCTACAACTTGAAATCTCCAATACTGATACATTCAATAATGCTCGTACAATAGATACTGATTGTGATAGCACTACCTATTCAGTGGATGCATTCGCCTTAAATGACGCCCACACAGCTATTTTCGGCAAATCAAGTAAGGAGAGAGATGTGTATTACCGCATTCTCGGGTTTGTGACCTCCAACGGCACATCTTTCCGTATTGGTGGCACTGACCATTATATTGCCTCCGGTACATATAAGGGTCAGGCGTTTGAAATGGGTATAGTGGAATACCTATGCACACCCGGTGACGCAAATGGCTGGAGTCAGAGTGCATCTTCTTGGTTGAGATATAATGAAGGTAAGGAATACAATTGCGGCGCGCTTCTCGCAAGCGGAAAACTGAAATTCACAGATGGCGACAGCTGGGATGATGATAAGACTTGGGGCGACGACGGCACTGTAAGCGGATTGCTTGCACAACCCGGTGAAAATATAGATGTTGCTTCTTCCGGTCTATATTGGGCAATTGCTAATATAGATGAGGGTACGTATTCTATTGTTCCTGTAACCTCTGTAGGTATTGTGGGCGGTCTTAATGGATGGAGCGAATCAAATCCGATAGAGCTTACTTCTAATGCTGACCAGTCTGTATGGAGTGGTGATGTTGATCTTACGGGTGATTGGAAGATAGTAATCAATTACTCTTGGGATAGTAATTACGGTGGCTCCATTGACGAGCCTGTAGTAGACGGTGGCAACTTCAGCGGCTACGAAGGCAGCTACCACGTGTCAGTTGACTTCTCTGGCAATTATCCGATGATTACCCTTACAGAGAAATAATCCTGACTATTTGACATAGCTTAGAGGGCGAGTCGTTGGCTCGCCCTCTAATATTTTATGGAATTTCGAATTTATTGGCATGACTTCCAATGCTTTGGGCGAATAAATTCGCCCTTCCATGCACATTCATGAATATAAAAAACCACCTTGCCTTAAAAAGACAAGGTGGACGCAAGTAAAATGTGCGCACGATAGGACTCGAACCTACACGTCTCACGACACTAGATCCTAAGTCTAGCGCGGCTACCAATTACGCCACGTGCGCATCAATGGAAAACAAAAAGATATGTACCCAGACTCGGGATCGAACCGAGATGGATTGCTCCACTGGTGTTTGAGACCAGCGCGTCTACCTATTCCGCCATCTGGGCTTTGCGGTGCAAATTTACGCATAATTTCTGAATTGACGAAATTTTTTAACGTTTATTTCCGAGATTTTTCAATTTATAAGCTCAAACTATTTGCTGCCCAATATCTTAAAGAAGTCAAATTTTGACAAATTTAATACGCGAAGCGCATTCTTAATGATAAATTCAGGCACCGGATCAACATGAGTCTGAACTATTATCGGGCGCATCAATCCATTTTTAACCCATTTCTCATGTCCTCCACTTACAATGACTGATGTACACCCTACTCTTTGCAAAAACAAGCGGTAATCAGCGAGAGACACATTGGATAACTTTAAAGTATTCATTGGTTTAGGCAATTTCAGGTAGAGGTAAGGGCTGCGTTTCCTTACGATAATCCTTATTCTCCAATATATCTCTGAATGTTTCGTTAGTGTGTAATAGGGATTCCAATGACGGCGATACCATTTTACGTTGTTTTAAAGAACGGATCTTCCATCCATGTGCTCTCAAATCCGAGACCAGTGTCTTATGAGTCAATCCATATTCGAGATATTCTTTGACAGCTACATGAAATGAGTCTTTCGCCTCCATCTCAGAATACCCATATCCGCACAAATCCAGAGCCGGACTATATGCGATTACAGTGTTGTCTTCACAAAAAATATACACGTCCAGCTTGATTGTCATGCCGGCAGTAGTATTGCGGATTTCGTTATTTGATTCCATAATATCTGAGTTTTTGATGTGCAAATATAAAGATTAAAATAAATTTGGGCAAATAAAACCCTAATTTTTTCTTATTAGCAACACTAAAATTAATACAGATGCGCAAGTACGCGGTATGCTCCCGTGACTTGCGCATCTGTGTATTGTCAAAAATAGAATCCTAAGCTAATATCAGTAGAAGAGCATACCTACGCCAACTTCCTTGCTCTTTGCCTCGCCGCACACGAGCTTCACTATGTCAAGGGCAAAGGGCATGGCTGCTGCCGGACCCTGTCCGGTGACGAGGTTGCCGTCAGTCACCACAAGGTCGTTGTGCATGCGCGCGCCGGCCGACTCGCATTTCTTCTCGAATCCGGGGTAGCATGTGGCTTCGCGTCCTTTCAGCAGACCTAAAGGTGCAAGCACCACAGCGGGCGAGGCGCATATGGCGGCGATGTTTCCTCCATCGGCAAAGTGTGTGCAGAGCAGGTTGTTGAGGGGGTCAAACTCATGCAGATTTGTGGCTCCGGGCATGCCGCCGGGAAGTATTAGCCAATCGGCATCGTTGAAGTTAATATCGGTATAGAGGGCGTCGGCCTGGAAGGTGACGTTATGGGCGCCTGTGACGTAGGGGGTGTCTTCGATGGATACAATCACGATGTTAAGGCCTGCGCGACGCATTACGTCGACTACTGTGAGGGCTTCGAGTTCTTCGAATCCGGGTGCGAGGAAAATATAGTTTTTTTTCATGATGTTATGAGTTGTAAGTGTAATAGTTTTCTGGATTGATGTTTTTTACGATATTTTCGCGTCATGTGTAGGTATAACAAGTCATTATGCGTGATTGTTCAGCCCATAAGTGTTAAAATCAGCAAAAAAAAGATGGAACATGCTTTTTTAGGCATGCCCCATCTTTAATCGTTGGCAGTGTGTTGCGCTTATTCGGAGATAACCACTTTCTGCGATTTGTTTCCGTTGACACGGATATAAATGCCGGATGCGGGATTCTTCACCTCGCGACCCATAAGGTCGAAGTAGCGAACGCCGGCTGCATCGGCATCGTTAAGGATATCTGCTATACCGGTAATCTCATAGAATTTCACCAAATCGCCTACTATCTCGCATGTGAGCGAGTGCACGTACTGCTCGTCATAATCGAAGTCGAGCCACTCGTCTGAGCCGTCAAGCTGGAATATCGGGGTAACGATGTATTTGCCTTCGGGGACATTTCCGGCATCGGCATACCATTGTTCTGCATGACGATTAGGTCCGATATTATAAAGTTGGTGATATGGAGCGTAATATACGATATCAGGATTATCTATATTTACAAATTTGAGACCGCATTTTATTACAAGTGAGTTAAACGAGGATGGGTTAGAGAACACACCTACGAGTACAATTAAATTAGTATTCCTATTAAATTCATCCATACCTGCAATCAAATCCACATTTGCCAATTTAAGCGACATAAATATGTCATCAGATGGCAGTTCGGAGCCATTAAATGTTATATATTCATTATTAGCCTCCACCAATATACTATTAGCAATATCCGGACCACAGTATAGGTCTCTCCATTCGCTATCATTATCTGTTATGAGTCGATATACAATTGACGCATAATATTTGCCGGCAGGGAAAATATAGCCAAAAGTACCTAAAGTTCCAATATAGCTATTTGGCTTAAACGTTGTGAAGATGTTAGAGTTATAAAAATCAACATAGCTCACAGAAATCGGATTATAGAAATCCACAAGCTTAAGACCAAATGTTATAGTCTGATCATTAAGACTCAAATTAGTAATATCGCCACAAAAGTTTATTTGATCATTTTTCAACCATACGTTATTACTGAGTATTGGCGCAAAATCACTTTCCTTTGTAAATATTACCTTGTATTCGGAATCGCCGGTTTCCGGCTTTATTCCTATGCAAACGGATTGGTTATAATTGTACCCATAGCCATCACTTCCGCCTCCTATACCGCTAAAGTTAGGAGTAAGGTCTGTAAGCGCATAATATGCATTAGCTCTACCACTCCAGCCCCAATTAATATGGAAATATCCGGTAGAACTTTCATATCCGTCACAAATAAAGGCATGCCCTTCATTCCTTTCAGTTTGACCTGACAGTACCATTGGACGATTTTCCGCTAATTCCGAATACAATAAGTCTGCCCATTCATCGAGCGAAAATAGACTTCTCGACAATAATTGCGCACCTTTATCATAATCCATATATTCAATCAAGCCCTTCAAAGCATTCATATCGCTTGCACTGGTTTCATTGGAAGTATACTTGGCATTGCACATCACGCCGCAAGCATGTATGAGCTGGGCTACAGCATTTCTTTGCGCTTCCGGAGAGTACGTGCTAAGCGCATCAGGCATGTTTGCCCAATCAAACTTAATTGTTGAGAAATCCATGGACTCTGTATAGGAATCAACTTCTCCGTATTGATTTTGGAATGAGTAGCTAAAGCTATTCTGCCCTTTTGCAAAATCCTGCGGCCACTGGTGATAGCGCATCACCTGAGCGAAGGCTGTAGCCACACATCCTGTGACAGTACGCTCACCGAATAATATCGGGCAATCCTGATTATAGGGGTCGCCTTGGTCCCATGTGCTGGTAATCAGCGGTGCTATATCCGAGCGCGACTCGTCGGCTCTTGACATCACCATCTGCACATCGGGATTCGATTCGGCCTGAGCCACCTGTGCAGAATAGCAGCTGAGCCAATATTCCAATTCGGGATTGATGTCCGCGGGGTCGAAAGCTCCGTCGTCGCTGTAGCCCAAGAGAGGAACAGCCTGATCGGAGGCAGAAGTAATGACATAGCCGCCCGAACGGCCGGCGAAGACATACACCGTGGGCATATTGTAGGCTGAGTCATTGACCGTATACACATGGGTGAGAGACTGGGCAGGGGCCATCATTCTGGATGATACCGGACGCTGCAAAGCAAGGTTGAGAGCCTGCTGAGGCTCAAGGGTACGGGCCTGCATAGCATAGCAATAAGCGAGAGAGGCAAATGCAAGCACAGAAAATCTGAAAGTAGAAATTTTCATAGTTCTGAGATTATATTTTACGCGAATTTAGCGAATTTTTCTGTTTCAAGCAAAAAAAACGCTGAAATTCAAAATGTTCCCCCCCCCCGTTAACAATTTGTTAACGAATGAATATTTAAACTTATATATTAT
>N._stephensi_709_foregut__coassemble_354_pt1 | contig 17380 bp, 14 predicted proteins | sample N__stephensi_709_foregut__metabat2_low_PE_014 | metagenome-assembled genome bin N | reverse complement strand
GCGGATATGATACCCTCAGCGTGTATAATATGGATGGCAGACAAGTGGGCAATCATGCACTCTCCCCAGGCATCTATGTGGTAAAGGCCGTGAAAGGTGGCATAGTCACCACTAAAAAGATATCCGTGCGATGAGTAAAAGGGTTTTCACCGGTGTCGCTTTGCTTTGCATGGCGGCATCGTGCGTGTTGGCGCAACAACCAAGGCGCATATCGGCCCGCAGTTCTTCAATGATGCATACCGCGGCTGCCGACAGCGTAGTGGGCGTGTATCTGTCAGTCAACCCCGAGGCTTTGGATTACGGCGCATTGGAGGATATGGGTGTCAAGACTACCGTGATTACCGACTCATATGCCACAGCGCGCGTGCCTTTGGGCATGTTGGACGCCCTTTCTGAAATCGACGGCGTGAAATACGTGTATGCCGGCGCGCGTGCCTCCGGTATGCTCGATGTGGCAAGAGGCGCCACGGGCATACAGGATGTATATTCAGGCATCAACCTTCCACAGCCGTTCACCGGAAAAGGTGTGGTGGTGGGTATCGTTGACGGTGGATTCGACTATACACATGCGGCATTCCGCGATGCCGACGGCAATCTGCGCATCAAGAGGGTTTGGGAGCAGCTGCCCGTCCCCTCCGGTGACAGGATTAGTCCTGAAGCTTTCGGGTACGGCATAGAGCTTTCTACCCCTGAGGCTATCGAGGCCGCCGGAGGCGATGTGCTCAATAATTCGCATGGCACACATGTGGCTGCCCTTGCGGCCGGTAGTGATGATTTCATGGGCGGTGCTTATCTGGGCATGGCCCCTGATGCAGACATAGTGCTTGTGAGCATGGGGTCGGAGTCGGATGATAATGTGAATATAAGCAACGCCATAGCTTATATATTCGACTATGCCGAGTCGGTGGGTAAGCCGTGTGTCATAAATCTCAGTCTCGGCGCACAAAGCGGACCCCACGACGGCTCTTCGGCATTCGATGTGATTGCCGATGCTCTTCAGGGGCCCGGTCGCCTTATTGTAGGTTCGGCCGGCAATCACCGCGCCAATCTTTTCCATGTGTCGCACACGTTTGCTTCGGCTGATGAAGCTCCTCTGCTCACGATGCTTGATTTCGGCACAAGAATGTCGAATTCTGCGGGCGGAACGATGGAATTCTGGGGCGGGGCTCATGGCAGCTACGAAGTGGCGCTATGCGATTATGACACGTCGCAAAAAGAGATTCTGGAGCGTGTGGTAGTGTATCCTGCCCCGGGGGATGAGGCTGTCACTGTGTCGCTCGGACGCAATATCACCGGCGATGCCACTGTGTCAGCAGAGATAAGTCCGCTCAACGGCAAGCATCATGTGGTAGTCACCTCTAACTTCAAGGGTGTACGCGCCCACCATGCCGTAATATTGGAGGTGAGATGCCAGCAACCCGGCCAGGTGGATATCTGGACTGATAATTCGCAGTTGTGGCTTTCTGATTTCTCCGAGGATGGTTTCACCGGAGCCGGACCGTTCTCCTCTATCGCGGAGATCGGCGGTACGGCCAAGCGTATCCTTTCAGTGGGAGCATACACCACCAGAAACGAGTACACGCTGCTCAACGAGACCAATGTGCACACTCTCAATGAGACAGTGGGAAGCATAAGTTCTTTTTCGAGTTGCGGTCCTACAGCTGATGGGCGTGTGAAGCCGCAGGTAGCAGCCCCGGGATGTTATATCGTGTCAGCTGTGTCGAGCAATGATGGCTCGGGCACGTTGCAGATTGCGCAGTCACACTCCGACGAAGTGCGCGAGCACATGTACGGGTATATGCAGGGCACGTCGATGTCCTCGCCCATAGTGGCAGGTATTGTGGCCACATGGCTGCAGGCTTACCCAGACTTGACACCTGAGCAGCTGGAGGCTATTGTGGCTAAGACGGCTGTGCGGATTGCGGAGAATGTGCCAGATAACGATTGGGGATATGGCAAAATCGATGCTCATTCCGGTATATTGGAATGTCTGGCTTTGAGTGGAGCCGGCGTTTCATCGCCTACCATTGATAATAGCATTTCCATAAAATTTGACAAAAATGGTGTCAATGCCACGTTCTTCAATTCTTTGGAAAATGTAAAACTGGACGTTTACTCCGTTTCGGGTGTATTGATGGCTTCCAAGAGCATGAGCCATGTCTCTGCCGGCGATTCCGCCGCGTTGGGTACTGCCTCATTGGCTAAAGGGGTGTATATCCTCAATGTTTCAGCATCCGGGCAGCCTGTGCGTTCGCACAAGATGGTGATTCCTTAGTAGAGGGTTGGCTTTTCTGAAAAATGCCTCTATTAACGTTAAATTACAAAAAAAGCGGATATGTTTTTGGAAATAAGCCGATAAAATCGTAACTTTGCAGTCCGATTATGTCCAATTTATGCTCAGGCCGAGCTGAATGAAGCGTTTTTGGCCGAACGCCCATGCAGTGAAGCCAATTGTATTTAATTTTTAATCAATCATTTAGAAGTGGATACTTTAAGTTACAAGACCCTTTCTCCCAATGCGCAGAGCTGCGACCAGCAATGGGTGGTCGTAGACGCAACCGACCAAGTGCTTGGCCGTCTCTGCTCGAAAGTCGCAAAAATCCTGCGCGGCAAATACAAGCCCTGCTACTCACCCAATGTAGAGTGCGGCGACAAAGTGATTATCATCAATGCCGACAAAGTAAAGCTTACAGGCAACAAGTGGACCGACCGCGTATACCTGTCGTACACCGGATATCCCGGCGGACAGCGCGAGACCACACCCGCCCGTCTGATGGAGAAATCCTTCAACAAACACATCAAAGCCGGCAAGCACCCGCTGTACCTCCGCGTGGTTAAAGGCATGCTCCCCAAGAACCGTCTTGGCCGCAAGCTCATCAACAACCTCTACGTGTACAACGGCGCCGAGCATCCCCACACAGCCCAGGAGCCCAAGGTAATCGACATCAACACACTGAAATAATTGAAGCATGGAAACAGTTAATGCAGTAGGCCGCCGTAAGGCCGCAGTTGCCCGCGTAATCCTCAAAGAAGGCAACGGTAATATCACCATCAACAAGCGCGATCTCACAGTGTACTTCCCCTCTTCGATTCTTCAGTACATCGTAAAGCAGCCCCTCGCCACACTTGATGTGACAGAGAAATACGACATCCACGTCAACCTTGACGGCGGCGGCTATAAAGGACAGGCAGAGGCCCTGCGTCTGGCTATCGCCCGTGCACTCGTGAAGATTAACCCCGATGACAAGGCAATCCTCCGCAAGCATGGCTTCATGACCCGCGACCCGCGTGCCGTAGAGCGTAAAAAGCCCGGACGTCCGAAGGCTCGCAAGCGCTTCCAGTTCTCAAAACGCTAATCTTTGCAGAGCAGCATAATCACACAACGTGTTTAGAATCTAAATCCCCGGGATGGACACGTTCCCTACCCCCGGATTGTAATAAAAAGAACGTAAACAACAATATACAAACATGGCTAACCCCACATTTGACCAACTCCTCGAAGCAGGCTGCCATTTCGGCCACCTCAAAAGAAAATGGAATCCTGCTATGGCTCCTTACATATTCATGGAGCGCAACGGTATCCACATCATTGACCTATATAAGACTGCAGCCAAGCTCCAAGAGGCTGCCGAGGCTCTGAAAAACATCGCCAAAGCCGGCAAAAAGGTGCTTTTCGTGGCCACAAAGAAGCAGGCTAAGCAAGTGATTGCTGACCATGCCACAGCCATCAACATGCCATACGTGATTGAGCGCTGGCCCGGCGGTATGCTCACCAACTTCCCCACTATCCGCAAGGCTGTGAAGAAGATGACCGCTATCGACAAGATGAGCAAAGACGGCACTTTTGACAATCTCTCAAAGCGCGAGAAGCTCCAAATCACACGTCAGCGCGCCAAGCTCGAGAAGAACCTTGGTTCAATCGCCGACCTCAACCGTCTGCCTTCTGCACTCTTTGTGGTAGACGTGATGAAAGAGCACATCGCCGTAGCTGAGGCCAACCGTCTCGGTATACCCGTGTTCGCTATGGTTGACACCAACTCCGACCCCAACAACGTGGACTATGTAATCCCCGCAAACGATGACGCATCAAAGTCAATCGAGGTAGTGCTCGACACCATCTGTGCCGCCATGGCCGAGGGTCTGGAAGAGCGCAAGGCTGAGAAGGTAGACACCAACGCTGCCGGTGAAGGCGAAGATAAGGAGGAAGCTCCCCGTCGCCGCCGCGTGCGCCGCAACGATGCTGAGACCGAAGCAGAGAACACCATAGAGGCCGAAGCTGAAGCCACACAGGCAGAAGAAGCAGAATAATCGCTTCCTAAATAATTAAAATTCATAGGATTTCTAATCCCACGGTTAGGAATCCTTTTTTGAATAAAAACCCAAAAAACATAGAAAATCCATGGCAGTATCAATGGAACTTATCACCAAGCTGCGCAACCTCACTTCAGCCGGCTTGATGGACTGCAAAAAAGCACTTACCGAAACTAACGGCGACATCGACGCCGCTGTAGAAATACTTCGTAAGAAAGGCAAAGCCGTAGCAGCTAAGCGCGCTGACCGTAAAGCATCTGAAGGATGCGTAATCGCAAAGAAGGACGGCACATACGCTGCAGTGCTCGCTCTCTGCTGCGAGACAGACTTCGTGGCTAAGAACACAGGGTTCGTGGCTCTTGCCAACCAGCTCATCGACCTCGCCGTAGCCAACAAAATCAAGAGTCTCGACGAACTCAAAGCCGCTACCATCGACGGACGCACTGTAGAGGACCTCGTAGTAGAAGAGGGCGGTAAGACAGGCGAAAAGACCGAAATCGGATATTTCGAATGTCTCGAAGCCCCCGCCACAGCAGCTTATACACACCACAATAGCAAGCTCGGCACTATCGTTGGCTTCAATATGGAAATCGAGGACACCAACATCGGCCATAATGTGGCTATGCAGGTGGCTTCTATGAACCCTGTGGCTGTAAACCGCGATAGCGTGGACCCCGCAGTTGTGGAGTCAGAGCGTAAAGTGGCTATCGAAAAGACCAAGGAAGAGCAGGTGAAGAAAGCTGTTGAGGCTGCTCTTAAGAAAGCCGGGCTTAACCCCAACCTTCTTGACAGCGAGGACCACATCGCGTCGAATATAGCTAAGGGATGGCTTACAGAAGAGGATGCTGCCAAAGGCCGCGCCATTGCCTCTGAAGCTGCAGAGAAGAAAGCCGCAAACCTGCCTGAACAGATGATTGCCAACATCGCCACCGGCCGTGTCAACAAGTTCTTCAAGGAGTCTTGCCTCATGGAGCAGGAATACGTGATGGACGGCAACCTCACAATAGGCCAGTATCTTGAGCAGAGCCAGAAGGGTCTTGTAGCCGTGGCTTTCAAGCGCGTAAACCTCAATGAAGACTAATTTAGCCTCATAAGGATAATATTGCAATATAAAAATCGGCGATTTTATGCAGAATCGCCGATTTTTATTTATATTTGCCCCTTGAAAAGTATTAACCCCTAAAACGCATAAGTATGAAAAGAATCTTAGCCTTGATATTGCTTGCCGTGACAATTATCACGGGAGTGGCCGAAAGCGTGCGCTATAACTGCGTGTTCGTGTCAGACACGTCAAAAAAGACATATGATGATGCCACGATCGAGCTTGAAGTGTCCTACACACAAAGTATTATGCGTATGGTGGTGCTACCCGATAAAGAAGCTTACCTGTCATCGGCTCTCGTGGATACTATAATCACCAAAGAGGCAAAATACCGAATTGGAGAGGATGTATACACAGAAAATTTTCAAGAAAAGAACGTGACATATATCTATCGTATCACACCGGAGGAATATCTCGACAGTTATATAGTGTTCAGCCAATTCACCGACCTTAAAAATAAGGATATAAATCAGATAGTGATACGCAAGTTTGACGCTAAGGGCAAAAGGCTATGGATGGCTACTATCAACGATGCCTCTAAAGAGGAATCGAAAAAATTCTTCAAGCTCATCAGCACGGCCAGAAAGAAACTCAAATTCAAAGAAATACATTATGTGTACGAGCAGCCAGGAGCCGACGGGAAAAAGACGCGTACGATATTTGAGGATGATAAGGTGCGCAAATACACTCCTATAGGTAGCGGCACGCCATATAATACGAGGTGGTAGGTGGGTTTTAGGCTTTAGGCTTTAGGTTTTAGGTTTTTGGCTTTAGGCTTTAGGCTTTAGGTTTTGGGCTAAGGAATTAATTCACCGAAATTAAGCATAATGAGCCATTAAAGTGTTATAAATAATAAATAGTTCATTTTTTTCTAACGTATTCAACATATCACACTCATGAAGACTCTATCAAAAATTGCCTTATGCTCATGTATAGCCATGGCATCGGCTTCCGCTGCACATGCCCAATATTATCAGGCGGTAAATCAAGTGACAAATATGCTTCAGACAGCTCTACAGGGAGGCTTCAATTATAGGGGTTTCTTTGATGTGGGATATGTCAACGGCATTGGCGACAAGCAAGCCAGTTTTCTTGATTTCAGCACCACACAGGGTGTGAAGTATGGTAATGTATTCTATATGGGTGTAGGTATAGGCGTGGATGTTATGTTCACGGATTACAACAAGGGTACAGGTGATTGGCTATCCAAAGACGAAAAATACACACAGACGGCGGTAATGATACCGATGTTCACCGATTTCCGTCTTAATTTCGGACAGCCGGAATCAACCGGGTTCTTTATCGACCTTAAAGTAGGCGCTGCTTTCTATACAGGCAATAAATACATACGAGTGGGTGATGGTTATATCAACACGTCATCGAGTTTTTATCTGAAGCCATCTATTGGTGTGCGTGTGCCGGTGTCGAAATCAAATCCAAAGCTCGCCATGAATTTCGGAGCTTCATATCAGTTGCTCACCAATAGCTACTGGTATAATCCAAATCATAACAATAATATCACCCTTAGTTCGCTCGGTCTGACCGTCGGCTTCGAATGGTAAGGTGTTGAGGACGAATAAATACGAACATACATGCAAAAGCCGCACCGAAATTCTCGGTGCGGCTTTTGTGATTGATTGTAATGATTTACCGATTGGAATCAAGATAGTGGCATGAATCAGTTGGTCCAGCTGAGGTCACAGATGGCCACGCGGCTTCCGTTATTTGTTGTGGCTTGAGTCACTATGTCGTTAACTATCTCGATCACGAAATCGCCGGAAACGTTGAACTCATGAGTATAGTCATAAGATGTGCCTTTGGTGGCCGGATCAATTAATACTTTGTCAGAAGCCACCACGCTGCCGTTCTGTTTGATGTAGACGGTAAACCCTACCGAAGTCTCAGTATACGGGAATCCATATTTGAAAGATAGGGTATTCAGACCACCGCTGATAGTGGGCGAGGTGATTTTGCCGGGACGAGGTATCGTACCGTCAACTACAGGTATAAGCGCATTTGTGTCAGTGCTCATAAAGCTTGTATCAGATAGTCCGCCTTGAAGCAGCATGCAGTATTCAGTGGTCCAACCGTCAGCTGAGGTGTATGTGCTATAACTGCTTACGGCCTTACCGTCATTGAAAGTGTTGAAATCAGCTGTATTACCGGAAGTCACCGGGGGGGTAACAGGGGTATCGGGTTCGGAAGGAGAATCACCGCCTCCGGCTACGCTTAACCATACATAATTAGATGCGGAGCGTAGACCGGGTATACCGGAATATTTAGCTATATTTCCGTAAATCTTCACCTCACGCCCGAGATTTCCGGGATTATCCATCAGGTTGAGGGCAGAACGCACATTCCCTGAAGGAAGTTGTATGGCAATACACTCCTTATAGTCGGTGACATTAGCTGTGGCAGCAAGGAGGATATTTGTGGCCATGGTGGCGGGTACAGAGAATGTGGCAGTCTCTTCGTTGATATAAAATATAGATGTCATATTGCCCCATCCTACGATATAACCAGCAACCCACACGTCAGTCATATCGGGATTATCACCATTTCCTTGAGGATTCATGGCTATTACCTGATTCACGTTATACGGGCTGTCCTCTGTACCACCATCTGGGGTCACAGGAGTATCAGGAGTATCAGGTTCGGAAGGCGTGTCGCTGCCGGCTTCGCTTAACCATACATAATTAGATGCGGAGCGCAAACCCGGTACGCCGGAGTATTTTGCTATATTTCCGCAAATCTTCACCTCGCGGCCAAGGTTGCCAGGATTGTCCATCAGATTGAGGGCAGAACGCACATTTCCTGAAGGAAGTTGTATAGCTATACACTCCTTATAGTCGGTGACGTCGGGTGTTAAAGCAAGGAGAATATTGGTGGCCATAGTGGCAGGTACAGAGAATGTGGCAGTCTCATCGTTGATATAGAATACAGTGGACATATTACCCCATCCCACGATGTAGCCGGTGACCCAAACGTTTGTCTCGTCGGGGCTGTCGGCATTTCCTTGAGGATTCATGGCTATTACCTGTGTCACATTATACGGGCTGTCCTCTGTGCCCACTCCGGCAGACGCACCGCCTGTCTCTATGGTCACGCCCTCGATCTTGAATTGGTCGGCTTTACCCGTATTGTCAAGAATACCGTATGTGTCCATATATTTTCCGAACAGACCTCTTACGGCTATTTTCTTCTTGTAATTGCTTGGATTGTCGGCGAGATTACCGTACTGGCGCAGAGCTGACCCCACGGGCAGTTCGATTATAAGAGCTTCGCTGATGTCTTTTGTGTCGGGTGTTGCGCCGATCACGAGAGTATTATCAAGCACTACCTCATCGCTCCACTCGATATCTTCGTTGGATGTGACTTCCGACACCTCCGGAGCCACAGCACCCACGATATATCCGTCAACCCATCCGGTGACAGAGCGTCCTGCCTTAATATCCTCTATAGCTTCGGTCACATTATACGGATTATCTTCGGAGCCGGGGCCTATTGTAGGATTGCCCACATTAATAATGCCTTGATAGTCGTTGAGTATAAGCTGCCATCCCGTATTGCCGTAATAGCTTAGGATACATACCACATCACAGTTGCCTTCAGGCAGCATATTGTTCCAGAAATTGGAATATCCGCTCGTGCGCACGGGCAGGGTAGAACCGTTCACGTCCACGATATTCTGGTTCACGCCCGAAGAGTGGTATTCAGAGAACTGCTCCTTGCCTCCGTTCTGGAAGTATACGTTGTTAAACTTCACAAGTTGGCTCTGATAGCGGCACAATCCATCGGGGTTGGATGGAAGCTGATCAAAGGAGTTGATTTCAAGTGTATCGACATCGGCGGCATTCGGGAATCCGTTAAGCTCCACATGAGCCTGGAAGAATTCCGGGGCCATGAAAGAAGCCTCCCATACGCTGCCGCTTTCATACCATTCGGGCATACCCAACTGCTGCAGACCGTTGTATTTGCCGATATACATGCCTTTGAGGTTAATCACTATTTCCTGCCCCACACGGTATTTCAGGTATAGGTTATAGGAGTTGATTGACATGGCGAGAGCCGCAGTCTCATCCTGTATAACAAGGCTCTTGAACACATTGCCTGCCTCGTCCGACGAGATTACGCGTCCGGCTATTATATAGTCCTTGTCATCGAGTAGATGTGTTACGGAGTCAATGCCTATGGTGTCGATATAGTTGGGGTCATCGTCCCAATACATCTTCTTGAGGTCGAAGATAGTCATATTAGGCTTAATTGAAGCCACCGGCTCTTGGGGCACATAGCTGTCGAAGTCATTCTGGCATCCGGTGGTTAAACCGCCGATGGCCAGAGAGGCAGTCAGGCCTAAGATATATGATTTTATATTTCTCATAATTTTTTTATTGGAGTAGGGTGATTATATCACTTAGCTGTCTCGATTTTCACTATCTGGCTACCGGAGGTGAATTGCGGGGTGTTGCCTTTGTAGTTTACTAAAGTGCCTTTCACGGTCACTTTATCTCCCACTTTCAGTTGGTCGGCAGAGGTAAACTTTTCTCCGTTGAGGTAGTATCCGCGGTACACCGAGAATGTGGAAGTAAATCCCTCGTCACCGATGGTATATGTGGCATTGCCGTAATCCGTGCTTATCTCTGTTATGGCAGTTACCACACCTACTGCGTATTGGTCAGCAAGTTCTTGCGAAGCGGTCAGAGCGGAAGCCACTTCGAGGGCTTTAGCGCAGTTGTAGGGCGAAGCCTCTGTGCCATCGCCTGCGGGAGCGGCGCTTTCGCTTGGAGTGGTGTCGGTGGCAGTGCCTACCTTGCCGTTGATGGAGTAAATCTGGCTGCCGGATGTGAATTGCGGTGTATTGCCCATGTAATTCACGATAGTGCCTTTCACTATTACCTTATCTCCCACCTTCAGCTCGTCGGCCGAGGTGAACTTATCTCCGTCAAGGTAGTATCCGCGATACACGGAGAATGTGGAGGTAAATCCTTCGTCGCCGATGGTGTATGTGGCATTGCCGTAATTTGTGCTTATATCTGTTATAGCCGTCACTACGCCTTCGACATATTGGTCTTTAATTTCCTCATCAGCCGTAAGCGCGGTGGCTAATTCAAGTGCTTTAGCGCAGTTGTAGGGCGAAGCCAGTGTGCCTTCACCGGCGGGAGCGGCTGCACCTCCGGGGGTGTCAGGCGTATCCGGGTTCGTGGGGTCACTCGGTGTCGGGTTGGCCGGAGTGGTGGAACTTACCTGATCGTTGATAGCGTAGAGATACCCGTAGTTGGTCTCCGGGGTATTGTTCATGTAGTTGATGATGGGGGCATACACTATTATGGTATCTCCCACTTTCACCTTGTCGGCCGATGTGAATTTTTGGTTATCGAGATCCTTAGCTCGGTACACGGTAATGGCGGTCTCGCCGTTGTCAGGATTATCCACAATCTCGAACTGACCGTTACCGTAGCTCACATCGATGCTGCTCGATATCACTATACCCTTTGTGAAATAAGATATTTCGCTTTCCGCACCATTTACGCGTGCCTGTGCTATCGCGGCAGCCACGTTAAAGGGCGACTCCACGGTGCCGTTGCCTTCCATAGCCGGCATTATCATCGGAGGAAGCTCCTGATCATCGTCGCAGGCTGTAAACGCTACCGATGACATCATAAGAGCGCCGATAAAATATAATATTTTGTGTTTCATTTTCATTAATAAATTTTATGCTCAGGATTGACTAAAATACATTCCGCGATTAATTAAAATTTAACGCCAACATTGAAGAATACCCTTGTGCCTTGAGCATAAGTGTAGCGGTTGGGGTATTTATTGCGGATATAGGTGGATGTGTCAAGACGGCCCTGCTGGTAGGCGTAGGTCACCACGTCTTTATTGTTGAGCACGTTGTTGATGTTGAGGTTGAAGTTGAGCGACACCTTGCGGTTGATATACACAAGCTTGCCTATCGACACGTTTAGCGAGAAGGCGTCTTTGAGTTTATCCTGAGTCGCGAGTTCGGCTATTTTCTCGTGCAGGAGTTCGGGTGTGGGAGCATCGAGAGAGTCCCAGAGTCCGGGCAGAGCCTCATGGTATGCTGGAGATAGATTCACGTAGGCATCTCCCTGCCATGTGCCGTTAACGTTGAAGAACCAGCTGTGCGGTGCGGCCCAGTCAATACCCAAGTTCATCACTGTCTGTGGCACTGACCCCGCGTAGTAGTTTTTCAGATATACCACTTGTGTGGTGTCGGCGTACAGACCGTTCTCGAAAGAGCGCGTGCCCAACGGATTGTTCTTATACTGATATTTTGAGTAAGTGCCGGCGAAAGAGGCTGTGAGCGACGGTGTGATTTTGTAAGCCATGCCAAGCTCCACGCCCTTATTGACGCGCTTCACGTCGGAAAGCACGAAGTTGGTATATGTGTTGTACTGCTCGTCGTAGAAACCGAAACGCTCTGTGGCATTATCTACATCCACGATAAATCCGGTGATAGAGCCGCGGAATCTGCGGAAATTCCAGTTGTAGCTCACGTCGCCTGAGAATATGCGCTCGCTTTTAAGGTCGGGGGCCACTTTGTCCTGAATACGCGGCGACACGTATATTTGGTCCGGGATAGGAGCGTTGGTGCCATAGTCGAGATGTGCGCTGAAGTTGTTTCGGCCGTTTATTTTGTATATCACGCCTACCTTCACTGAAGCATCGTCGAAGCGGTGTGTGGCTCCCTTGCCGAGAGAATTGTAGGGCGCGCGTCCGTTGCGCATATGTCCGGTACGCTGATATTGGGTAAAGCTCATCTGCATGCCGTAGTTGATGTCCCAGTGCGGGAGGTTGATGATGTTCTGGATGAATCCCTCGGCTCTGATAGCCTCGATGTTGTAGTCGTAGCCGAAACGGTCGCCTTTGCCCACGCGGCGGTTGGGGTGGTCGAGGTCGTTCTGCAGGTTGTCGGGGGCGATGGTGATGTCGCGGTCGCTGAATGGGTCGACGTCGAGCCAGAATTCACCGCCCATGAGGTCGCGCACGGTCTTGTAGAATTTGCCGTCGGTGTAGTTAAATCCTATACCGGCCTGTAGGGTAACGTTAGGGTTAAGGCGCTGGTTGATGTATGAGTTGAACATCGCGTTAAACTGGTTGCTCACCCTGTTCTCCATGATGTAGGATGATCCTTTCTTGTCAGCGTCTGAGAGGGTCTGGTTCTGCACGTTGTTGAGCTCGTTGATATAGTATAGCTCGTCCCATTTCACCTGTCGGGTGTATTCGTTGTGTTCCCAGTTGTATTTATAGAGGTCATAAAGCTCTTCGTTGTCGGCATAGTACGAAGGCAGGTACCTGTAATATGTGGGGTTAGGGTCGTTGGCCTTATAATACTGCAGGGCTGCTTGTGTGTAATTTACCCAGCGCACTGATGCGGCAGTATTGATGGTGGTGTTGCCTTTGCGGTGCAGCCAGTTGAGGATCACAGTCGGGTCAAAAGTCTCGGTGATACGCGAGGCGCGCTTCTTGCCCTGATAATATCCCCAGTTGGGGTTGTATAGATTCGAGCCGGCGAGGTCATAAGCCTCCTGATATGTAGCCGAAGCCGTGGCTCTCTGTGTGGGGCCGCCGAATGCGGTAAGTGTAAGAGAATTGAATTGGTTAAGGCGCTTTTCGAGCGACATGAAAAGGCCGGCCGAATTGTAGAATGTGCCGTCGATTACACCCTCTTTGGCATATCTGCCTATCGCTGAGATGGTGAATGCCCATCCGTTGTCTCTCATGCCGGTAGAGTAGGTGGCCATGGCGCGAAGCATGTAGTTGGAGTTGGTGTATGCCACGGCGCCTTGAAATCCGGGAGCGTATGTGTCGGTCACGGTGTTATAGTTCACTGAGCCGGCGATATCGCCGAAGCCATAGGTCGAGGCGTCAAGACCCACGGTGGTGGTCTTGTTGCGGAATGCGCGGCTTGTCATGCCTAAGAGCGATGAGAAGTTGAAGCGTCCGCGTAGGAGGTCGTTGAATTTTATGCCGTTGATGTATACGGCTTGGTATCTGCTGTCAAGACCGCGGTAACGGAAGTACATGGGCCCGAAGTTGTAGCTGGCGGTGCTGTAGTAGAGATTGTCGTTGGCTCCGGTGAGTGCTGCCACATTTTGGGTGTTGCCCTCCTCGTCCTCGAGCATTCCCTCGTCGAATATCATATCGGAGAAATCCTCGAAGAATTCTTCTGTGTCTCCGTTGGCTTTTTTGAGCCGTATATCGCCAAGCCTGATGTCGGAGCCGTCATCGAGAATCGACACCGGCATGCCTGCCACCTGGTGTCCGTCCACCATTATGGTGATGTAATCGAGCCCCGGCTTGAGGCCTGTGATTAGGAAATCGCCGGCTTTGCCGCTTAGGGCAGAACCCGACTGGTCTCTGAGCTGAATCTTGGCCCCGGGGATAGGGGCGCCGGTAGATGCGTCGACCACCACGCCCGTAAGGCGTACTGTCTGTGCTGTCAGTGGCAGCGCCGCTAACAGCAACAATAGCATAAACAGTCTAAATTTCATAGATTTATATAATTATTTTGTTTAATGTGTTTCGACATGATATTTGAAACGTCAAAATTAAGGTTTTTTGGCTAAATAGAACGAATTTTTATACATAAAAATTCAAAAAACACAATTAATTTTCAAAAAAAGCATGTAATTAATTTTTCATTGCTATAATCTCCCTGCTGATTTACCTCCTCTTGTAGGCGACCCGCCTTGAATAAATCTAAGAGTATCAGAGATACCTGATCTATCGGTTTTATACCGTGTATAATGCCATGACGCATTTTCTTAAAAATTCATAATGAGGAAAAATTTCCGTAATTTTTTATGCAACTTTTCTTAATAATTTGAACAAAGTTAGTAACTTTGCAGTTGATTTTTACGGAAACCTTTGCAAAAGGCAGAATCAAAATCGCAAAGGATGTACTAAGGTATAAGAAAGATTATCATACTACACTAATATTTTTACAATTTTCTATCATGAGCAAAATTGAAGAAGTTAAGAAAGCCCGTATCGCCGAAGTCAAAGCCGACCTCGCAAAATACGGCATCAAAGACGCTGTAGAAGTGGTGTACAACCCCACCTACGAAGAACTCTTTGAAGCTGAAATCGACCCCTCTCTCCAGGGCTACGAAAAAGGCCAGCTCACCGAGCTCGGCGCTGTAAACGTGATGACCGGAGTATACACCGGACGTTCGCCTAAAGACAAATTCATCGTAATGGACGAAACTTCAAAGGACACTGTATGGTGGACTACTGAAGAATACAAGAACGATAACAAACCCGCATCAGAAGAAGCTTGGAAAGCATGCAAGGAACTCGCCCTCAACGAGCTCTCTGGCAAGAAGCTCTATGTGGTGGACGGATTCTGCGGCACACACAAATCCACACGCATGGCCGTGCGTTTCATTGTGGAGGTGGCATGGCAGGCTCATTTCGTGACCAACATGTTTATCCGCCCCACTGCCGAAGACCTCGAGGACTTCACTCCCGACTTCATCGTGTACAACGCATCAAAGGCTAAACTCACCAACTACAAGGAACTCGGTCTCAACAGCGAGACAGCAGTAGTGTTCAACCTCACTTCTCGCGAGCAGGTAATCATCAACACATGGTACGGCGGCGAAATGAAAAAAGGTATGTTCTCTATGATGAACTACTACCTTCCCCTTCAGGGCATCGCTTCAATGCACTGCTCTGCCAACACCGACCTCAACGGCGAGAACACCGCTATCTTCTTCGGTCTCTCCGGCACAGGCAAAACCACCCTTTCCACCGACCCCAAACGTCTGCTTATCGGTGATGACGAGCACGGCTGGGATGACGAGGGCGTGTTCAACTTCGAAGGCGGCTGCTACGCTAAGGTTATCAACCTCGACAAAGACAGCGAGCCCGACATCTATAACGCCATCCGCCGCGACGCCCTTCTTGAGAACGTGACAGTGGATGCCGAGGGCAAAATCGACTTCGCTGACAAGAGCGTGACAGAGAACACCCGCGTATCATATCCTATCGACCATATCGAGAAGATCGTGCGCCCCGCTTCTGAAGGTCCCGCTGCTAAGAACGTGATCTTCCTTTCTGCCGACGCATTCGGCGTGCTGCCCCCCGTGTCAATCCTCACACACGAGCAGACAAAATACTACTTCCTTTCCGGATTTACCGCTAAGCTTGCAGGTACAGAGCGCGGTATCACAGAGCCTACCCCCACATTCTCCGCTTGCTTCGGCCAGGCATTCCTTGAGCTCCACCCCACCAAATACGCTGAGGAACTCGTTAAGCGTATGAATGCGAGCGGCGCAAAGGCATACCTCGTGAACACCGGCTGGAACGGCACAGGCAAACGTATCTCTATCCGCGATACCCGCGGCATCATCGACGCTATCCTCAACGGCGATATCCTTAAAGCCCCCACAAAGAAGCTCCCCATCTTCGATTTCGAAATACCCACCGAGCTTAACGGCGTGGCTACCGAAATCCTTGACCCGCGCGACACATATACTAACGTGGAAGACTGGAACGTTAAGGCCAACGACCTCGCTGCACGCTTCATCAAGAACTTCACAAAATACACCAACAACGAAGCCGGTAAGGCTCTCGTGGCAGCTGGTCCTCAGCTCTGATTGGTGCATTAAGCATAATAAAAACGCCTTTCCGAAGAGGGAAGGCGTTTTTTTGCGTTAAAAATTTGCGCGGTCGGATAATAATGCCTATCTTTGTATTACACTTGACAGAAATCATAATTAACAAAAGTATTTTATTGCTTGACCGACATGAAAAACCTGATACGCATATTCTTAGCTATTACTCTCGCCACATTTGCCTCATGCAGCAAAGTAGACACAGAGACGGAGCTTCAGCAAGCCGAACGCGAGCTGAAAGCCGGTAACATTGATATGGCATTAAGTGGATGCGAGGTGCTTACCGACTCCACTATGTCGACACTCACATCCACGCAGATGTGTCGTGTGGCCATTATATATGCCAAAGCATCGGAGACTTCCAACAACCATAATTATATGGTGGCTGCCACCGAATGTTTCGATAAGGCTGTGCAGCTCGATGCTGACACTGACTCGCTTGAAGCCTATATCAATAGCCTTGGACTGGAGGATCTGAGCGTGGTGAACTCCATACGCGAGGTGTCGCAGATACTTAAGACTCCGGTGGACTTATCTGACCGCGATTACGAGCAGGAGGAAATCAATTCGTAATGCCATCTCTTTTGTTGACTCACAGTTAAGATTCGTGCATTTTTAATCTGAATATTTATGGACAGTGATTGGAAATCCGCATTGGGAACGCTACTTCCTGACGATTATGTGCCGGAGCCTGAAACCGCGCCGAAGCCTGCGCATAAGCCTCAGCCTCGACTGAGTGTCACGCTCGACAAGAAGCGCGCGGGCAAGACAGCCACCATAATATCTGGTTTTGACCCGGATGATGACCGGGTCGACAAGCTTGCGGCCACACTCAAGCGATGTCTTGCCACCGGTGGCTCATCTCGAGGAGGCGAAATCCTTATACAAGGCGACCGTGTGCAGCAAGTGAAAGATATCCTTAAAAAAGAGGGATATATAGTCGGCAAATAATAATTTTGCGTATTTTATCTCTGGCGACATCCCTTTAACTGCCGCATACAGCCACAATTATTTGCAATTCACAGAAAAGGTTTGTAAATTTGTGGTCTAAACAAAAAAGCAGTGGATTATGGAAAGCGGAGAGATAAGATACCCCATAGGCGTGCAGTCGTTTGAGGAAGTGCGTTCAAACGGCTATATGTATGTCGACAAGACAGGCTATATAGCCAAACTACTGAAAAACAAGTATTACTTCCTCGGTCGCCCGCGGCGCTTCGGCAAGAGTCTGCTGCTATCCACCCTCGAAGCTTACTTCAAGGGCAAAAAGGAGCTGTTTGAGGGCCTGGAGGTGTCAAAGACGGAGAAGGACTGGGTGGAATAC
>N._stephensi_709_foregut__coassemble_353_pt1 | contig 17449 bp, 15 predicted proteins | sample N__stephensi_709_foregut__metabat2_low_PE_014 | metagenome-assembled genome bin N | reverse complement strand
GATGGCTTTGGCCGCTTCGCGCACTATTTGAGAAGCATTCTTGCCGTTCTTCACCACATCCTCAGTGAGCATCACTGTAAGCAGTGGTTTTTGCTGGGGATCGCATGTGGCAGCGATGAATGCTGTGCCTTCGGGCGAAAGTTCGCGTACTCTGAAAGCCACGTTCTTCACCAGTTCTGGCAGACGATATCCGCCTAAGCTTACCACTTTCACGCCGTGTGCCACATCGGCTTTGTCAAGCAGCTCTTTCGCGAGATTGTTGACTTTCTCTGTGAAATAGTCCTCAATCTGTTTCTTAAGTCCGGCGTTCTCCTCGATGGATTTTCTAAGAGTCTCCACGATATTTGGTGCGTTGTTGAACATCGCTGATACCTGCTTTAGAGTATCGCTCATATCGTCGATGGCTTTCTCCACATTTGCCCCTGTGATAGCCTCGATACGGCGTATACCGGCAGCGATGCTGCTCTCCGAGATGATTTTTATCATACCTATGTTGCCGGTATTGTCCACGTGCGTGCCGCCGCAGAGTTCCACAGAGTCGCCGTAGCGAATCACGCGTACCTCGTCGCCGTACTTTTCTCCGAACAGAGCCATGGCTCCCATGTTGCGGGCCTCGGCGATAGGCACATTTCTGTGCTCGTCGCGGTTTATAGCCTCGCGTACATGCTTGTTGGCTATGTGTTCCACTTTCCTAATCTCCTCGGGTGTGAGTTTTTGGAAATGAGAGAAGTCAAAACGCAGCACGTTAGGTGATACGAACGAACCTCGCTGCTCCACATGGTCGCCCAATACCTCACGCAGGGCTGCGTGCAGCAGGTGTGTGGCGGAGTGGTTGCAGCTTGTGGCCTGACGAGCATCCCTGTTTATGGCGGCAGTGAAAGTATCAGTCACGTCGGCGGGCAACTTCTTGGTGAGATGCACGCTCATGCCGTTTTCGCGCTTGGTGTCGAAAATCTCCACCACTTCGCCGTCGGAAGCGGTAAGTGTGCCGGAGTCGCCTACCTGACCGCCCATTTCTCCGTAGAACGGTGTCTGCGACAACACTATCTGGTAATATTCATTGTTCTTTTGCTTTACTTTGCGGTAGCGCAGTATTTTGGTGGGCACGCTGAATAAGTCATAACCCACAAATTCCTGTTCGCCCTCATTCACTGTCACCCAGTCGGTGGCCTCCACGGAGGCCGCGTTGCGCGCGCGAGTCTTCTGGGCTTCCATCTCCTTATCAAACTCCGGCTTGTCGAGAGTCATGCCGTTTTCCTTGAGAATGAGTTCGGTGAGGTCAAGGGGGAATCCGTATGTGTCGTAAAGCGTGAAGGCATCCTTACCGGAAATCACGCTCTTGCCCTGTTTGCGGGTGTCGGCTATCACGTTGTCGAGCAGACGTATGCCGTTGTCGAGAGTGCGGAGGAATGTATCCTCTTCCTCTTTTATCACCTTCATTATAAGGTCGCGCTGCTTGGCTATTTCGGGATAAGCCTCGCCCATAGAGTCGATAAGGGTGTCGACAAGGCGATACATGAACGGGCTCTTTTGGTCGAGGAAGGTGTAAGCATATCTGACGGCTCTGCGCAGTATGCGGCGTATCACATAGCCGGCCTTAGCATTGCCGGGGAGTTGTGAGTCGGCGATAGAGAACGAGATTGTGCGCACATGATCGGCAATCACGCGCATGGCTATATCCACCTTGGCGTCTTTGCCGTATTCCTTACCCGACAGCTCGGATATTTTACTGATAAGAGGGGTAAACACGTCGGTATCGTAGTTGGAGGTCTTGCCTTGAAGTGCCATGCACAGACGCTCGAAGCCCATGCCGGTATCGATAACCTTGGCGGGAAGCGGCTCAAGCGACGAGTCGGCCTTGCGGTTGTATTGCATAAACACGAGATTCCAGATCTCTATCACCTGCGGATGATCATGGTTGACCATCTTCTGGCCGGGTATGGCAGCGCGTTCCTCGTCGCTGCGCAGGTCGATATGTATCTCGGAGCAGGGGCCGCAGGGTCCGGTATCGCCCATTTCCCAGAAGTTGTCATGCTTATTGCCGTTGATTATATGGTCGACGGGCAGGTATTTCTCCCAATATCCGGCAGCCTCATCGTCGCGGGTTAGACTCTCGTCGGGTGCACCCTCGAACACGGTGGCATAAAGTCGGTTAGGGTCAAGCTTAAGCACGTCCACGAGATATTCCCATGCCCATGCTATGGCCTCTTTCTTGAAATAGTCGCCGAACGACCAGTTGCCAAGCATCTCGAACATTGTGTGGTGGTATGTATCCATACCCACCTCTTCGAGGTCGTTATGTTTGCCGGATACGCGCAGGCATTTCTGCGAGTCGGCTACACGTGTGTATTTGGCAGCCTTGTTTCCGAGTATGATGTCCTTGAACTGGTTCATGCCGGCGTTGGTGAACATAAGAGTGGGGTCATCCTTAATGACCATAGGAGCCGAAGGCACGATGTGGTGCCCCTTGCTTTCGAAAAAGCTTTTGAAAGAATCTCTAATTTCTTTTGCAGAAAGCATGATTTCTTGTGTTATTTTATGATTGGTTTTTATATTCTATAAGTATGATTGTTTTCAATTTACAAAGTTACTCATTTTCTCTGATACCACCAAAACACATACGCTTATTTCCCCCTTTTTTTGGCTTTTTTTATAAAAATGTGAAAAATTTCGCTCTTTTGCCATGGATAAAATTGCATAATTGTAAAAATAGTCGTAACTTTGCACCGCAATTAAGCAAATATATTATTAACAACTAAAAACATCTAAAGAATGCATTTAAGTTCTGAAGAAAAAGTACAGATCTTCGAGAAGTACGGTCAGGGTAAGACTGACACTGGCTCGCCTGAAGCGCAGATTGCATTATTCTCTATCCGTATCGCTCATTTGACTCAGCATCTGAAGTCAAATCACAAGGATCATACTACCGAACGCGCTCTTAAGATGCTGGTAGGTAAGCGTCGTCGTCTTCTCGACTACCTGATGCGCAAAGACATCAACCGCTACCGTGCTATCATCGCACAGAAAGAGCTTGGTATCCGCAAGTAAGCCGTCAAAGGCCCGCTTAAAGATTACGCCTTATCAAAAGAGACCTCTGGAGAAATCCGTTGAGGTCTTTTTTTGTTCGCCCTTTTTTACTGTAGGAGTATAAGTTCCCACATAAGAATAATCCTCTACAGCGACTGGCAAGCGCGGTAGAGGATTGTGCCTTTTTGGGTGTGTGTTGTGTTTTACTCGTTGGTGTCTACGAGCATTTCTTTGAAATCGGGAGAGGGCTTGAAGAAGGGTATGTTGTGGGCGGGTACTATCACTGTCTCGCCCTTAGTGATATTACGGGCGGTCTTCTCAGCGCGTCTCTTTATTGCAAATGTGCCGAATCCGCGGAGATACACATTTTCGCCGTTAGCGAGAGAGTCCTTTACCACTGACATGAACTGCTCTACCGTCTGAAGCACAGCTTCTCTTTCCAAGCCTGTTGAACGAACGATTTCGTTAACTACTTCTGCTTTTGTCATTTTTCAGATGATTTAATTGGTTCTTGTTTTATGTTGCAAATTTCGTGATTTTTAGTGACTTCTGCAAATTTAAGCTCCAAATTTTAAAAGAATATTGTCTAAATCTTGATTTTTTAGCGCTTTAAGGCATAAATAAGGTGCTTTTTGGTATAAAAAGGTGATTGTTTGGGATGTATAGGGGCTCATTGGCTATCCTCGAGTTCTCGCAGGTAAAGCCTTGCGCACATCTCCGCATCATCACCCGCCCGGTGGTGCGTGCCTTCCGGAATGCCCAACTGTTCGCATAGGGAGCCGAGATTGTTACGACGGAAGCAGTACACTTTTCTTGCTGTCTGTAACGTGCAAGCCCAAAAAAGAGGTGGGAGGTGGAGATTGTAGTATTCCGCGGCCTTATTCAGACAGCTTTTGTCGAATGTGGCGTTATGGGCCACAAAGGTGTCGAAATCGTTGAGATATGTTCGTTCGATTTCTTCCCACACCTTATCGAAGTCGGGTGCGTTTGCGGTATCTTCGGGGCGTATGCCATGAATACGGATGTTCTGTCCCCAGTAAAGATTTTCCGGGGGCCTTACCAGCCAAGAACGAGTCTCTATCACCTCGCCGTGCATCACCACGCATATGCCTACCTCACAAATCGAATGTCGATATCCTGTGGCAGTCTCGAAGTCTATAGCTATGAAGTTGAGTCCCGGTCGCATAAATTTTATTTTCCTATTTGATTAAAAGCGGCGCAAAGTTACACATTTATAGCTATATAAACAAAAAAAATGCGAACCAATTTTGGCTCACATTCCTATTTTTTTGTTTTGAGGATAGTATTCTGTCAAAATAGAGACTCGGCAATTTGATTCCCGGTCTCTTCTAATGAGCTAATGGTGGTCTTTGTTTTCATTAAGCCACAATGTCCATTCATAATTATTGGCATCATGTTTGAAATACCATTTAGCTGCTTTTTTAAGATAGTTGAATTGTGTGAACATAAGCTTTTGGATTAAGTTAAACTTAAGTGGTGATTATACCTGATACCCTTTGCTCAATGCCATAGGCATCTCCCGGCTAAGGACTCTCACTAAAGCGTATTGCCCTAATGGTTTACTGCGACAATATTAATACTATATTAATATTGTTTCTTGTCGTGTTCCATGAGATTTGGATTCCAAGCGTAGGTTTCCGTAGCTTTCTTCATAAACCAAGTCACTGCGTGTTTTACTTGATGTAGCATAATTTCATAAATTTAGTTATACATATGTCTCCTTTTGGAGATTTTACTACTATAGAACACTGAAAAGATGTAAAATGTTTTATAATTATGTTGTAAAACACATTTTTACAGCATAGAATTTGTGACATATTTTATGGCTATTAGGCACAAACAGCTTATTTTCAGCTATTTGCGCCTAATATGTGAAATAAGGGAATTTTTCATTTGGTAAACGACGGGTGTCAGATGCGGAATAATTCAATTGCGTTTTTCGTTGTCGCATCCTCTAATTCGTTCATCGTGATGCCGAGATTGGCAGCTATATGAGCGGCAGTGTGCACGATAAAAGCCGATTCGTTGCGTTTACCTCTATGAGGCACCGGTGCCAGATAAGGGGAGTCGGTTTCGAGAAGCAGTCTGTCGAGAGTGATCTCAGCCAGGCTATCACGAACCTTACAATTCTTAAAAGTGACTATACCATTGATGCCGAAGTAAAAATCACCGGCACTGCGTATCTCCTCCACATCTTTTGGCGTGCCTCCGAAGCTATGAAATACTGCCTTTATGCCTGGAAAGTGCTTCAGTACTTCGATAGCCTGCCTTTGACCCTCCCGGCAATGTATTATCAGAGGCAGACCATGGCGCAGAGCGGTATCAGCCTGTACCTCTAAAGATAGCATCTGTTCGCGCTCGAAAGTCTTATCCCAATATAGGTCGATTCCCACTTCGCCTATAGCCACATAGTCGTGAATGTTCCTTTCAAGTTCGGCCAAGGCTTTTTGGGTGTCAAGTTGCCATGTCTCCCTCACTTCGGTAGGATGAAGCCCCACGGCCATACTTATGATACTCGGGAACTGCAAAGCGAGTTTACGCATTGGCTCTATAGTGTAGAGGTCAACATTCGGGAAAATCATCTTGCCCACGCCCGCATCGCAGGCTCGCCTTACCGCGGCCCTGCCATTGTCATCATCTGCAAACTCATCAAGATACAGATGTGTATGGGTGTCAACTATCATAAATACTTATCACTTGTCTCTCTTCATCAGTCTAAGAGCGAAATCATTAAGCCATTTTTTACCCTCGCCACTCATTGAAGTGCTGTCAAGGTATCCCAAAGCATCGTCGGTATATTTGTTTATTAGCTTTTTGCCCTCTTCCCTTAGGTTGAGACTGTCGTAAAAAGCTGTTACCTTTTCGATTTTGACTTTCGGCGACAATTTCTCGGATATAAGAATTTTGAAAACACCGTTTTCGTCGTGATCGTTTGCGAAAATATGGAGCCAGGTCTTTTTGTCGTTGAGTATATCGCCTCCTATTTCCTTGCCGAATGTGGCAATATCGCCGTACACATCGAGATAGTCATCCATTATCTGGAAAGCGATACCGAGCGATACACCGAAATTGAAAATCATATCCATATCATGTTGAGAGGCTCCGGCTAAAAGCGCGCCTATAGCCGAAGGGTATGCTATCAAGGCCGCTGTCTTCCCCACAATCATCCTGATGTATTCATCGAAGCTTACGTCAGAGCGCGTTTCGAATTCGGCATCAATCTGCTGCCCCTCGTATACATTCATTGTCATCATGCTGAAGCGGTCAATCACTTCAGGCAGAAACTGAGGCTGGCAGCCGGCCATACATTTATATGCCATAGTGGTCATGGTGTCGCCGGATAATATGGCAGTGTTCACCCCCCATTTCTTGTATACCGTGGGGCGTCCGCGCCTCAGGTCGGCATTGTCCATCACATCATCGTGAACAAGTGTGAAATTATGGAAGATCTCTATTCCGGCAGCAGGCCATACGGCATGTTCTATTTCTCCGCCGAAAGCATCATTCACAGCGAGCAGGAGCATGGGGCGCAGGCGTTTACCGCCTCCGCTCAGAGCATATCTGATTGGGTCGTACAGGTTGGGGAGATATTCGGGATAGTCGATATTGGCTATAGTGCTGTTTATTATATCGGTATATTGCTGAATAGATCGCATAGAGAGTTGGGGATGATATCTATAAATAATAAAAGGGTGGGATTATAGAATTATCCCACCCCAAGTAAACATAAAACGCTATGAAAATCTAAAACGAATTGTTCTATGGTATTCTTCGCCGGGTTTTAGCTCGGTTGACGGGAAATCAGGATGGTTAGGTGCATCCGGAAAATCTTGACATTCGATGGCCACGGCATCATAGTCGTTGTATAATCGTCCGGATTTGCTTTCAGGAGATCCTGCGAGATAGTTGCCGGTGTACACCTGAGCGGCAGGTTGGTTGCTGAATACTTCGAGTTTGCGGCCGGATTCCGGATCTTGGAGTACAGCCACAAGCTGCTCTTTGCCGGGTTGGTAGTTGTCCACAACAAAGCAGTGGTCATAACCTTTGCCTATTCGAAGCGGCTCATAGTCGGCCTTGATGTTATCCTTGATGGCGTGTGCGGTGGTGAAATCCATCGGGGTGCCCTTCACCGGTGCGAGTTCGCCTGTGGGGATTAGAGTCTCGTCAGTGGGCAGGAAGCGTGATGCGTTGAGCCAAAGTATCTGGTCAAGGCAACTTCCTGAATTCTCGCCGGCGAGGTTGAAGTATGCGTGGTTGGTGAGATTCACTACGGTGGGCGTGTCGGTGGTGGCATATAAGTCAAGCGAGAGTGTGCAGTCATCGCTCCATGTGTATATAGCCTTTGCCTCCATATTACCGGGGTAGTGCTCCTCCCCGTCTTTGGCGCGGTAGGTGAATTCCACCTTGCCATCTTCGAGCACGCGGGTCTCCCATATCTGATTCTGGAAACCTTCCGGACCACCGTGCAAAGCATTAGGGCCGTTGTTTATCTCCAGCTGGTACTCATTACCCTCTACCACAAGATGCCCTTTGCATATACGGTTGGCATATCTGCCGGGCACTTTGCCGGAGCAGGGTCCGTCATAAAGATAGGATGCCGGTTCGGCATACCCTATGACCACATCCGCCATTTTGCCATTTTTGTCGGGCACGTTCACAGCTACGATAGCCGCACCGATGCTGCAAAGAGACACTGATGCGCCTTTGGCATTGGTAAGCGTGATTAAAGTGGCTGACCCTTTAGGTGTAGGATAGTTCTGAATTTCTGTTTTCATTCTGACACTATTTATAAATAGTACTTATCATTCGGTCACTTTGTGAGCGCCATCAGAGAGTACTACGTTATAGATTTTAGGTTCGTGTCCGTATTTCTCTTTGAATTCCTTAACGGCAGTATCGATGAATTGGTCGTGGATTTCGTTCTTGACGAGGTTGATGGTGCAACCGCCGAAGCCTCCGCCCATGATGCGGGAGCCTGTGACACCGCACTTCTTGGCCACGTCGTTGAGGAAGTCGAGTTCTTCGCACGATACCTCGTATTCCTTAGAAAGGCCCTCATGAGTTTCGTACATGCGTTCGCCCACGGTGGCAAGGTCGCCCTTTACCAGTGCCTCGCACACATCAAGCACACGCTGCTTCTCGCCGATTACGAAATGAGCGCGCTGATAGTCCTCAGCTGATATATCGTTTTTGATTTTCTCAAGGTCCTCGAATGAGGCGTCACGAAGTGTCTCGATACCGAGTTTTTTAGCCACGCGTTCGCATGATTCGCGGCGTTTGTTGTAGGGAGAGTCCACGAGCTCGTGTTTCACGCGGGAGTCTACGAGTACGAGTGAATAACCGTCAAGCTTCATGGGGAAGTATTCATATTCCATAGAGCGGCAGTCGAGACGGATAAGCTGATCCTTCTTGCCGAATACGGAAGCGAACTGGTCCATGATACCGCAGTTCACGCCACAGTAGTTGTGTTCTGTTGACTGACCGATTTTAGCGAGTTCCATTTTCGGGAACGAGTTGCCGTTGAAGAGGTCGTTGATGGCGAAAGCGAAGCAGCTTTCAAGTGCAGCGGAGGATGAGAGACCGGCGCCTAAGGGCACATTGCCTGCGAAAGTGGCATCAAAGCCTTCGCATTTGCCACCGCGCTTGATGAATTCGCGGCATACGCCGAAGATGTAACGAGCCCACTGCTGAGCGGGAGCGTCTTCCTCGTTAAGACCAAACTCGGCATACTCGTCGATGTCGATGGAGTAAACGCGTACTTTACCGAGACCGTTAGGTTTTATTTCGGCCATGATGCATTTGTCGATGGCGCCCGGGAACACGAAGCCGCCGTTATAGTCGGTGTGCTCGCCTATGAGGTTGATACGGCCGGCAGAAGCGTAGATGTTGCCGGGGAAGTGTTTGTTGAAAGCTTCTTTGATTATAGTTTCCATTTATACAAGTATTAGTATGGTAAAATTCTCTTTTTTTATGTGCCCTTTTATTCGGAGCACACAAATTTACGAAACAATCTCTTAACCGCCAACTATTTTATGCTTTTTTTTGAAAAAGCTACGGAAAAGCCATGGAAAAAACTAATTAAGGAGTATTCGGAACACGGAATAATTATCATTCAACGACAACGTATTTATTCAGTAGGGTGAGTGCCTTATGATAATTGTATTCAGCGTCGAGACGCGTTTGCGAAAGATTATTATAATACTGCATCTCGTTTATAAAATCAAGCACTGTAATCTGTCCGCCCTCATATGCCTTCAGCACATACTCCAGATATTTGTTGTCACCGAACACACGTTCATAATCCTCTATCTGTTTTTTGCTCGTGAGCAAATCTGAGTATAAGGCATCGATTTCGCTATTTTGCTTGACCGACAGTCCCTCGCTTGCAATACTTGCGGCTTCTCTACGCTCTATGGCTGCTTTGCGCGCGTGGCGCCCTTGAAATACAGGCAGATTCATTCCCAGAGTAAACCCATTGAAACGGTCGCCCATTTCGGTCTGATGTTGAAATCCTACAGTAAATGTGGGAAATCTCGACAAAAGTGCCACTTTCTCGTTTTGTGTCTCTTGGGCGGCTATGGCATGCTGCACGTTTATCGCCGGGGAAAACTCTGCCATAGATTTATACTCATCAATGGAGTACACTTGCTGTACAGGATACCCGGATATATGCGAAAGGTCAATCCGACAACTGCTCAGACCCTGAATCGAGGCCATGATTTGCGATTCTTGCGCAGAAAGGGCATTCATCGTATTATTGATGCAATACATTTCCATTTCCGCCTTCTTTTTGTCGATTATGGTAAGTTCGCCTCCGTTTAAGCCGTTGTCAATAGCCTCTTCAAGTTTCGACATGTTATCAGATAGGCGTTTTACTAAAAGCATTTGATGTCGCACATACACAAGTTGCATTAGTTCTTGCGTCACCTGGAGTTTGAGGTCTGATCGGGCCGCGTTGTATTCAGCCAATGCGGTGTTTGTGACAAGATCGGATGCTTTGCCTTGTTGGGCGTAGAGCCAAGGCCATTGTATCTCTTGGGTCACGTCTAATTGGAGCTTGTTGCCTACGCCATGTCTTCCCCATACTCTGCCTATCGCCACTTCAGGGTCGGCCAAGGCATTGGCATCAGCGTTTTCAAGATGCTGCGCTCTGATTTCAGATGCCAGTCTTTTAAGCTCGGCATTGTTGTCGAGAATAGTCTCTACCACTTCGTTAAACTGATTTTGAGCCTTTCCCGTGATACACATACCAATGAGTACGGATATGAATAAGGTTTTCAGTGAATTCACATTCATTGTAATATCTACTTGCTGAATTTTTTATATAAAGCCGGTACTATAAATATATTAAGAGCAGTGGCAGTCACTAATCCTCCGAGAATCACTATTGCCATGGGCGATTGTATCTCGTTGCCCGGCTTATGTCCATTAATGGCAAGCGGTACAAGGGCCAGGGCTGACGTGAGTACAGTCATAATAATGGGCAATAGGCGGTCGGTGGAGCCGATAAGGATTCTTTCGTCCATAATAACGTGAGATTGTGCCAAATTGTTGTATCGTGATATAAGAAGCATACCATTGCGCGTGGTGATTCCTAACAGAGAGATGAATCCGATGATGGCCGGAATATTCAGTTCGCCGCCTGTGACGGCAAGCAGAAATACACCGCCTATCATAGCCAAAGGCATGTTGACGAGTATAATTAAAGATTCTTTCATGCTGCCGAATTCTTTGTAAAGAAGCATCACTATTATCAGCAAAGCGCCGATAGTGGCCCATATGAGAGTACGGGTGGCTGAAGCGGCGTTTTCAAACTGTCCGCTATACACTACGTAGTAGTTCTCCGGCAGTTTCACCTTTTCGGCCACAACATTCTTTATATCGGCCACTACGCCTCCGAGGTCGCGGTCGGTTACGTTGGCCGAGATTACTATTCTGCGTTTCACATTCTCGCGGTTTATTGTGTTGGGTCCGGATGACGAAATGATTTCAGCCACGACGGAAAGCGGCACTTTACCCTGATTAGTATCAATCATGAGGTTGGAAATGGTCTCTATGTCAGCTCTACTGTCATCATCGAATTTTAAGGTGAGGTCAAATGGTTGGCTTCCTTCATAAACCCTGGACACCGGCATACCCGAAAGAGCTACATCGAGAAATTTACGGAAATCATTGATTGTGATGCCGTAACGGGCGAGTATCTGGCGGCGCGGACGTATATCCAGCTGTGGGCGTTCCATTTGTTGCTCGATATTGACATCCTCCACACCGGGAACTGATGCCACAGCGGTTTTGATGTTATTTCCTATGACAAAAAGTTGCTGTAAGTCCTCACCGAACAATTTTATGGCTATCTGGCTCTCTGTGCCTGAGAGCATAGCATCAATGCGATGAGAGATAGGCTGTCCTATTTCAATGTTTGCCCCGGGTATAGTCTTGAGTTTCTCTCTTAACTCGCGCACCACTTCGCCTCTTGATCGGTCAGAAAGGCGGTAGGGAGCCTCTATTTCCGATACGTTCACTCCGAGAGAGTGTTCATCAAGTTCGGCTCTTCCCGTTTTACGGGCCACAGTCTGCACCTCCGGCACACTCATTATCAACTCTTCAGCCACACGGCCCACATGGTCGCTTTCTTCTAATGAAATACCGGGAAGAGTGGACACGTTGATTGTAAAAGAGCCCTCGTTGAACGAAGGCATGAATCCCGTACCCATTTGCGTCATCAGAGCTATAGCGGCTATAAACAGCACAGCCACTGATGCATACATTAATTTTGTGTGGGCAAGTGCCACTCGTAGCGCGCCCGAATACCACGCCTTCAATTTTCGGCTCGCCCATGGCTCCCTATTAAGCTTTATATCATCCTCCTTACCTGAAAGCAGCAGCGAGCAGAGTACGGGAGTGACAGTAAGAGCCACCAAGGTGGATGCTATTAAGGCCACGATAAAAGATATTCCTAAAGGTATAAGCATACGCCCCTCCATGCCTTTGAGGAAGAAAAGAGGCAAGAAAGAAGCTATGATGATAAGTGACGAATTGAAGATAGGCATACGCACTTCGGCTGAAGCATGGTACACCACCTGGAGTTCTTGTTTCCTGTGGCTAATCGGCAAAGCGTTGTTGGCTCTCAGGCGTTTATACACATTCTCCACATCCACTATGGCATCATCGACAAGCGACCCTATGGCTATAGCTATACCGCCAAGACTCATGGTGTTGATGGTAAGCCCCATGAAATGAAGCACTAAGACCGTGATAATGATAGATAGGGGCAATGCGATAACCGACACTATGGTGGTACGCAGATTCATCAGGAAAAAGAATAGCACAATCACCACAAACAAAGCTCCCTCTAATAGCGACCGCTGCAGGTTACTTATCGAATTGCTTATGAAGTCGCTTTGGCGAAAGATATCGGTGGATACCGAAATGTCGGATGGCAGAGTAGGGAGGATTTCTGATAGTTGAGTCTCTATCTTTTCGGTAAGTTGGATTGTGCCTGCATGAGGCTGTTTTGTCACTGTGATAAGCACTGCCGGGTGTGCCTTGACCGAAGCGCAGCCAAGGCGAGGCTGCTGTGTGCCGCATCTCACATCAGCGATGTCTGTCAATGTCACAGTGCCGTTTTCGTCACTTCTTACCACTGATAAGGCTATCTCATCAGGGCTGCTTGTGCGTATATCACCTTTAATTATATATTCGTTGCCGTATTGGTAATGTACGCCACCGCCAATATTGTCATTGATGTTCTCGGTAGCATCGATAACCTCGTTGAGGGTAATGCCGAAATAAGCCATTTTCGAAGGCGAAAGCAGGATTTGGTATTCTTTGGCATCGCCGCCTATCACCGAAACCTGTGATACACCGCCTAAAGCCAAAAGGCGCGGGCTTATCACACGGTCGGCTATGGTACGGAGTTCCATCATGGAGGTTGTATCGGCTGTGAGTCCTATTATCAGCATCTCGCCGAGGATTGATGATTGCGGTCCTAACACCGGGGCTTCCACACCATCAGGCAATTGGCCGGCCACGCCCGAAAGTCTCTCACTCACTATCTGACGAGCCTCCGGAATATCCGTGTTCCAGTCAAATTCTACAGTTACCACAGAGAAACCGGTGGTAGATGTGGAACGCACTCTTCTGACGTTGGATGCGCCGTTCACCGCAGTCTCGATGGGATACGATACTGTCGATTCCACTTCTTCAGGCGCCATACCGGGAGCCTCGGTCATCACCACTACCGTTGGCGCATTAAGGTCAGGGAATATGTCTATTTCCTCATTCATGAGCGTAATCACGCCTGCTGTGAGTATCATTGCCGTAAGGATTAATATCACCAGGCGGCTGCGTAGCGAAAAATATATTATCTTATTCAGCATGGCTATATACTGTGGCTCAATGTTGGTGTGAATGTCCTTCGGGTGTCACGGAAGATGTCTCGGCCAGGCGTATGGCAGATGCGCCTTTCACTACCACACATTCGCCGCCTTTTAGGCCGGCTATCACCTCGATGCGCTTTCCGTCGGATTGTCCGAGAGTCACCGGTATCTTCTCATAGCAGTCTTCGTCAAGCCGCGTGTACACGAAATGATTGCCTTGCTGCTCGGTGATGGCCGCAATAGGCACGGACACCACATCTTTGCGGGGTGTCCCTATAAGGTACACGTCGGCAAGTGTACTCGGCAGAGCATCCACTGAAGAGTTGAAGCCGAAAAATACCGGTATGTACCCGGCCGACACTCTCGATGACGGGGTGCCGGTGATACGTTTACCTCCTGACTCTGACAAGTCGATTATCTGGCCTGTAGAGGACACCACTATGCGCGCATCCCGTATCATGGGTATTCGGCTTAAATATCTGTCGGGCACATCGGCGCGCAGTGTCAGTTGGCGGTTGTCGCCTATTGTGGCTATGACGGTACCAGCTTCCACATATTCGCCATTGCTCACCAATAGATTTGTCACGGCTCCCGATGTCAGGGCTTTTGCCGTACCGGTGGCTGCCGCCGGGCTATATAGGGCTTTCGCTTGCTCGTAGGCTTGCAGTGCGGTATTATAATCCTTTGCCGACACTATTTTCTCTTTATACAAAGGCGTTAAGCGGTCGAGTTCGCGCTTCGCAGCCTGAAGCGCGGCTTTGTCGGCAACATTCCTGTCGCCTCCGCTAACACCGGATGCGGTAATGCTGGCTATCGGCGAACCTGCTGACACTTGTTGTCCCGTTACCATGCCGTTGACGAATTTTACCACTCCGGCAGTTGGGGCTGACACCACAGATGTGGAGGATGGATTATCAAGAATCTGACCGGTCACGCGTAGCACTTCGCTGAATACACCTGGAAAGATGGTATCTGTTTCCACTCCGAATTTGTCGGCCTGCGAAGGGTGTAGTACTATTTCGCCGTGTGCATGATCTTCGGAGTCTTCATCGTGATGATTATCGGCATGAGAATGATGGCTATGGTCATGTTTTAGCTCGTCATGTCCATCGTCATGACCACAACATACACATAAACAAGCCACCGCTATCGGGCAGAATAATTTTGATAATGAGTGGTGGATATAAAGTTTCATAATTTCAAATATTTTCTGCAAAATTAGCCAAAATGAAATTCTTACACTAATTTATATGCGATTTTGCTGATGTTTGCAATTTAGTTGCGTTTTTTGCTTGGATTTTGTTGACATTTACGTAGATTTTGTGTTATAATAGATTAGAAAATATATTTTTTGCATTAATTTTGTGTCAGTTATTTGAATATTCAATAAAATTTCGACTATTTCATACCCTCTAACTACTTAATCATTGTTTTATGATACTTGACATCTTTTGGCTTATATTAGGTCTCTTGCTTATCCTTGGAGGTGCGAATGCCTTGACCGACGGAGCATCAGCCATTGCTTCGCGTATGGGGCTTAGCGATCTCGTGATCGGACTCACTATAGTGGCTTTCGGCACATCGGCTCCAGAGTTGGTCATATCCCTAATTTCAGCCATCAACGGTAGCGCGCCCCTTGCCATAGGCAATGTGGTGGGCAGTAATATATTTAATGTGGCGGTAATTATAGGTGTCACAGCCTTGGTAAGGCCTATCATCGTTGAGAAAAGTGTGATGACGGTAGAGATTCCTGTTGTGGTGTTTGCAGCATTGGTGATGTGGATGTTGGGTAATAGCGCATGGATAAATGGTAGCGGCAGCAATGAGATTATGCGCGTCGACGGTGTGTTTCTTCTGCTTGCTTTCGCATTGTTTATGCGTCACACATTCGCTTCATCAAAATCTTTACCGGCTCCCGACCCCGCCGAGCCGGCTGTGGAAGCAGTGTCAAAAATGCCGATTTGGAAATCCATAGTGTTTGTAATGGTAGGACTGGCGGCTCTTGTATGGGGTGGTGACAGGTTTGTCGATGGGGCAAGTGGCTTGGCTCGCAGTATGGGTGTGAGCGATGCCGTGATAGGTCTCACGATAGTGGCGGCCGGCACATCGTTGCCCGAACTTGCCACTTCGGTAGTGGCGGCTATTAAGGGCAGACCCGGTATGGCTGTCGGCAATGTTATAGGCAGTAATATATTTAATGTGTTTATGGTGCTTGGCGTGTCATCTGTAGTTACACCTTTGCCTTTCGAGGGTATAGGCAATGCCGACTTGATTACTCTTGTGGTAACCTCCGCACTGTTCTGGCTCTTCGGCCGGGTATATAAGGAGCGTACCATTACCCGAATCGAGGGAGGCATACTCCTTGCCTGCTACGTAGCATATATCTATTATCTCATAGCTGCTTTGTAAAATTACGAAAAAATGCGGTGTATACTCGCTAAAGTATTCACCGCATTTTTACAGGTGTTGGATAATTGGATGTGTTATAATTGGATGTATTATAATTGGATGTATTATAATTGGATGTATTATAATTGGATGTGTTACAGTACTTTTTTGTAGAGGGCTTTGATATCCTCGATGGTGACGTCGCGCGGATTGCCGGGCGTGCACACATCGGAAATTGCCTGTTCGGACAGCGCATCGATGTCGCTCTCCTTTATGCCGAGTTCGCTGAGGTGCTGAGGTATACCCACCTCTACCGAAAGCGCGCGTACGGCATCCACAGCGGCCCGGGCGGCCTCTTCGCGTGTCATGCCCTTGGTGTCAACACCCATGGCCACAGCTATATCACCGTATTTGTCGATGCTCGATTCCATATTATACTCCATCACGGTGGGGAGAAGTAGAGCATTGGCCACACCGTGAGGCACGTCAAAGAGGCTTCCCATCGGGTGTGCCATACCATGCACAAGACCAAGACCCACATTAGAGAATGCCATACCGGCGATGTACTGTGCCACAGCCATACCGTTACGGGCTTCAGGATCCTTAGGATTGTTTACAGCATTGGCAAGATGCTTGTGGATCATGCGGATAGCCTCGATTTCAAACATATCAGACATTGACCATGCCGCTTTGGTGATGTAGCCTTCGATAGCGTGTGTGAGGGCATCCATACCGGTAGCTGCCGTAAGGCCTTTAGGAAGCGAGTACATGAGTTCGGCATCTATGATGGCTACTGCGGGGATGTCGTTGGGATCAACGCACACCATCTTTTTCTGCTTTTCCTCGTCGATAATCACATAGTTGATAGTGGTTTCGGCGGCAGTACCTGCGGTGGTGGGGAGGGCGATGATGGGCACGCTCTTATGCTTTGTGGGAGCCACGCCTTCAAGCGACACTATATCGCTGAATTCGGGATTATTGGTGACGATGCCTATGGCTTTGGCTGTATCGATTGACGATCCTCCGCCTATAGCTATGATAAAGTCGGCTTTAGCGTCGGCGAATGCTTTAAGTCCATTCTTCACATTGGTTACGGTAGGATTAGGCTTCACGTCAGAGAAGATTTCGTAGGCGATACCGTTGGCGTCAAGTATGTCTGTCACCATTTTGGCAACACCGAATTTCAGCAGACCGGGGTCGGTAACTACCAATGCCTTTTTTTTGCCTAAGCGAGCTACCACTTCGGGCAGAACCTCGCGCGAACCGGGACCGAAATAGGAAGTCTCGTTGAGGATGAATCTTTGTGTCATGGTTTGATTTATATTTTTTATAAGGTGTTTCTGATAAGACATCGGCAAAATTACGAATTTTTTGTCGAATTAATGAAATTTTTCCGTAATAATTTTCGTATTATGAATAAAATTATTAATTTTGCGGCAGAATTATCACGATTGTTACCAAAATTGGCTTTCGGGGTGCCTTGATAAGCAAGGCTGAGATTACACCCGTCGAACCTGATGCAGTTAGTACTGCCGTAGGGATAGAAGCTGTTCTGTATGCTTTGTATTCAACGACACCGCGTGGCCATAAATTTTTTGCAACTATGGCTCGATATGTCACTGCCCTTTCAATAG
>N._stephensi_709_foregut__coassemble_350_pt1 | contig 17552 bp, 9 predicted proteins | sample N__stephensi_709_foregut__metabat2_low_PE_014 | metagenome-assembled genome bin N | reverse complement strand
AGCTTTTTTTATTCCTAACTCATTGACAATAGTCTAAATCCGAAACTTGAGTAAATTCCATGAAACAGCCATCACTCCATATATTCATATGCCTGTGCTGTATGGTACACCTTGCACATATGCAAGTAAAAGCACAACCCATCCCTACTATAATTTTATCACCACAATCTGGCACAGTTCAGACTGAAGCAATTCAGCAGGCCCTCGATTCGATAGGCAATATGCCCAAAGGTGGCAATCTGATATTCACCAAAGGGGAATATGTGACCGGCACATTGACATTGCCATCAAACGCATATATTTACCTTGAAGAAGAAGCGTGCTTGTTAGGGAGCATAAATCCATATGATTATGAAGGATACGCATATGCAGAAAATAGCGATCCTAATACAAGTGATAACTCAAGAAGGCAGTTTGCCCTAATAAAATCGAGAGGTGCGCGAAATGTATCTATTTCAGGTAAAGGCATGATCGACGGCCGCGGACTCGAAGTTGCCCTCGCCATAGATAGTTTACATCACATAGGCGAAAGAATTGACCCTGGCTATAATACAAAGCGTATGCGTCCATCTATAAGGCCCAAACTTATGGATTTTGAGGATATTGACAGTCTAAGAATCGACGGTGTACGACTTCGGTCATCGGCCAGCTGGGGGCTTTCACTCGATAAATGCAGCAATGTGGCGATTTCAGGCATCGATTTCGTGAATCGCGCCTACTGGAACAATGACGGCATCGATATATCAGACTGCACACACGTGCATATCAGTCACTGCAGGATTAATTCTGCTGATGATGGTATAGTGCTTAAATCATTCGACCCATTATCAGGCAACTACGATATTCAAATAAGCCACTGCTGCATTACAAGCAGTGCAAACGCCTTTAAAATGGGCACCGAATCATACGGCGGATTCCGCAAAGTGCGTGTAAACGATATAAAAGTTACCGATACTTTCAGGTCGGCTATTGCCTTGGAAAGCGTGGACGGCGCCGTAGTAGATGATATTGTGATTGACGGGGTGGAGGCGGTGAATACCGGAAACGCCATATTCATGCGTCTCGGTCATAGGCATGGTGAACACCCGGGACAATTCGGCAATGTGATAATCAGAAATCTAAGATGCCAGATACCGTTCGGCCGACCCGATGAGGCATATGACCTTAGAGGACCCGATATCAGCACCATCCACAACCCCTTCCCCAACAGCATTACCGGCATACCCGAAGCGCATATTTATAACGTCACCTTAGAAAATATAAATATAACACATCCCGGAAGAGGCACAAAAGGCATGGCTTATATAGGCGAATACAGGTATAAAGACATACCTGAAAACCGAGACTCCTACCCCGAATTCCATATGTTCGGCGAACTCCCGGCCTGGGGATTATATGTCAGGCACGTCGACGGACTCACCCTTAACAATGTCAACCTACAGCTATCGGAACCTGACTATAGGCCTGCGGTGGTGATGGACGATGTGACAGATGTAATCGAAGATGTCGCTATCGAGTAGCGATATTTAGTTAATCAGCGTTAAAATTAATAATAATATGGCCATGAATCGACTAAAATGCCAAAATTTCACGAATATTTAATAAATTATCCGTATATTTGCATTAAATTTAGAAAAATATCACATCTACCGATAATAAATAAATCAATACCTAAACCTTTTTTATATGAGAAAACTATTCTTGACACTTGCCTTGCTGGTGACACTGATGGTATCGGCTCAGCAAGTAAACGTGCAATGGAGCCTCAGCGATCCCGAGAATCTTGGCGCTACCACCATTACAGGTGACGATGCCTATTCCTCGCTGATTACGACAGGCTTCGAACAAGGCAGCCAAATCGCCGGCTTAAGGCACCTCACTGCTTCAGGTGCAGCATCGGGCTATGAATCATCACCTTATGACCCTCCGATGGCCTCATTCAAGGTGACAACCCGCACATCTACCGCTACGAGCGGACACAACATCGCCATGGAAGTGATGCCGGTGAGCGGACACACATTCAAGCCCACCAAAGTAACTTTTGATGCCTGCAAAGTAGGTACCGACGGCGGTGGCATCGACGTGTATGTATCCACACCCACAGGTGGAGAAGTAGCTATAGAAAAAGGCGTGACTCCCTTGCGCAACCGTGTGGAAAGCGGTAATCCGAACGGATACTCACACCACGAATTCTATGTCAACGACATTCTCGTAAACGACAAATTCACCCTTCTGCTTTATGTACACAACATCAACGGTATCGACAACGAAAATCCTAAAGAGATAGCGTTCAGAAATGTCGTTATCGAGGGTGCAGTGGACGAGAAGATATTCTCCGCCGATGACTTTGTGAAATCCATAAGCTGCAGCGCAGAAGGTAAAGATATCGACCTCACATCATGTATAGCAGGGCTGAAGAACGGAGAGACAGGTAAATACGGAACTTCCGTATCAGAGAACCCTACTGATTTTAACGTGGTGTGCGCTGCAGGATTTACCGCAGAGACTGATTATGACTCCAACACAGCTACCGTGATAGTGAAGAACGCTAACGGTGACACTGTGTTCACATTCAGCATCAAATTCGTGGTGAGACTTACCATAGTAAAACCTGAGCCCAAACCTCTCAACCGCGGCCTTATGGCAGTAAGCCTTACCGGAGCGAACATGGGTACCGGCAACCTTGTAAGCTGGCGTCACCGCGAAGCCGACGGATATGGTGTGAAATACAAACTATTAAGAGGCACATCGGCAGATGGATCATTCAGCTACCTTAACCGCGGAGCATATATTCTGGATAAGACCAACTATGCTGACACCAACGGTAACGCAGACAGCTACTACAAGCTTGAGGTATACAATGAATACGGCACTCTTATCGAGACTGAAATCAGCGGCAAAACATGGGACAACCAAACATTCATGATTCCCGTCTCCGCCCCCACCGATCCGAAGAACGGCGCCCTCTACAACCCCAACGATGCAAGCTTCTGCGATATGGATGGTGACGGCGAATATGAGATAATACTGAAATGGAGCCCAAGCAACGAAAAAGACGCTGCCTCATCCGGCACAACGTCCAACCCATTCATCGACTGCTACAAGCTCGACGGCACTCTGCTTTGGCGCATTGACCTTGGCCCTAATTTCTTCACCAGCGCACATACCATACAATTCATAGCTTGGGACTTTGACGGTGACGGATTCGGCGAATTCATGTGCAAGACTGCCCCCGGCACCGTTGACGGACAAGGCAACTACGTAATCATGGGTAATGACGATCCTACTGCCAACTTGCTCGGAAGCCGCGGCAAACAGGTGGAAGGACCAGAATATATAACCGTATTCGACGGCATGACCGGTGCTGAACTCTCCACCATTCCATATCATACCGACTATAAAGCAGGAGAAGGCTATTGGGGCGACTCCAACCAAAACCGCTCGGAGCGCTACCTTGCAGCCCTCGCTTATCTCGACGGATACGACAAGAACCCCTCTCCCATCTTCGCCCGCGGATACTACAGCGGCGCTTTCGTGGCCGCATACGATTGGGACGGTCTTGAACTGAAAGAACGCTGGGTGAGCCGTAACATCACCTCCGGACAAGGTCTTTGGGGCGAGGGTGCACACTGGATTGCAGTAGGCGACTGCGACGGTGACGGATTCCAGGAAATAGTGTACGGTTCGGCTGCTCTTGACCATGACGGATCGCTGCTCTATCGCACAGGCCTCGGACACGGCGATGCTCTCCATCTTGGTGATTTCCTCACTGACCGCGACGGTCTGGAGGTATTCATGGTGCATGAGCACAAACCCTATGGATATGACCTCCGTGATGCCAAGACGGGTGAAATCTTACGCCGCGAGACAGCAAGCAGCGACACAGGCCGCGGTCTTGCAGCACACTTCGACTCTACAGAGCCAAGCGCACAATTCATGTATAGTGCATCTTCAGCCATATTCAATCTTGACGACGGCCAGCAGATCGCAGAAAGCTGGGCTATAGGCAGCAGCGGCGCAGGCATCAACAATCGTATCTATTGGGACGGTGACCTCTATGACGAGTACTACGATAAGAGCATTATCGCCCATTGGAATCCCACCAACAAATCATTTGACAGATATAAGGTGAACAACGGTTGGTACACATTAGGTACTCTTAACAACAGCACAAAGTACAATCCCTGTGTACTTGGTGACATACTCGGCGACTGGCGCGAAGAAATCATCACCCACGACGGAAACTCAAGCACTTCCGCAACTCACCTAATTATAAATGCCACTTCATATACCTCTGACTATCGAATCCCCCACTTGATGGATGATCCTCAATACAGAGTACAAGTGGTGAACCAGAACTGCTGCTACAATCAGCCTCCTCACCTATCGTTTGATCCCGCTATCGTGTACGAAGGCAATCCCAACCAAGCAAATGCTACCGACACATCATCGATACTCGATATCGCTGACGACGCACAGCAAGAAGAGGTAATCTATAATCTCCAGGGTATACGCGTGCCCCAGATTACCACTCCGGGCATATACATCATAAATGGTGTGAAGACCTTTGTAAAATAAACGACAATTAATCCCTATCTAAAAAAGGAGGCTCCATAATTATGGCGCCTCCTTTTTTTATCATGTTTTCATCTCTATAAAGAAATTGCAATTCCTAAAAAATTTATGATATTTTGCCGAAAGAAAAAATTTCCCTAACTTTGTGGAAAATAAATCAATCACATTCATATGTTGAAGAAAATAAGAATCCTGCTTGCCCTGCTTAGTTTTTTGGCAGTGACATTACTATTCATCGACTTCACCGGCACAGCCCGTCACCTTTGGCCATGGATGGCCAAAGCCCAGCTGATGCCCGCCATTCTTGCGGGCAATATTTTAGCTGTGATAGCAATAATAATAGGCACACTATTATTCGGCAGGCTATACTGCTCAATAATATGCCCATTGGGGATATTCCAAGATATCGTTAACCGGCTACGAGGATACATCGGCAATAAGAAAAGCCGTATGAACCGATTCGCCTATCATAAGGCACGCACAAAGGTAAGACTAAGCGTATTCACGGTATTCGTGATACTTCTGATTACCGGTATGTTCTATCTGCTTTCAGCTTCGATAGCGGGGCTTATTGAGCCATACAGCGCATACGGCCGCATTGCCACCGGTATTTTCGCGCCTATATACGATGGTGCCAACAATCTGCTTGCCGCATGGTCAGAAAGCCAAGAAGACAATTATATGTTCTATCGAGTGTCGGCCGCTGTGTCAGCTCCTCTTCTTGTCATATCCATCATCACTCTCATCGCCATGCTGATTTTCGCTTGGCGCGGCGGTCGAGATTACTGCAACACGATATGTCCGGTAGGCACTCTTTTGGGATTCATATCAAAATATTCGATTTTTAAGCCGGTAATAGATACCGAAAAATGTATCAACTGCGGCAAATGCGCACGCAACTGCAAATCGAGTTGTATCGATTCTAAAAGCCACACATTCGACTATTCGCGCTGTGTGGCGTGTATGGACTGCATCAACCAATGCAGCAAGGATGCTATCAAATACACGTGCCGCCGCAACCCGATAGCGCAAAACGATTATTCAGACACAGTGGATGCCGGGCGTAGAGGATTTGTGACCGGTACGGGATTTATAATCGGGGCTTTTGGCATTGATGCCATAGCAAAGACCACTGACGGAGGCCTCACCGCCCTTAAAGACAAAAAGCCGGCAAAACGAACCACGCGTATTGTGCCCCCCGGTGCTGTGAGCATACGCAATCTGCAAAGCCAATGCACGGCATGCCAGCTTTGCATACAGTCATGTCCGAGCCACCTCCTCAAGCCTTCGTTTACACTCGACGGATTCATGCAGCCCTTAATGGACTTCACCGACGGATACTGCTATCCTGACTGTACTGTATGTTCTGAAATTTGCCCGGCAGGAGCGATAAAGCCTATCGACAAGGCTCTGAAAAGCAGTATCAAAATAGGTACGGCTGTAGTGAATCTCGACATTTGTGTTTCCGCATCCGAAAGCAAAACGTGCGGCAACTGCGCAAACCGCTGTCCCGCCGGCGCGATTATAATGGTGCCTAAAATAGAGGGTGACCGTAACAGCCCGCTCATACCTACCGTGAACGAAGCCATCTGCATCGGGTGCGGGTCCTGCGAGTACCACTGCCCCGTAGGCACAGTGGAGGAAATGGTATCTACACAAAGCGCCATACATGTGGAGGGCTTGAGCAATCACCGTGAAATCTAACTCTTAATCAAAGCACAACCAATGGACAAAGACAAACACATAAACTCACAAAGACGTAATTTCCTGAAAATTATGGGTGCCGGGGCTATTGCCGGAATGGCTACGGCCTGCGGTATCAGCACTAAAGACACATTTGCCACGGAAGATAAGGGAAACGGCAAAACAGGCACCGGTGAAATGACATATCGTATCAACCATAACAGCGGCGACAAAGTATCGATACTGGGCTATGGGATGATGCGACTGCCAACGACCAAACAAGTTGACGGCGTGAACGAAAAAGAAGTAATCGATCAGGAAGCAGTGAATGAATTGGTGGACTATGCCATGGCACACGGTGTGAATTATTATGACACATCGCCGGTATATTGCCAAGGCAAATCCGAAGAATCGACAGGTATCGCATTAAGCAGACACCCCCGCGACACTTATTACATAGCTACTAAGCTGTCAAACTTCTCTCCGGAATGGCAAACCAAGGAAAAATCCATGGAAATGTTTGAGAATTCCCTCAAATATCTGCGTACCGACTACATCGATTATCTGCTCTTACACTCTATAGGTGGTGGCGGTATGCCAAATTTCAACCAGAGATTCATAGATAACGGATTACTTGATTGGCTTGTGGAACAGAAGAAGGCAGGACGCATACGCAACCTCGGATTCTCATTTCACGGCGACGCCGATGTGTTTGACACAATGATGCAGTGGATGGATGAAGACCGTGTACATTGGGACTTCGTGCAGATACAGCTCAACTACATTGACTGGAATGGGGAAAAAAGCCATAAGACACGCAATACAGATGCTGAATATCTTTACAATCAACTCGCACAGCGCGACATCCCTGCCGTAATCATGGAGCCTCTACTCGGCGGACGCTTAGCCAAGCTCCCCGACCCTATAGTGGCAAAGATGAAAGAACGCCGACCTGAAGACAGCATGGCTTCATGGGCTTTCAGATTCGCCGGTACTCCTGATAAAATCCTCACTGTGCTTTCCGGCATGACTTACATGGACCATCTTACCGACAATCTGCGCACATATTCGCCTCTTGAACCCATTACCCCCGAAGAGGATGAGTTTCTCGCTTCTTCAGCCAGAAGATACCTTGCCGCCGACCTTGTGCCATGCACCGACTGTAAATACTGTATGCCTTGCCCATATGGGGTGGATATCCCTGCCATATTCGCCCACTACAATAAATGTGTCAACGCTGACAATGTGCCTTGGGATAACAAAGACCCCAAGTATGCCGAGGCTCGCCGGGCATTTCTCGTGGGCTATGACCGTTCCGTGCCACGCGTGCGCCAGGCATCAAGATGTATCGGATGTCATGAGTGCGAACCTCACTGCCCACAAGAAATCAAGATTACGCGCCAACTGCGCAAAATCGATGATTACGCAAATCGGCTAAGTCACGAAGCTTGATACGCTCACTCTACGGCAAGATACCTCTCACCTACCTGACAAAGCAGCGTCTTCGGCATATATAGCTTCAATGAAATCAGAAGGGGATGCGTCATACGGAATCCACCGTATGGGGAATCCTCTTCTTTCCATACCCCTGAACCATGTCATCTGCCGCTTGGCAAACTGATGTATGGCTATCTCCAGTGCTGATACCATTTCATCATACGTAAGTTTGCCTATAATATAGCGTGTGATAAATTTATATTCAAGACCATAATAAATCAAATCATCAGGGGCAATACCGCTATTTAGAAGATGATGCACCTCATCCACCATGCCGGCTTCGAGACGCAAACGCAGACGCCGGGATATACGTTCGCGCCTTAATTCACGCGAGATATCCACACCCACCACCACCGCACCTTCTATAGGATGCGGAGTCGCGGCTTCGGCCTCCAAAGGATGCTCTTGATAATATGCGGCAATTTCTATAGCTCGTATTGCACGCTTTGCGGTATCCACATCGGTAGTATTATGAAGCGTCTTCATAGCGGCGAGCATATCGGTGAGTTCATCAAGAGATTTCCCCTCAAGGCTCATGCGCAGCTCCTTGTTTTCGGGTACGGGAGGCAATGACAACCCCTTAAGCACCGACTCTACATACAGCCCTGTGCCGCCACAAAGTATAGGTAGCTTGCCGCGTGATTTGATATCGTCGCAAGCTATCGAAAAGTCCCTAAGATATTCAAAAAGATTATATTTATATCCTGCCGGTGCTATATCTATCATATGATGACGCACATCACCGTACTCTTCCAGATCCTTGCCAGTGCCCAAGTCCATGCCACGATAAATCTGGCGTGAATCGGCACTTATAATCTCACCTTCAAAAACTTTGGCCGCCTCCACGGCTCTTGTAGTTTTACCTGAAGCCGTAGGCCCCACTATCACCAAAAGATTCATGATTTATAAAAGCTGAAACAGTCACTTCTCCCATCGTTTTTCAAGACCGTTGATATACCTTCGCCAAAAACGCCGCAATTTGAAAAAAGGCTTATCCTCATTATTCTCGGCGATGCTCATCAGACGCATATCCTCATAATCCACGTCCCACGTATGGAAATCGCTGAGGCGGAATGTAGGCCTATAATTCTTTATGGGATAAAGGCGCCGACCCTGCTCGTCATACGTTTTCCATGCCATGGTGATAGTGAATACTCTATGAAGCTCGGCGGCAAAGGGGCGTGCTATAGCACCACTTTTCAAAAGCATATCCACATCACGGAGCGTAAGCCACTCGCCGGGCATCCGGCCTTTTGCATCCTCTACAGCATCGTCAATGAATACAGCGTAATGAAATACATTCTGCTCATGGTAATTTGTGGCAAACAGCCATCTGAGCTTGAAATTATCCAGACCTGAGAGAGTACGGAACTCAACAGAGGCCTGATGCTCTGATATGGTAGGCTGAAACCCTATAGGCACATCTGCGGGGGTATCCCAATACATGCCATGATCACGGTTATCCACTATATCGTTAAGCAAAAGTCGGTCGCGCCACACCACCATGTATCTGATATGCGAATTGCGGCTGCTGCTATATTGCGACATCTTCAGGGAAATCTCAAACTGCAAAGAAGAGTATCTGATGATAATGTAGACCAGGCCTATTACATAAGCTACACTCGGAATCACGTAAAAGAAGAAATTGCAACGTTGGTCAGACTGCATGTCAGGATACCTGAGATAATACAGAATATAGAACATGTAAATCACAACGCTAAGAACCACAGAGATATAGAACTGAAGACGTAACTGAAATTTGCTCTCATGGTGAAGCACATTGCATCGCAGACTTTCGGTGATAGAGGCATTGGCCATAGTACGACATGCCACACAATACTTTGTCTTGCCTCGACGGAGCAAAGCTATGCCAAAAGCCACCGCAGCCACCGGATATACTATAAGCGATGTGCGCAGCGAAAGGGCGAGAGATGCAACGGACGGATACCGCACCACTGCATATCTTGTGCTTAACAAGCTATCGGCAAGCATTATAAGACCTGAGAAGAAAAGCGTGTACACAGTATAGTGGGTGAGCATCGAGCAGTGCATCTTAGTCCTGTGCAACGCATAATTTCCGAAGAAGATAATCACGCCTATAAGAATTAGGCCCACATACGGAAGCCATATCGGGCTTATCCATTTCCCGGCCACTACCTGAATCGTAATCATGCCATAGCATACAATCCAGGTAATGGACATTCTTGTGAGTATATCCTTATAATTGACCTTATTTGTCATGCTTTAAGAAATTTAGAATTAATAAATTCCAAATCGCTGAATCATTTTTTGAGCTTATCGTTGAAGAAATCCAGCATTTTAGCATATACCACGGTGCGAGAGTTGCAGCCATATATACTATGATTCATGTTAGGGAAAATAAACATGTCGCAATATCCGCCCTTGCTCTGCATAGTGGACACATATTGCAAGGCATTGGCGGGATGCACGTTGTCATCACTTGTGCCATACATTATCAGCAGAGGACACACAAGATTCTGCACGCGTGCTATAGCCGACGAGGCATTATATCCTGACTCGTTCTGCTGCGGTGTGAGCATATATCTTTCGGTATATACCGAATCGTAATATCTCCAATCGGTAACCGGAGCTACCGACACAGCAGCAGCATAAGGCGCGCCTGCCTGTGAGGCCGCCATAAGAGTCTCATATCCGCCGAAGCTCCATCCGTAGATACCAATGCGGCTTGCATCGACATATGGCAACGAGGCGGCGTATTTGGCAGCGTTGACCTGATCTATAGTCTCATAATATCCAAGACGCTTATACACCACATCCATAAAGTCATGCCCTCGGCCACCTGTGCCTCGACCATCCACACACACCACCACGTATCCCTGAGTGGCAAAATACTGCTCCCAATCCACTGACCAGCGATTGAGCACCTGCTGCGATCCCGGTCCGCTGTACTGGCTCATAATAGTGGGGTATTTTTGTGTATCCACAAAGCCTGCAGGCTTTATTATATAACCGTTGAGCTTTACTCCGTCAGAAGTCATCGTGAAAAATTCTTTCTTGGGCAATGAAGAGAATCTGGCAGCCACCTTAGCATTATCCTCCAGCACGCGCAGACGTTTGCCATCGGATGTATTGATTGTATAAAGAGGAGGCGTGGACACATCGCTGTGCACCATCATCGCATATGACATGTCGGCGGAAAAGCGAGCGTCGTTTGTGCCCGACTTATCAGAAATGATAGTAACCTTACCCTTGGCATCTGCCTTATACACCACCCTGTCGAGTGGCGACGGGCTTGCTGCCTGATAGTAATAGTTGCCGTTGGCATCATATCCATAGAAAGCCGTGGCATCGTAATCCCCTGATGTGAGGCTTTTCTGCAAAGTGCCGTTATAGGCATACCTATAATAATGATTGAATCCGGAACGTGCTGACATCACCACAAAATAATCCTCGCCATATACTATGTCGTCATAGCAGCCTTCCTCAATCCAGGCTTTGGCATTATCCACGTATACAGATTTTGACACAGCCGAACGAGGATTCACGTCGTAAATCACAAATTTGTTTTGGTCGCGGTTGAGTGTCGACACCAAAAGCCGGTCATCCGCGGCGCCGTAAGCTATACGCGGTATGTACTCGATACTGTTGTCGGGTAGAGTTATATCCACCGTCTTACGTGTCTCCACACCGTAAGCGTGCAAAGTCACCTTCGAATTTTTCACGCCGGGCATCGGGTATTTGTAAGAGTACATCCCTGGATAAAGGGCATACTCCTTTTTGGGATCACACGTGCCCTCGTACACGGGAAGTGTGTACATAGGCACCTCTGCCTCATCGTATTTGAGGAAGCAGAGAGTAAGATTATCAGGACTCCACACCATCGAGCACGTAGTGGAGAATTCCTCTTCATACACCCAGTCAGGCACTCCATTGATTATCTTGTTGACAGAGCCGTCGGTGGTGACGGCCACTTGAGAGTCATAATCCACCTTCTTGATGTAGATATTGTTGTCATCGGCCACGAAAGCCACCATACGCCCGTCATCTGTCATAAGCGGAGCGCGCTGGCGCTGAAAATCGTATGAAAGCGGACGCAGCAGACGCGAACGCACCTCATAAATATAATAATTAGCCGTGAAAGAGCGTCGGTAAATCGGGTCGGAGTCACGATATACGAGTATATATCTGCCGTTGGCACATACTTCAAATCCCTCGATATCATCGATAGAAGTCTCTCTTACACGGTCAACGTCAAAAATTGTCTCTATTTTTTTACCCGTCTTTATATCATAGCGGTCAATAGTCTTATGGTCAGAAGAAAGCATGTAACATCCGTTACCATCGGCTGCATATGAAAATCCTGCCGGGACTTCACTTTTATTTTCAGGATACACATATGGGGCTACGTCAGAGGTAAGGTAATCGGCAGAAAACGCATTATAGCTAACAACGGCAGAAACGAATAAAACAACTGATTTTCTCATATTAGGAAAAAGCAAAAAATTATAGGGTATCATTGTCAAAAGAGAAATCCTCACCGGCTATAGGGTCAGATTTAAGTTTTTCAATCTGATCTTTCATGGCCTTCTGCTGCATAGCATGAGCGTTCTGGTCATCCTTCATTGTAGTTTTCAGCGACTCATTATCTTTTTGGGCAGATGCGAGTTCGGTTTTAAGCTTCTGAATTTTCTCTTCATATTTACTCTTAATATTCTCGAAAGCGTCAAGCTGCGCAGCTATTTTATCAAATTCCTCAAAAGCTTGTTCGTTCTCGGCGATACGGGCGTTTTTCTCGTTGATTTGATTCATCAGGTCGGCTATTTGAGCCTCTTTCAGAGCGATATCGTCTTCAAGCTGCTCAATTTTCTTTTCGAGGTCCTTAGCGTTCTGCTGCGATTCAGAAGCGCGTTTTTGCAGGCTGTTGAGCATGGATTCGCTCATCTCGTCCTTTACCTTAGCGGCTTCACAAGCCTCTGAGAGCTTGGTGTTTTCAGCTTTGAGGTAATTGATTTCCTGATTCATCTTATCCATTTCTTCCTTCGCCTTTTCGCCTGAGGCGGTACGCCTTAGTGTTTCGAGCTCCTGCCTCATGCTATCGATATCGGCTTCGTACACAGATGCCACCTTTGCCTTATTTATAAGTCCTCTGTTTTCTATCTCGAATTGCTCTTTTTCAGCTTCAAGCTTCATCACGGCAGCCTCAAGGTCGTGTACACGGTCGGAAAGGGCGCGTCTCTGTCGGTCGCTGCTGAGTTTTTGTTCGTTCATTTCCGAACGCTTGGCTTCAAGGTCTGCGGCTCTTTGTTTAAGATTCTCCATCTGAGAGCGCAAATCGTCGCGCTCCTTCTGCCACACCGCCATACATTTAGCCTGAGATTTCTCGTCAAGAGCCTTGAGGTACTCTTTTACTGAAGAGTCCAGAGCTTCGAAGAGGAATTTTTTCTGGCGTTCGGTATCCACAGAATGTTTGAAATAATCAGGTATTGCGGTGTTGGTCACCTCCACCACTTTATCGAAGATCCTTATCATCATATCGTGTGACACCTCGATTGTGGTATCCGCGTCGGCAAGGTCAGGCATAGTATCCCTTATGACCGGACTTTCGGATGTGTCGGGCATTTCGGGCAATCCGTCATCGATTTCCTCGTCACCTCCGAACCCCAAGGCATTCTGTAGTTTTCTGAAAAAAGACATATAGTAAAAAATTAAGTTTTTAACTGTTGGTTGGTTTTGCCACAACACCCATTCCTTTCTTGCCGTTGATAGCAATCTGTAGGGGTGCGTCAAACTTCACTATCCTTACCCTATCCGATTCATACTCGGCTGGCATGGTATTCAGGTAATCTATATCGTACAGCCCGTCGGAAATGGCAGGGTTGATAGTGAAATATCCCACTCCGAAAGATGTGAGATTCTGGAAGAAATGGGTGCCTTGACTTGGCTCTATACGATAGTGGCCGAGCGATGCCTCCACGATAAGCCTTGCAGCGGATATAGCCGACCACTTCACCGGTATACCCAAGGCCGGGTCGCTGGATCCCCACCTGCCTGGGCCCACCAATATATAATTACGTCCGTCGGCAAGAAATTGTTTGTTAATTTTCTCTATTTCTGCGGCCACGCGCACATTATTCATCGAACTGAAAGCTTCAGGTCGCACATAAATTATGGTATCCACATTCTCTATGTTGCCGTGTCCGAGAGCCGTATAGCTCTTCAGAAGAGCCTGGTTATCGGGAATCTCAAGTATCTCGTCGTCCACCATATCCTTTTTATCGATAATCGGACGTATCTGCAGCCAGTATATATGACCTTTCGATGAGTTATCCTTATCTGATGTGATATTGCCGGCAAATTCTATCTCCACAGGGCGGCACATAGCCTGCTGGCCCAATTTCAGCATGAAGTCAACAGCACCGGCCAAGGGAAACACATTGTGGCGTAGAATATTGTTGAATGTCACCACTCGCCGTCCTTTCCCCGACTCGTAGTCGAATAGCATATCGTTATAGGGGTCGTAGGTCGATACCATATGCCTAAGGGCCCCGGTATCGGCAAAATCCTGCACACGCTTGTTGGCTATATTAAAACCATCGTCGATGCTGAATTTTTCAGGCATATTGTTTCTGTCAATGGCGTAGAGCCGCGTCTGAGTGTCTTTTAGGGCAATGTCAAGTTCTGATGTCTGCAGCACATTGGCGGGATGGGCGGGCGAGAAGCGCAGACTGCGACCTCCGTCCACGATATATTTGCCTAGACCTACGGCCACTTGCGCCACACCCTCCTCCGGCCTCTCGTCGCCTATAGGATAGTAGTTGAGCGAACGCCCCACTCCTGAGAATGACGGGAAGTAGAAATCACCGTGATATTCGCCTACCACCTCCTGCAATATCACTGCCATCTTCTCCTGGTCAATCACATTGGCAGTGGCAGTCATGTATGATTTAGAGGCCTCGAAGAACACTGACGCGTACACGCTCTTGATAGCATCGGTAAGGAGGGCGAGATGCTGCTCCGGAGTAGGAGCATATGGCACCATATAAGTGGAGTATATACCGGCAAAGGGCTGATAGTGGGAGTCTTCGAGCAGGCTTGAACTGCGCACGGCTATTGGACCGTCAATCACGTCTCTTAGGCCCTCAAGGTCCTCGCGCACGCGCTTGGGCAGACGAGCTGCAAGAAAGGCCTGCAATATATCCTCATCTGACGCATCGCTCAGTGCCAAAGGATACAGATTATTGGAGGCCATGAACTCGTCGAATATATCAGTGCACAGCACCACGGTGCGTGGTATGCTTATCGTCACACCCTCGAAATCGTCACATTCCGGATGATTCTTGATTATCGAGTCAACAAACGCCAGGCCTCGAGCCTTGCCGCCCATTGATCCCTGCCCTATACGGGCGAAATTTGAGTATTTGTCGAATCTGTCTCTACGGAATTCGGCCACCACGCCGCGGTTTTTCATACGGCGGTATTTCACAATCATGTCAAAAATCAGCTGCTTGATTTTAGGTATATCCTCAAGCGTACGCGAGCGGTGATTTTTCAGAATCTCTGCAATGGGGAACATGGCACGGGAATACAGCCATCTCGAAATGTCATTGCGCTTGGCATGGAAAAGCAGCGACTCGTCCGGAATATCGAACACTTTTTTCTGAAAATGATTGATACTATGGATACGCATTATTTCCTCCATAGTCTCCGGATTGCGTATTATGAAGTCGCCGAAGCCGAAATTGTCGGTAATGGCCTTGCCTAAATCCACAGGCAGCTTCTTTGAGTTCTTGTCAAGGAATATGCCATTGAACTCCGCTACCTTATCGGCATTCTCCGACTCGGATGATTCTATGATCAGAGGTAGATAAGGGTCACATTCGTGGAGATAGCGGGCGAGCTTCAGGCCCGCCTCTTTGTCTTTCTTACCCTCGCGGTTGAACGACACATCGCTTATCACTCCCAATATATTCTTGGAATATTTTTGGTAGAGTGCCTCGGCCTCCTCGTAGTCTCGGGCAAGAAGCACTTTGGGGCGTCCGCGCATACGCAGCATACGCTCGTGGGCATTCAAGGCCTCCGTGGAGAATGTCATTGATTGGTTGAGCAGGAACTTGTAGAGATGCGGCAATACGGAGGAATAGAATCTCACGGAGTCTTCCACAAGCAGGATCATCTGCACGCCCACATCGAGAATATCCTCTTCGGCATTCTGCCAATCCTCGAGAAGCTTTATTATGGCAAGAATCAGATCCATATTGCCTAGCCAACTGAACACATAGTCAATCTTCGACAAGTCCTGGTTGGCCAATCGGCGGGACACTTCTTTGGAGAAAGGGGTAAGCACCACGAAAGGCACATCGGGATATGCCTCCTTTATAGCTGTGGCGCCATCGAATGTTTCGGAGATGTCCACACCGGGCATAGCTATCACAAGGTCGAAGCTTTTGTCTCGCATGATATCCATGGCCTCGTTGATATGCGACACCTTTGTCACGCGGGGTGGCAGGCTAAGGTTAAGGGCCATGTATTCGAAGAACAACTGTTCTTCCACACGGCCGTCCTCCTCCATCATGAAAGCATCATAGGGCGACGCTATAAGCAGCACATTAACTATGCGCTTCTGCATCAGCTTCTGAAAAGCCGTATCCTTTAAGTATAGTTGGCTAAGCGCAGTCTGGTCCATCTGTCATCTCCTGTTTAATTCTCATTTATACTTACACGTACCGGATTCTCGAGTTCATCTCGCCAAGCCGGGAGCATACCGAACCAGTCCTCTTTAGTCGCAGGGCCAAACGTCTCTTTACGCGAAGTAAACATAGTATGATATCGGAGGTTGCGTCCACCCGGAATTCTTATATTATACACATATTCGTCGGGGGTTGCGGCCTCGCCGTAAATATATTGCCGCGGCACATATGTGGCTATGCCCACAGTCTCCTTGGCATATTTTACGGTATCTGTCACAGGCCAGTGTCTGCCCCATGTGGCCACAAGACCGTGATGGTCGCTCCACGAGTGCGTCTCGTTGCCCATAATGCGCTGGGCTCCCGTGGCGAATGTCTGGGTACCGAGAGGCTTGTCAAACTCTACGTCTATTTGCAGGTCGCGGTGTCCGGCATATAGAGTGTATCTGTTTACCATATCCAGTTTGGAGCCTTGATAATCCCAGTCGTCCACCTCTACTTCAGCGATTGTGCGTACCGGGCCTGATGCGATCAGACGCTCTGTGCGCGTTTTCACAGGGTCGATATGCGAGGCTTTCTTACCATCCCAGCCTTTGAAAGCCCCTACACCGAGGCTATTGCCCACCATGAGCACATCGTCGCCGAATCCGCGGGCCAGCTGGTCATCATTCGGATAAAACAGACACTCCTCAAGCTCCAAGCCTTTATTGAATTTCCCATAGGGGTCGAGAGTCTGTTTGGGGTTGAAATATACGCGGTATCCCACAAGTTCGGATTCGAACATCGGGCCATGTCCCATCACCATATTATAGAAATCCACATCGCCAGGCACTGTGACCTCGCAGATGTCGGTGTACACGTTCTTTTTGGGATTCCGGAGCTTGAATCCGGCCCACACGCGCGGCGGATACGCGGTCTGCGCGCCCTCGTCGCTGATTGTAAGCAGCAGGGTTTTGCTTCCGGAGGCAGGCATATCCACCACAAAAGCCACTTCGTCGGCCACACCGTCGCGGTCAAGGTCATCGATTTGCGAGGGTATTTCGGTGTCGCCGTCAGCCACCACTGATTTCACCACATTTACCCCCGGGGCTATTTGTGCCAAATCGATAACCACCGGAGCATCTACACGCG
>N._stephensi_709_foregut__coassemble_317_pt1 | contig 18906 bp, 15 predicted proteins | sample N__stephensi_709_foregut__metabat2_low_PE_014 | metagenome-assembled genome bin N | reverse complement strand
CAAATTGCAGTACCTAAGAGAGTCACAACCTACACCGACTACCGCGGTCCGTTCGTGTACGAGAGCAATGAGCCATCCGGGTTGCAAGGACTGATTACCCCCTCCAATCCAAAACGAATAAACACCGTACACGGCTTCGTCTCCGACAACACCGCCTATTACTACATCACCGACCAGCGCGGCAGTATACGTCAGGTGATTAACGGCACTACCGGGGATGTCGAGAGCCAATACCACTACTACCCATTTGGAGGCCACTTTGGCGAAAGCACCGCCGAGATTCTTGTGGGTAACGACACCAAATCATCTCACCGCTTCGGCGGCAAGGAGCTCCGCTCCTGCATGAATCTGTCGTTCCTTGACTTCCCCGCGCGCCCCTACGACTACTCGCTGATGCAGTTCTGGACGGATGACCCGATGAGAGAGAAATATTACGAATTCGGACCGAGGCTTTACTGTGGTGCAGACCCGATAAACAATTGCGACCCGACTGGATGTGACACTATAAATATCAACTTCTCCAATAATAAATGGGCAATTTCAGATCCTATTATTTCCAAAGGTAACGATGTATTCGCAGTAAATGACGGAAAAGACACGAAAACATACACTTTTTCAGAAGGTGAGTACGGCAATAGAGTACTTGCTCTTAATCTACACAACGATGGGGAGGGGTCTTACAATCTTGGTGTTTATCATATATCGGGAGAGAAAGAAAACGGCACGGGATTCTATGTTACGCCTGGTGGGGAGGCAAGTAATATAGTTGGAAGCGGTCGAAGAATCATTGACGGTACGTATCCGCTAACAACACCCGGAAATGCGAATGGATGGCGTACGCCTGGAGTTGGCGGAGAGACAGTAGTAAATAGAGGTGTAAGATTCCATTATGGGGGGACGAAACCTTTAGATTGGACTGAAGGATGCTTTGTGTTATCTTATGATTATTCCCTTAATAATGGTGTTATCGCATATAATCCTCAAATTTCTAAGGACGCCTCCATTAATTTTAACAAAGCATTAGGGTGTGATAGAATTATAGATTACACATTTATCTCATCAAACGGAAGAACCAAACAACGAACAGGTGCAATTTTTAATACTCAAATAACACATTCACTAATTCTAAAGAGCCGATGAAAGAACAAATTGTACTATTAATATTATTGTTATCCAGTGTCACTTGTGAATCCAAATCCATTTGTAGCGCTGAAACAGAATTGACGATCACAACAATTGACAGTATTACATTCAACAGATTAAAAAACGAATCGAAGAAGTATAATGTTGACCTAATGCGAACTCGACTGACGTCGCAACTTGAGTTGCAAATTTTGGATACCATACTGAATTATGACAAAAATATTTATGCCGGAGACTGGTTTGAATCATATGAATTTATGTTGGATTATATGGGCATAAAACACAGGGAGCAATATATGGATACTGTATGTTTATCTGATGAAGAGTTTGAGTTTGAGTATTATAACTTTAAATTGGACAGGCATAATGATATTATAGCCACTATATGCTTCACTCCCTTAGAAGCATTTACATATCTCTCATTTAGACTTCCTAATGATAAATGGGAAACTTCATCTATGAGAATCCCAGATAGGTTGACGTTTATTTCCAATACAGGATATGTTGCTGGAATCGGAATGAACGACTGCCCTGATGCTCGGTATATAAATATTGATTTCTTTAAAATAGAAAATTTCAACGTCGGCGATAACAGAATGATACGTAAGATAGAAGGTTATTCTTCAACAGAGACTCCTTTGAATGATATAAACCTGTTCATTCCATACGATAATTCACCGAAATCAGAAATCGGATTTTGGTATTACTCCAAATTTTACCTCAAATGTCTTGGAATTAAGAAATTCCCCGATAGATACACATCCACTGCTGATGTATATATTTGCTTTGATATAAAACAAAGTGAATAAGATATCCTCCCTATTATAACGACGGATCACATACTAAATGGAAGATAACAAGCTGCACATATCAGACACAACAATCCCTAATATTGCTTCCGCGCATACTGAGTATGATGTGACGGCATACGCCGCAACGGACTGTCGGATATAGCCACATCCGGGGCAGCGCGTACCCCTCGGCTTTGGACAGGTGGATAACCTCACCCTCTCATACAAGGGCAATGGGCCAACAAAGGTGACGGACACCGCCGCCGACCCAATATACAGCGGCGCTCCCGACTTTCAGGACGGGGCTAACACGTCCGCGGAGATGACATACGACGCAAACGGCAACCTAATCTCTGACCTCAACCGAGGTGTGGAGTCCATCGAGTACAATCCACTGAACCTGCCATATATGATAGAGCTTGGCGAAGGCTGGAAGATTTTCGATTATTATGGCTGCAAGGACTTCCGCACAGAATCTTACAAAGTAGGAGAATGGAAAAATTAGAACCCATACAGATTGGAGATATTTTAGAAGTAACATCTTCCATAAATTTCAATATTATGGTGGTGTATAGCGGCGCGCCCGACTTTACCGCCGAAAAGCAGAAAAATAATATCAAAAGCATTTGATAAAAAGAAAAAAAATTCGTACCTTTGCGCCAAAAATAAGCCGGAACGTGCTATGCGCATAAGGCTTCAATTAATTAACTATATTTTATTAACTTTTTAATGACTGAAGAAGTAAAAAACACCGCAATCGAAGATTTCGATTGGGATGCATTCGAGAAAGGCGAAACCGCCGGTGACAAGTCTCGCGACGAGCTTACACGCACCTACGACGAATCGCTCAACACCGTAAGAGACAAAGACGTAATCGAAGGTACCATTATCTCGCTCAACAAGCGCGAGGCAGTGGTTAACATTGGCTACAAGAGCGATGGTATCATCCCCATGAGCGAATTCCGCTACAACCCAGACATCAAAGTGGGCGACAAGGTAGAGGTGTTCATCGAAAACCAGGAGGATAAAAAAGGTCAGCTCATCCTTTCTCACAAGAAAGCCCGCGTATCTCGCAGCTGGGAGCGTGTCAACGCCGCCCTCGCCAACGACGAGATTATCAAGGGCTACATCAAGTGCCGCACTAAGGGCGGTATGATTGTCGATGTGTTCGGTATCGAGGCATTCCTCCCCGGCTCACAGATCGACGTGAAACCCATCCGCGACTACGATATTTACGTGGGCAAGACCATGGAATTCAAGGTAGTCAAAATCAACGAAGAATTCAAGAATGTCGTTGTTTCTCACAAGGCCCTTATCGAGGCAGAGCTCGAGCAGCAGAAGCATGAGATTATCTCCAAACTCGAAAAAGGCCAGGTACTCGAAGGCACAGTCAAGAACATCACCAGCTACGGCGTATTCATCGACCTTGGTGGCGTAGACGGTCTTATCCACATCACCGACCTCTCTTGGGGACGCGTTTCTCATCCCTCCGAAGTGGTTGAGCTCGACCAGAAGCTCAATGTCGTTATCCTTGATTTCGACAACGAGAAGAAGCGCATCGCTCTCGGCCTCAAGCAGCTCCATCCCCATCCATGGGATGCTCTTAACCCCGACCTCAAAGTGGGCGATGTAGTTAAGGGTAAGGTTGTCGTTATGGCCGACTATGGCGCATTCCTCGAAATCGCTCCCGGCGTAGAGGGTCTTATCCACGTGTCAGAGATGTCATGGTCGCAGCACCTCCGCTCAGCACAGGACTTCATGAAGGTAGGCGACGAGATTGATGCCGTAGTACTCACACTCGACCGCGAAGACCGCAAGATGAGCCTTGGTATCAAGCAGCTTAAGGCTGATCCATGGGAGGACATCGAAGTGAAATATCCTATCGGAAGCCGCCACACAGCTAAAGTGCGCAACTTCACCAACTTCGGCGTGTTCGTTGAAATAGAAGAAGGCGTTGAGGGCTTGATCCACATCAGCGACCTCTCTTGGACTAAGAAGGTAAAACACCCCAGCGAATTCACACAGATCGGTGCGGATATCGATGTTGAGGTGCTCGCTATCGACAAGGACAACCGCCGCCTCAGCCTCGGCCACAAGCAGCTCGAAGAGAATCCTTGGGATGTATTCGAGACAATCTTCACTGTAGGATCGGTACACGAAGGCACAATCATCGAGATGCTCGACAAGGGTGCCGTAGTGGCTCTGCCTTACGGCGTGGAAGGCTTTGCTACCCCCAAACACCTCATCAAAGAGGACGGATCTCAGGCTAAGGTAGACGAGAAGCTCCAGTTCAAGGTAATCGAGTTCAACAAGGACAGCAAGCGTATCATCCTATCTCACAGCCGTATCCATGAGGACGTGGCACGTGCAGAGAAGAATGCAGAACGCCGCCGTCAGCGTCAGCCCAAGCGTCAGGAAGAGCCCGCTACCGCAGCTCCCCAAATCGAGAAGACAACTCTCGGCGACCTCGACGCTCTCCAGGCTCTCCGTGAGAAGCTCGCCGCAAAATAATCACCGGCAACGTAATACTAAAAAGGCTCCTGCCCTGTGGTGGGAGCCTTTTCTATAAAAATCGTCAGCACCATGAATGAAGAAGAATCACGGTTCAATCCTATGCAGACGGTGAAACGCCGACTCTTTGCCATGCGCAATGGCGTGATAGCCGATACGCTGCGCCGCGCCGGAAGTCCGTTCAGCATAATTTTCGGTGTGAATCTGCCCCAGCTTGTGGAGATAGCCAATGAAACGGGGAAGAACGAAGAACTCGCCGAAAAACTGTGGGCCAACTCCACCACGCGCGAGAGCATGCTTATAGCACCCATGCTCATGCCTTATGAAACATTTACTATAGATGATGCTCGCCGGTGGATAGAGAGTGTGCCGGCATATGAAGTGGCAGACCTGCTATGCCACCGCTTGCTTCGGCATGAGCCATATGCACTGGATCTGGCGCTCGGACTCATAGCCGAAACCGATGACATGCGCCACTATACGGGTTTGCGCCTGATGTGCAATATCGCCCACCTATACCCGGTCCAGGCCCGGGAGATAGGCATAAGGGAGTTTGCAGCAGCCAATCGCTCTACACGCCAGATGGCCGATATCCTCGCAAGCTACTGATTTATTTTATACCCCTCTGATTCAGAGCCCTATGGTACCGTCGGGCATTGGCCATATGTTCAGCGTCGGAGGAGGCAAAATTATGATAGCCGGAGAAATCCTCTTTGGCACACATATAAATATACGGATGCGGCGGGGCTGACAGCACGGCATCTATGGAGCGTCCGTCAGGTATTCTTATAGGACCCGGGGGCAGTCCGGCATATTTATAAGTGTTGTACGGCGAATCCACGCTCAGATGCGCGCCCGTGATACGCCGCAGACCAAAATCGCCCACCGCGAACTTCACAGTAGGGTCGGCTTGAAGTTTCATGCCGCGGTTCAGGCGGTTGAGGTACAAGCGAGCCACTTTAGGACGTTCGTCTGACTTTACCGTCTCCTCCTCCACTATCGATGCCACAGTGGCTACCTCCACCGGTGATAGTCCTAATTTTTCTGCTTTCATTTTGCGTTCGTCATTCCAGAAACGGTTGCGGTAGGCGTAGAGTGTACGCACCACAAAATCCGGTGACGCATCCCAATAAAAATCATACGTGTCAGGCATGAAAGCCGCCGGATACTCCTCCTTTTTCATACCCTCCGAAGAAAGCACGGAATCGCATGCAACCAAGAAATCAGCGGGCGATAGCTCGAATTTGTACCCGATGCGTTGAGCCAACTGGTCGAGAGTACGGAGATTATTGAATGTGAACCTGATAGGATCCTGATTACCCGAAACAAGTTTACGGCTCACATCAAAAGCACTCATACCCTCCTTTATCACATACGACCCTCGCAGCGATGGCTCGTCTTTACGCCTTAACCGCCAAATATCATATACCGCGCCACCGAAATCCTCGCCCAAGCGCAGCGACAGAGTATCGGCTATGGCATCATCAGACGCACCGTGCGGGATGTATATCCTTATATCCTCACCGCTGTATTTTTGTGTCACTTTTAAGAAGCACCAAATCGCACCGCCGAGAGCCAGTGCCACCACCGCGATGACTACGGATATTATGATGCTCTTATTGCTTTTGCTTTTTTTCTCCTTTTCCATTGCTGTTGCCTATATATGCTGCAAAAGTACGATAAAAATATGATTTCTACCGTACTTTTGTCCGTAATTTTTTGATTGCCTCTTTTACCTTACAATCACCTTTGAGGTGCGGCCGTCGACATTCACGATATACAGGCCGGCAGGCACATCCAGAGACGGCATCCGCTGCCCGCTTATAGAGTACACTTCAGCTTTGTCATACTCGCCTAAGATGACAATTTTGCCGTCAGCGCCGCTGACTGAAAAGCCTGAATCGGCAATCGGCGAATCTATGCCATTCACACTTTGTGAAGAAAGCACGATATAGCAGCCGCCGTCAAGTGTGACAGAACCCTTAGACGCATCAAAACTATATGAGCTGCCATAGCTGGCCGACATTACCTTATACTCCTTATTGTCGGTGCTGCCAAACTTCACGTCAGAGAATGTGGCGGTGGTGGTGTTGGGATTTATTACGCAGATGAGTTCCTTATCGGTGGTGGAGGCATATAGATAACGCCCGTTGGCCCAGTTGGAGACATTACAGCTTATGGCGAAAGTGGCGTCCTTAGCGAACAAGTCGGGATTATCTCTACGTATAGCTATCAATTCACAGTAATTATCATACAAGCCATGGCGGTCAGGATTATCAAGATAACTCCAGTACACAGGCTTCGGGTCGGTATTGTTACCGCCGTCGGCATTCTTGGTGTTGGTGCTGTTGCCGAGTTCGCCGAATTGCCAAATCATATGTGCACCCGGACATAATATCATCTGGGCAGCCACACTGCCAAGACGCTGCATGGCCACAGAGAGATTATTCTTCACAGCGTCCACACCCCATGTGATCTGCTTGTATCCCATACGCTGCTCATCATGGCTCTCCGCATAACTTACCGTAGACCCCCACGTGCGGCTGTCGGCCGGAGCGAAGAAACGGTTACAATTGCTATCGCTCGAATACCCCATGGCAAACTGGCACGAGGCGTTGTTGATATTTGCCCAGTTGAGCTGTCCGTTAGCCGCCATGTCATTCTCTTCCTGTGCACCTGCCAGATTCTCATTTATTGAATATGAGTATGGATTTATATCCCTCATCACATCGGTGAGCCGTTTCATGCGGGCCACACGGCTTGAGTTGTATTTATCAGTGTTTGCTTCCGAGGCGTTACCGCCATAGCTGGCGTTGTCGCCAAGACCCTTTACAAGGTCGAAGCGGAAGCCGTCTACCTTATAAGCCGTCATCCAGTAGGTAATCATGTCGGTCCATTGCTGCTGCACCAGCAGATTGTCCTGATTCCAGTCGTTGAGCACACTGTAAGCGTGTGGGGCGCGGGCGTTATAGAAAGGATTGTCGTTCACAGAATACATCTGATACCATGGATGCAGCCCATCGCTTTGGTTGAACACCACATCCAGAATCACGGCTATGCCGCGGCTATGGCATTCGTCGATAAACCTGCGATACGCATCCGGGTCACCATACGCCTTGTCGGGGGCGAAATAGAAATTAGTGTTGTACCCCCAGGAATTATTGCCGCTGAAATCATTGATAGGCATAAGTTCGATAGCGTTGATGCCGAGGGTCTCAAGATAGTCGAGCTTTTCGAGAGCCTTATCAAGCGTGCCGTTGCCGAGTGCCTCGCCTTCAGTGCCGGTGAAGTCGCGCACCAGCAATTCATATATGATAAGGTCAGTCTGCTCCGGACCTCTGAACGACTCCACCTTCCAATCATACACGTCACGATTACCCTTATATACGGCAAGCATCACGTTGTCGCCCACTTCCTCTGTGGGGTAGGGGATAAGTCCAGGATATGTGCCGTCGCTCAGCCACTTGTCATTGTAGGGGTCAAGAATAAGACGGGCATAGGGGTCGCCCACCTTAATGCTTTGGTCGATCAGATAATAATAAGGATATTCCTTGTCGGGGTCAAGTCCGGAAACGTTAATCCAAAAATATCGGATGCCGTCCACATCGGTGTAGTGCATCATATTTTTGCTCATAGGCTTATACCCGTCCCAAGAGGGGATAATCATGGCGTTCTCCTTATATGGCGCGGCTATACAGAATGTCACGCTGCCATCGGCATTTGCTGTGGCACCCATTGCAGGTACTCCCGAGGGATAGTCGAGAGCATCCGAATTTCCCGGATAGCATATATTTAAGCTTTTCTCATCCGTTTCGCCGTTGTGGGTGGCCTTGGCTATCACGGAATAAGTGTCACCCATTCCGAAAGTATAGTCCTTTACCAAAGAAGTGGCATTATCTGCTGATGCTATAGGGGTGGAGGCGGTATTGTTCAGGAAAATCTCTATTTTTGACGGTGTGGTGGTAGTAGCGGTGAATGTCACGGTGGCCGACTGGCTCGTTAGCACCATAGGCGCATTTGAAGAGAAGTCAAGCTGGAAACCCTCCGGCAGCACATCGATGAAGATGTCACCTCCGGTGGCAGTTTTTCCCTCCTTTGAGCAATTGGCGTTACGGAACACCAATGCTATTTTCTGCACTATCTCGTCAGGATTCGTGATGCCGAAATATGAGCGGATATCGCCTATGTCGAGAGTCCATACATTCATTGACTCGTAATTCAGCTTATATTTTGCGGCGTTATCACCCCAATTAGGGGCATATGCCCATCCTCCGTTGCTAAGATTTGTCACCACGCCTATGTGTGCATATATAGGCTGCGAGTCGGTGGAGCCTATTAGCCCCTTGTTGCCCTGGTCGGCATAATATGTGATAACCACGTTTTCGCTGTTCTCCTGCAATGGGGAGGGGGATGAAGATACGATCTGCTGCGCATAGGCTGAAATGCCACAGCCTAAAATCAGTGCTAATAAAGCAAGGTAAAGTTGTTTCATGTTGTATATAAATTTTAATTCATGTCAGATCACAGAGAATAGCTGAACAAAAAAGATAACAAACCAAATCGGGCTAATGTTTAGTGACTTTTGCATGAATTTTTTTTCATTACTGATTATAGAGTGTGAAATTCCTTGCCACAAAAATAAGAAGAAAAAATAATATAAGAAGAAAAAAATAAACAATCTAAAATGTATTTGTGAATTGTTGGTTACAATGATATTACAATACAATTACAATGTGACATATTTTCAAAAATATGGATTATTTTTGTGTTGTGAAAATAAACATCTGAAAATTAACCTTATGAAACCACAAACTCAAAGGGGAAATATCCTGATTGTAGACGTGGAAGATGACATTGGTCGTCTGCTACGTTACAATTTGAGAACAGAAGGGTATGAAGTGCATACCTATCCTTCTGTGGAAGACATATACGGTCAGGACCTGGAGCATATGCGCATGGTGGTAATCAACGGCGAAGAGCGCGAAACAGCGGCCTTTGATTTTATAAGGACAATGAAGCGTAATCCCAAGCATGAGGATATACCGGTGCTTCTGTGTGCGCCGCCATCCGACGACGAGTATATAATTAAGGTGTTCGACCTTGGCATCGACGATTTGGTGTATAAGCCATATTCATTGCGTGAGATGTTGGCTCGCATCAATGCGGTGCTTCGCCGCTATCCATACAGGATGCCTGTATCACAGCCCAAGGTAATCGAGGGCATCACCATCAGGCATTTAGGCATTCGTATCGACACTACAAATCATAAGGTGGAATGTGACGGGTCAGTACTCCCTCTTACCAAAACAGAGTATTCGATTTTTGAATATCTTGTGAAAAACGCCAATAATTTCTATACCCGCAATCAAATATTCAGCGAGGTATGGAAGGATGACTCCACCGTGAACGTTCGTATCGTGGACACTAACATATCACGCCTGCGCAAGAAGCTCGGTGATGCGTCGAAAAGTCTTGTAAACCGTTATGGTCTCGGCTACGCTTTCGTGGATAAAAAGTGAGATTTCCACCCGAAAGTTAAGATAGTATTTTGCGGATTCGGAAAAATTTGCTAATTTTGGCATCGCAAACTTCTAAACACTAAAAGTCTGATGGCAGAATTCCCGAAAGAAAATCCCGAATTGATAGAGCAGCTACGCGACCCGAGGCTGTGCCGTCAGGCATTTAATAAGGTGATTACCACTTATTCCGAGCCGCTTTACTGGCAGATACGCCGCATGGTGCAAAGTCATGACGATGCCAACGACCTCCTGCAAAACACATTCATGAAGGCATGGCAGAACCTCGAAAATTTCCGCGGCGACGCCAAGCTTTCCACATGGCTATATAAAATAGCGATCAACGAAAGCATTTCGCATCTTGAGCGCGAGCGCAAACGCTCCAATCTGAGCCTTGACGATCAGGAGTCGCAATTGATACACCTTATCGAAGCCGACGAAAACATCGACGGCGACGCCTTGACGCAGAAATTGCGCCAAGCTATTGCAGCATTGCCTGAAAAACAAAGGCTTGTGTTCAACATGCGCTACTATGACGAGATGAAATACGAGGATATGTCGGAAGTGCTCGGCACATCGGTAGGTGCGCTCAAAGCATCGTATCACTTAGCGGTGAAAAAAATAGAGAATTTTTTTGCTGAACAGGATTAAACTTTTAATGTCATATTCAGTCAAAGTAACTAAATAATCAACAAAAGAAAATTTGCAGATAATTCTAAACTTTTACTCAGATAATTCTAAATTTTTACTCAGATAATACTAAATCTTACTTAGATAATTCTAAATCTTTACTCAGATAATTCTAAATCTTTACTTAAGTCATGAAAGAAGACAATGGTATTCTCAAAAATATTAACCGTCGAGACGGAATGACCGTGCCCGATGGCTATTTTGCGGAATTTGCCCAACGCATGGCTTCCTCTCTTCCCGTCACCGAATTTGAAGAGTCAGCAGTCAATGCCAAGCATTTGGCACCTCACACCTTGTGGCAGCGGGTGCGCCCGTATGTTTATATGGCCGCCATGTTTGCCGGCGTATGGTGCATGATGAAGATGTTCTCTTCAATCACAGCCACTAATGATACCTTACAGCCTTCAGCGATTATGGCCGAGGCTTTGGATAATGAAATTTTCGTCAATGATTATATCATCGATGATGTGGACGATATGGATCTGATGGACCAGATGATCGACGATGGCATTGACTTGTCGTCATTCGCCGGTTCGTTTCCCGGAGATTTCGACGATGACGCATTCCACACCACCGCACTGCCCGGCGAGACAAATAGTACACAGGAAATTTTTAATCAGTAAGCCCTTTTATCCACACATACCCTTAAGTGATGAAACAGATTATCCTTACCTTAGTTATGGTGATATGCGCCTCGGCTGCAATGACATCAGTGGCGCAGCGCTCGCGTAATACTCTTTCAAAAGAGGATCGTCAGAAATATCTCGATGAGATGCGTCAGTACAAACGCGAATTCCTTGTGAAAGAACTTAACCTCTCACGCGACCAGCAGAACCAGTTCTTCCCGGTATATGACCAGATGGATAGCGAGATAAACCAAATAGCTGAAGAGACTCGTGATCTTGAAGCTAAGGTAATGGAAAACGCCGATGCCACCGATACGGAAGTCGAAAGTGCCGCTCGTACAGTGTTTGAGCAAAAAAAACGAGAGGGCGAGGTGGAAATGGTATATTTCGACAAGTTCAAAGAAATATTGACCCCAAAGCAGCTTCTTAACCTGAAGAATGCGGAGCGCAAATTTACCCAACAGCTCGTAAGACACGGAAGAGCGAAAAGCAAATAAATTACCCAATATATGCCGGACATGATGCCAATAGGTCATTATGTCCGATTATTTTTTTTGACAAAATACTAATCTTATGCAAGAAATAAAATCATACGTATTGGTAGATGACATGAATGTGCGCGCCAATCTCCTGCCTATGACCTATGTACGCCCGATATCCGAATTGCGTCTTGGCATAACCACTATCCGCGAGAAATGGGAGCGTAAGCTTGGAGCGCACTGCACTTGGCAGACCGTGGAATACCTGCAAGAGAAATTCCCGTGTGTGATTGAAGGCATACCGGAATACCTGCCCTCCAACGAGGTGCCGGGTGTGGGTACCGTGAACCACCTTTGGGATATATTCCAGCTCAACGCCAAGGCGATAGAGGATGATTTCGTACATATCACCGCCGGACGGGTGTCGCAGCCGATTAGCGAATCATGCACTGTGATAGGCGATGCGTCAAGGATATTCATTGAGGACGGCGCCACTGTAGAGGGAGCTATGCTAAATACCAAAGGCGGATGTATCTATATCGGCAAAAATGCTGAGGTGATGGAGGGAGCCTGCCTTAGAGGTCCGATCGCGCTATGCGAACACGGTGTGATAAACATGGGCACCAAGGTGTATGGCGGCACTACCATCGGACCATGGTGCAAAGTGGGCGGTGAACTGAATAATGTGGTGATGCAGGCCTACTCAAATAAGGCTCATGACGGATTTCTCGGAAATGCCGTGATAGGCGAGTGGTGCAATCTCGGTGCCGGATGCGTGGCTTCCAATCTCAAAAACGACTATACCGAAATAAAACTTTGGAACTACCCGGCAGGACGTTTCCTGAAAACAGGTTTGCAATTCTGCGGCGTGATAATGGGCGACCACACCAAATGCGGTATCAACTCTATGCTTAATACAGCCACAGTGCTTGGCGTGGGCGTGAATATCCACGGAGCCGGATTCCCGCGCCCATTCGTGGCCTCGTTCTGCGAGACGGGCGGAGGCGCATCAGGATATTCGGATGTGTCTATGACGAAATTCTTCGCTATAGCCGAGCGCATGATGGCTCGCCGCCATGTGCAGCTTACCGAAGCTGACAAGCGCATATTCTATGCCATACGCGAGATAGCCGAGAACTATAGGCAATAAGACCAGAGGCAGGAGGAGCAGGCGGTGCGCAACCGCCTGCCACTGTGGCCCTTCGCCTTTAGCCCTTCGCCTTTTGGCTTTTGAGCTTGGGCTAAGGGCTAAAATTCGCCCCATCTTCTGCGCAGGGGGTAGCGGGTGGAGTGGAGTAGTATACGCAGCGATGTATTGTAGGTGAAATACTCCCACATCCAGTTGATTAGCACAGTCACTTTATTGCGCATACCGAGTATGGAGATAAGATGCACAAACATCCACATCATCCATGCTATAAAGCCGCCCACTTTAAGGTGCGGCAGGTCGGCTACTGCAAGATTGCGGCCCACGGTGGCCATTGACCCCTTATCCTTATATTTGAATTCCTTCTCGAATTTGCCGGAGTTTATATGCTTTGCCAATAGCTTGGCTTGCTGAATAGCCACCTGGGCCAATTGCGGAAGTCCTCTTGGGTAGCGTTCGGAAGGCATATATGCTATATCCCCGATTGCGAAGATATCATCTTGTCCGATTACGCGGTTGTAGGCATCCACGGGGAATCTGCCACCGGGGGCAGTCTGTAAATTGCCGTTAGTGAAGATGAATGTTTCGGCGGTGATGCCGGCAGTCCATATCAGTAGCGATGTGAATATCTCGCTGCCGTCTTTGAGGTGTATCACGTTTTGCGAGTATGAGTCCATCATGGTGTTGAGCTTCACGTCCACCATAAGTTTGCCGAGATATTTCTTTGCTTTAAGCGACGACTCCATGCTCATGGCACTGAGCAGACGGTCGCTCCCTTCGATAAGCAGGATATTCACGTTTTCCGGATTAATTGTCGGGTATTCGCGGGGCAAAATGTCGCGTTTCATCTCGCCTATGGCGCCGGCAACCTCCACACCTGTAGGGCCTCCGCCTACTACCACGAAACTCAGCATTTTGCGCTGCACCTCCATGTCGGTCTCCAGAGCGGCGCGTTCGAGGCGGTCGAGTATCACATTGCGCACGCGCATTGCCTCTGCGGCGCTTTTCAGTGTGTACACGTATTTTATCAGTTCGTCGTTGCCGAAGAAATTGTTTTTGCATCCGGCAGCGATCACGAGTTTGTCGTAATGTATGGTCTCGAATTGTGTTGTCACCGTTTTCTTCACGGTGTCGATTTCTTTTACCTCGCCCATACGGAATCTTGCGCCTTTTGCCCTCTCTTTGCGCATCTCTCGGCGCAGAGGGAAGCAGATGTTGCTGGGGTCAAGACCGCTCGATGCTATCTGATAAAACAGAGGGGGAAAGCTATGGAAATTATTTTTGTCGATAAGTATAATCTCGAATTTCTCCCTATCGATTTTCTTCACGAGGTTCAGTCCGGCGAATCCGCCTCCTATTATCACTATTCTTTCCATAACTAAAAAAGGTGTTAATAAATTGAATATTGCAATTGTCATAATTTCCCGTAGCTTGTGATTTAGCAGCTTTGGTAAACTTGAATATTAACAATTTTACCTTTATTTAAGTTCGATGTAGTGTTTATGGCAACGATTCCTTCTTCGGGGGCTTTAGTCTTATTAAGTGGGCAATCTTATTTATTCATATTTTTGAGTTTATGCAAGTCGCTGAAAATGATTACAGTGCCATACTTCGTAACTCATAACTAATACTTTTCACTTACTTATCGCTCATTGGTAAGTGTCAGCAAGCTGCTAAACCAACCGGCCAAAGGCGACGGCGCGCTAAGTAGCCCTGAATTGTACTGAAGATTCAGTGATGAGAACCTCACTCTATATTCCGGCTGATATTTCTTATTGTATAAGGCAAGGCTGTTCCTATTTATATTTCCCTCTGCCTTTACCTCTATTGGAATTTACACTGTAAAGTTCGATTTAGTGTTTATTTTTACATTTTTCCTAACTTTCCAGTGCAAAAATACAGATTTTTAATGTGGATTCCAAATCATTCTGAAAAAATTTCTCTATAGTTTTCATGCGAAATCTCCCCTACGTTTCAAATTCACACGTCTTTTTCGATTCTCCTATATAGTAAGGCGTTGCCACCGGTAAAGTGGCAACGCTTTACTATATAGGGGATGCCTCAATTATTTGAGATACTCTTTGATCGGCGAGTCGGTGGCTTTGATTCCTTCAGCCACATTGGCGGCGTTGAAATTGGCGCCTTTGAGAGAGGTGTGCGTATGATCCTTCTTGAAATAAGTGCCGAGTTCGCCCAATCCTTGCTTCCAAGCTATATCCTGAAGCTTTTTGCCTGAAATGGAGTTGAGGTCGATGTAAGTCACGCCCATTTGGTCGGCCACTTCCTGTGTCCATTTGCCGAAAGAGTCGGCATTGCTTTCGATTACGCCGTTGTCGAATCTATTGCGAGGGGTGTAGCTAAGTAATATAGGAGTGGCACCCTTCTCCTTGCAGTCGAGGATAAACTTACGCAGATACCAACCGTAGGTGTACACCACCTTATTCTTTCCGGTATTCTCCATCTTAAACACCTTGCTCTCAGGTCCGCTGCCGGGGAGTTCGGCGCGCGCTTTACCCGTGTTTATGTCACCCGCGTCATTATGTCCGAACTGTATCAGCACAAAGTCGCCCGGCTGCAACGCATTATAAATCTTATCCCAACGTCCCTCATCGGAGAATGTGCGCGCGCTGCGTCCGGCCTTGGCATGATTCTCCACGCCTATGCGGTCGGTGTCAACATACTTGCAGAAAAGACTGCCCCAGCCCCACATATCGTCTTCGTCCTTTTCGGAATTCTTCACGGTGCTGTCGCCGATGATGAATACGAGAGGCTTGCCGTCCTCGCGTGTGGCCCCGGTCACGTTATCCTCATCTTCGGGCAGAAGCATTGCGGCGAGCTTCTTAAGCTTTGGATTCGTGCGAATACCCTCGATTGCCGACTGTGCGTTGGTCATAGCGCCGTATTCGCTGGTGTGGATACGGTCGAGATAATGCATGGTTTTCACCTTCTCCTTGCCGAAACGCTCATACTTGTCGCCTGATATGCGGTTGAGGTCGATGAAAGGAATCTTCTCCTTTTTGGCCACTTGGCTTGCCCAAAGGCCGTAAGTGCTGTCGCAGCGCACTATGATAGTGCTGTCCTCGTCCACCCAAAGATTTCGGGGCGTGAGCGAACAGAGAATGGGATATGCGCCTTTGGCCTTAACGTCGCGCACGAATTTGCGCATATATCCGCCGTAGGTGTACACAGTCTCTTTCTCGCCTGTCTCTTGTATGGTTACGTCGAGAGTTTCCTCGCTTATACCGGGAATTGAGGCGCGGGCTCGTCCGCTGTCGTAAGGGCCGTTGTCGTTATGTCCGAGTTCGATAAGCACGTAGTCGCCTTTCTGCACTCCGGCAAGCACGTCGGGCCACAGACGGTTGTAGAAAGTACGCGAACTTGTGCCTCCCAAGGCATGATTTTCCACTGTGATTTTATCCTGGTCGAAGAAATCGGGAGCGTAGTATCCCCATCCCCATTGACCGTTATCCCCATTCCCTCGAGTGCCCGTACGCATAGTGGAGTTGCCTACAAGGAAGAGTACGGGATTGTCGCCTTTACGCGACGAGCCGGCCACAGGACGCATGGTGCGAGCTATGTTAAGGCTGTCGAGGGTGTTGTCAATCACCCCGTTGGTGTCTTTCATCGGTCCCGCTGTCTGTGCTGAAGAAGTCAGAGCCAAGATCGAGAAGGCTATTAGTGTGAATTTTCTCATGATTTATGATTGGTGAATTTATTGCTTTTCGTTGAAAATCGGTTCGTCGGTATCTTGCGGATTCAGGTAGAACTGCAATCCGCTGTCGTTGAGCTTAGGATTGGAGCCGTTGACAAGTCGCAGCACTTCTGCTCCTGCCCAGATGGCCGGACCGTAAGCATGGGCTGCAAGAGCACTTACCGGACGGTAGGCATAGAAAGCCGGGTCGAAACCCATGCCGGTGCCTACGCATGTGCCGTGCACTTGTCCATCGGGTGTGATATGGTCGGCGAGAGCGTTCCAAGCCAGAATGGCTGGAGGCCCGTAAGCTTGCGGGTCGAGCCACCCCTTGTTGATGCCGTGTGCTATACAGTAGGTGTATATCGCTGTGGCCGATGTCTCTTCATATGTGTCGGGTCGGTCGAGAAGCTGATGCCACAAGCCATCCGGCCCTTGCACGGCAAGGAGTCCGGATATATGGCTCTTGTATAGGTCGAGTATCTCTTTGCGGTCAGGGTGATTTTCAGGGAGCGCATCCAATACCTCAGTAAGAGTGAGAAGCGCCCATCCGTTGGCTCTGCCCCAGAAGAATGAGGGATGATGTGGCATTGATTCCACCCATCCGTGACGGAAGAGCTGCTTTTCGGGTACCCACATACGCTCTTTGAATCCCCGTATCTGATTAATCGCCTCATTTTGGTATTTTGCAGCCTCATCAGGAACGTATTTGCTCATATACACCACGGTGGGCACACCCATAAACATATCGTCGAGCCATACTGTATTGGTGTGAGGGCGGTTGCGGGCGAATGTGCCGTCGCTTAGTCGATGCTCCTTATTTAATATATAATCGCTGTAATTGTCGATCATAGCCGAGAATTGCAGTGTAGAGTCGGCTGTCTGCGCTTTTATCATGGCGGCGCATATTGCGCCGGCGTCATCAAGGGCTTTAGGTGTGGTAAATTGTTCGATAAGGCGGTCGGTGGATTCGCCTTTGTCGTACAGAGCCCTACAAGCCGGATAAGCGTCGGCAAGAAATTTCATGCGGTCGGTGGCATACCGGGTGTATTCCGGGTTGCCGGTGATTTCTCCGGCTGCGAGCATTGCGCTGTATATCACGCCCCACTCGTAGGACGTGAGTCGGAAGGTGCCGCGGGCGAGTTGGGATGCGGTGTCAAGGGCAGCATAGTCGGTAATCACTTCACCCGTGTTGCGGTCCACAATCTGTGTGGGTGTGCACCCTTGGAGATAATGGAGCACAGCGTCCATTTTAGAAAGCACGGAGTCGGGCTGTGGTGCGCCATAAGAGTATTTGTAGTCAGGCTGCATAAGGTGCAGCGGTTGGGTGGAGTCGTTGAATTCGGCTGTGTCGGCTTTCTTTTCAGAGGTGCATGACACCATGAAAAGTGCTGCGGCAGCCATAAAAAGCAATTTTTTCATTGAAGTATTATTAAATCTTATTTTATGACTGTACCGCGTATGCGTTTACCTTTTTCCAAGTCAGAACCAAAGTAGAATCCCGGTTGGGTAGGCTGGTTGTAAGCCACGTTCTGAGTGGCGATGCTCAGGCGGTAAGGTATGTCTTGCAGGAAAGTGTGAAATCTATAGTCGGTAGGCAGAGTGCTCACGTAAAGACGCAATTCCGAATTATCGGGTGTACGCATAAGCACCTCCTCGCGCCAGTCGCCTATGATGTCGCCCGAAAGGCAGGCGTTTGCTTTAGTGCCGTTGTTTGACACAGCCCCCTCGAATTCCTGAAGCGGCTTACATTCGCGCGCTTCCCAGTCAAATTTTGTCACCATATTTTTGTCGAGGAGCTCGCGCAGCAGGTCGCCGTCCCACCATACGGCCGAGTTGATGGATATCGTCTGTAGATTTGCAGGCAGTACCTCGCCTTTGACGTTGCGCAATCCGCGGCTGCCGTCCTCCCCTCTACGGGAATTAGCGTCGCTCGACCACATCTCCAGCCCCCAGTTGGTGGGGTCGATATCAGCGGCCATGCATCTGCCCACGTCCACATTGTTGGGAATCTGGAAAATCACGCGTCCGGTAAGGGCGTCGCGGAAGGTGGAGCCGTCGCGCTTGTTCTCGTGGCAGGCCCACACTTGCAGGCTGTCGGTGTCGGGGTAGAAAGATGTGAGATGTATGGCGTCGCCGTGTCCCATGCCGGTGGAGTAAAGCCCCGAACCGTCATGATCGATAGCGCATTGCCCGTATATTATTTCGTCGCATCCGTCGCCGTCCACGTCAGCCACACGCAGATTGTGGTTGCCTTGTCCGGCATATTCGTCGCATCCGGGGTTGTCGGAGTCGAATACCCATCGGGAGGT
>N._stephensi_709_foregut__coassemble_306_pt1 | contig 19321 bp, 14 predicted proteins | sample N__stephensi_709_foregut__metabat2_low_PE_014 | metagenome-assembled genome bin N | reverse complement strand
TGGTACTGCGAAAGTGGGAGAGTAGGTCACCGCCACCCTTAGCCCCCGGATAAGCAAATGCTTACTCCGGGGGCTTTTATTTCACGTATACCCCATAAAATACTAAAAAACTTATAAATACAGACATTTTATAAGCAAACATACACGATAATTAAAAAAATATCACTAATTTTACGCTTCAATTTATACACTCAAATTATATACAATACTGAATTAACAAAATCCTATGAGAAAAACTCTACTCTTTATCCTCGCAGGAGCATTAGCATCAGGCACAGCATCAGCCGACCAATTCTATACCTACTCCGACATAGAAGGCTACCCACTCTCGGGAGCAGCACGCCGCGTATCGCCCAACGGACAGTGGGTGGTAGGAGGCGATGACACCGACGAGACCGGATCGTTCATAATCGACACCAATAGCCCAGCCGACTACGAATTCACCGACGAAGGACTACTCGTCGACATCAACGACAGCGGTGTGGCAGTAGGATGCTGGTTCCGCAAAGAAGGCTACGCCAAATACCACGAAGCAGCATACTACAAAGACGGCATATGGGTGACACTACCCCTCCCCGACGAGATTATAGGACAATCGGAGGCAGTATCCATCACCCCCGACTCAAAGCTCATCATAGGCCACGGCATGTGCCGCAACGAAGACCCCGACGAACCCGGCAAATACTTCCCCATGACATGGCAATACAACGATGCCACAGAAGAATACGAACTGCTGCACCTCTACAACAACCTATACCTGCCCGGCACATACGGATTCTACGTGCAGGACATGACACCCTCAGGCACCCACGCCTGCGGATTCATGGGACTCAACATGGGCGACAACATCGGGGTAGTGCTCAACCTCGCCACCGGCGAACTCAAATACGCCAACCAGATAGAAGAGCAGATGTACTGGTTCGAACTCACACACCCCGTCACCGGAGCAGACATGTCAGGATACTTCCCCACACAATTTGTTGACGGATACATGGACGGCATCGACGACACCAAAAGCTTCAAAGGGGGATTCTACTACGCCACCGACGGCTACATCTTCGGCGCGCGCGACATCGTGACAGACGTTCAGGAAGACGGCTCAGGCACAATCACCACAGTGGCCACCGTATACGATATAGCCAACGACAAATACTACGACGGCAAAACCAACACCATATACATGTGCGGCGACAGCCCGCAGCTACAATTCACCTCCAACGGCACATACATCTACGCCGGAGCCGAATTCTCAGTCAACACCGACTTCGACGTGCAAGACGCCGACGTGTGCGGCATCTATGCCATGGACACCAAAGGCGAAGTGCTCGTAGGCTCACGCCTGTACTCCACCCCCCTTGTGGACGGCATTGAAAGCCCGGCCGTGATGATACTCGACAAAGGCATAGCCGGCATACAAGAAGTAGGACTTGACCCCGAATTCACAGCCGACGTCAAGGTAGAAGGACACCGCATCACCGTGACAGGAGCCAAAGAAGTGGCCATATTCTCAATCAACGGCTCTGTACTGGCACAGACAACGACCCTCGACGCCGCCCCGGGCGTGTATATCGTGATGGCCGACGGCAAATCAGCAAAAGTAATCGTAAAATAATTACATGAAGATAACAAGCCGATTCATACTATCAATGGCACTGGCCACGGCTACCACAGCCGCGGCCGATGCCCTTACAATCAACTTCACATCCGGATTACCCAAAGACGCCACGACAGAAGACGGCGACGGAGGCGTGCTCCAACCCAACATATACAAACACATCGACGAGCAGCAGGCCACATCATGGATAGTGAGCCGCCTCGGCGACGGACACGGCCAGGCAGCCCTGTCGGCCACGCGCCACGCCGACAAAACCCTCGCCGCCCGCAACCTGCTGATACTACCCACGCTGACCATAGACAGCGACACCACATATCTGCGCTGGGAAACAAAAAGCATGCACAAGGAAATACCCGAAAAATACCATGTGCTGATACGCGAAAATGCCGACCTCGCTTGGGACACCCTATACACATGCCAAAAAGAAAACTACGCATGGACATGCCATGTGCTGCCCCTCTCGGCATATAAAGGCACCGACGCGCAGATAGCATTCGAGGCAGCCACCACCGACGGATTCATGCTCGCCCTCGACAACATATTCATAGGCACACCATCACAAGACAAAAGCATGGTGACCGTGCAGCAGACCACACCCCGATTCATCGGAAAAGACGACGAATCAGCAATATCACTGCACATCACCAACTACGGACCCGCACTGCAGGCCGACAAGATAGCCATAGTGAAAGACGGAGAATACGCCGCCATAGCCCACCTGCCCAAGATAGAATACGGCCAAAGCGCCGACATAACATTCGATATCGACCAAATACCCCTACACGAGAAATACGAATACACGGTGGCAGCCATAGCCGAAACCGGAGACATCACCCTATACGACACAGGCTGGACATACCGGTCGCACTACAGGCGCACCACATTCGTAGACAGAGGCTCCGGCACATGGTGCAACAACTGCCCCCCTATGGAAATCACCACCTCACGCCTACAGACACTATACGCCGACCAACTGATAATCTCCGAATCACACTTAGGCAACGACGTGCTGGCCAACGGAGTGTACCTCAACGACTACCTCAACGACTTCATGCGCGCCGTGCCATGCATAGTGCCCAACCACCGGAAAGACAAAATCAAATACTCCGTAAAAGACACAGAAGACCTATCCGACCTCTTCATCGAACCCGCGATAGCGCGCATCGACGCCACATACACACTCGATGACGGCAAAATATCGATCAACGCCGAATGTGAGTTTGCCGAAGACACCGACAACTCCACCGGACAATACGCCGCCGGATACATGCTCATGGCCGACTACCACGACCCATCAGTATTAGCATACGTGCAGAGCAACTCCGCGTCGAGTTACACCCAAGGCCAATACTACTATATGCCAAGCTACATACTGCCCGAGATGATGTGGTATGTCAACGTGCCCACCGACTGCGCCACAGCCACAAAAGGCAAACCCGACTCCATGCCACGCACCATAGAAGCCGGCACACCATTCGCCACATCACACACGATGGACGCACCCACAAGCCAATCCATAATATCATGGAAAGTGGCAGCATACATAATAGACACCACCGACGGGCACATAGTCAACGCCACAATAGCCACCGAAAACACCACGGGAGCCATAACGGCAGTGCAGGCCGACACCACCCCGGCCGCCGACCTATGGTACAACCTACAAGGCATACGGCTGCACTCACGCCCCTCCACCCCCGGCATATACATCAACAACGGTAAGAAAACACTTATTCACTAATCCTGTTCAATCATAGCATATGAGTCAAATTTTACACAATGTAAGAAGCATGATGACCGCGGCCGCCCTCACATCGGCATTCTCGGCATTTGCTGTAAGCGCACCTACAGTCACACCCGCTGACGGAGCCGAAGTGACATCGCTCGAAACCATCACCGTGACATACGATGTGGATGTAGACCAGCTCGAAATACTTGACCAAAGCCTTATCGAAATCTATAGCGAGACCGGCATGATCAGCGACTACACCGTGGTGAAGCAGCTGCGACGCGCCGCCGTGACCATACAGTTCGGCACACCAATCACCACCCCCGGTGTATACCAATTCTTCGTAGGCTCAGGCGCATTCTCCATTGCCGGCGAAGAAAACGGCGAAATCGACTACGCCTACACCATCGTGGCAGAGGCCGAGACACCCGACACCCCGGACACCGACCCCGACGAAATCGACCCAATGAAAGTAGTGTCAATCACACCCGCGCCCGGAGTGGTGAAGAGCATCAGCGAATGGAACCTCGACTTCGACTGCACATGGTCGCTCGACCGCACATCAAGCGCAAAATACACAATCACATGCTCCAACCCCGACGTGGCGCTCCCCAAGCTCAAAAACCGCTCGACTAACGTATACTTCGAAGACGACGCAGTGGTGACAGCCCCCGGCACATACACCCTCACGGTAGGAGCAGGCAAATTCCTCCTCGGTGAAGAAGGCAACCAGATACCCACCCCCGAATACCAATTCGTATACGTGATAGAAGAAGGCAGCCAGGCCGAGACACCCTATGAAGGCAATGTGGAAATCACACCCGCACCCGGAGCCGTGTCGCGCATCGACAGCATCGTGCTCACATTTGACGGCGAAGTGATAGTGGACAACGCCGAAAACGTAATCCTCGCCGACTCAAACGACCCCATTACCAACACCGTGGAAGCCGACGGCAACACACTCGTAATCACCCCCGAAAGTGCCATCACACGCTACGGACAATACGTGCTGACAATCAACGCCGGAGCAGTGACGGTGGACGGACACCCCGTGACCGCCGGCCAATACGTGTACGTAGTGGCTAAATTAAGCGCGCCCTGGACAGGCGAATTCACAGCCAACCCCGCCGATGACTCCACAGTAGAAAGCATCAAAGAAGTGTCAATAACATTTGAAGGCATCAACCGCGTGACCCTCAACTCCATAGCCGCCCCCGCCGACTTCCCCGCACTCTACAACGGCGACACAGGCGACAAGCTCGTGTCAGCCACAAGCACCGTGACCACCAACACACTCAAAGTGTCGCTATACAGCGCAGTCACAGCCCCCGGCACCTACGCGCTCATCATCCCCAAGGCATACATCTACCTTGACGGCGAGAACATGAGCGAAGACCTCATCCTGCAATACAACATCGAGAAGCCGGCCGACGCCCGCGAGATCACATACACATTCACACCCTCAGCCGGCTCCACCCTCAGCTTCACCGATCCCATAAGCCTCACCATCGAAGCCGAGGGACTCACAAGCATATCGCACAACTCATATGCATGGGGCACACAGAGTCCGAGATTCGTGAGCGCCGAAGGTGCATACGTGCCCTCTGTACAGGTGAAGAAAGTCACTGACTTCGCATACATGTTCAGCCACACATACGCATTTAAGACAGCCGGCGAATTCACCCTCCTCATCCCCGCCGAATACTTCACATTCACATTCACCGACGGACGCGAGCAAAAGAACGAAGAAGTGACGGTGGAATACACAGTGACCGACCTTTCGGCAATCTCCGCCATAGAGAGCGATGAAGCGCAGAAGGCCGCCGACGTGTACAACACACTCGGCGTATGCGTACTCCGCGATGCCACACCCCAACAAATCAAAGCCCTCCCGGCAGGACTCTACCTCATCAACGGACAGAAAATAATCATAAAATAAAAAACACCTACGTATGGATGCGCCCCGGCTCATCCATACGTAAAATATACTCATACTATGAGATTCAACCGTATAATAAGCGCGTGCGCGCTCACAGCCACACTCACAGCAGCCAACGCCGAGACTGTGCTGATGTACGAAGACTTCAACGACGACTACACAAAGTCGATGGGCTACACCTACGATGCCGACCGATGCGAGCCGCACAGAAACATAGCCGACATATTCTACTCCAACGTATATGGCACGTACATGCCATGGTGGGTGGTGCGCGACAACTCCACCACCACCGACCGATTCATGGCATCACACTCCTACTACTCAGAACCTAACCAAAGCGAAGACTGGATGATAATGGTGCCCGTGTATCTCGACACCGAAGGATACGTGCTCGAGTTTGACGCCCAGTCGCTGCCCGTGAGATCACTCGACAACCTGAGCGACCTCTGCGTATTCATCACAGAAGACCTCATCGACGTAAAAAACATACCACAGACACCGGATATGGTGTATGAAAACATACCATACGGACAAGACCCCGACCTATGCGAAGATGACTGGACTCACTACACCATGAGCCTTGACCAATGGGCCGGCAAAACAGTGTACGTAAACTTCGTGAACCGCAACGACGACAAAGACGTGCTATGCCTTGACAACGTGAAAATAGCACGGCCCGACCTGGCGGAGCTTGAAATGGCCCCACTTGCCACATTCACCGACGACCCCACATGCGAGGCCACAGCTACGATAACACCAGCCACCGACACACCACTCAACGGCTACACCCTGACACTAAACGTACAGCAAGGCGAAGAAACCCCAACCACCGTGCACACCTGGACAGGCGACATACCTGCCGGAGAATCACAGAAATTCACCTATGAAATCACACTCAGCCCCAAGGCAGAGACCAAAGTGACATTCACATTCACATGCGACGGCCAGACATGGCAACAGACCGTCACCGACGACATAACACTCCTCTCATTCACACCCGAACACCGCGTGTTCGTGGAAGAGACCACAAGCCTACACTGCGGCAACTGCCCCATGGGCACATACACTATCGAATCGCTTCTCGACGACGAGGAATACGGCTCCAAATTCATACCCGTGAGCGTGCACATATCAGCCCTCGGCTTCGACCCCATGCTTAACTCAGAATACGCGGCAAGCCTGCCAACCAACAACGCCGCGCCCTTAGTATTCGTTGACCGCTATTCACAATACGACTCATTCATACCAGCATACGACCTCGAATTCGACACCTCAAACCCCAACTCATTCGCATACCGTATAGCCCGACGCATCGACACCCTCACATTCATCGGCGTGGACGTGCAGGCCGAATGGGTGACAGAAGGACAAGACACCACGGCAGTGAAATGCTCCGCCAAGGTGACTCCGGCCGTCGACATCGACAACGGCGACTTCCGCGTGGCATTCATACTCACAGAAAACAATGTGGGGCTTGACAACAACCGCTACTGGGTGCAGGAAAACTATCTGTCGGGCAACGACACCCCAAGCAGAGTGGGAGGCTGGGCCGACCTGCCAAGATACGTGACCAACGCGAGATACCACGATGTGGCACGCGCCATATCCGCTTATGAAGGACACGCCAACTCACTGCCCGTAAAAATGGACGCATCAGAGGAATACACCTACACCTACACCCTCGACATACCCGACACCCGCAACGTACAGAGCGGCTATACAGTGGCCGAGGCCATACACCCCCGCAACTGCCAGATAACAGCCATCGTGATCGAAGGCTCGAGCGGAATGGTGGTGAACGCAGCCAGAGTGGCCATGAGCGACGATGCCGAAGAACGCTTCTCGATAAAAGAATTCGCATCCATCGACTCCGTGATATCCGATGACGCCGAAGTGAAGGACACCCAATACTACGACATCAACGGACGCCGCATAGCCGGGCCACAGCAAGGATTCTACATACGCCGAGACACAATGAACGACGGAAGCGTGCGTAGCACCAAATGCAACGCCAAGTAAAAACGCATCTAAATACCAATGACCTACCGAAGCAAAAAAATATGCATATTACTGGATGTAGCTATGCTTGTGGGCATAGCCTGCATGATAGTGTGGATATTCGTGAGTCCCGCGCCCAAGCACTTCGATGTGGACCGCGCCGTATATCCGGTAAAAGGCATAGACGTGTCGGCACATAACGGCGACATCGACTTCCAGGCCGTAAAAGCCGACACAGTAAGCTTCGTGTACATGAAAGCCACCGAAGGCACCGACTTCTGCGACTCGCACTTCGCCTACAACTACAACCAGGCAATACGCGCCGGTCTGCTCACCGGCGCCTACCACTTCTTCAGATTCGACACCCCCGGCGAAATACAGGCCCACCACTTCCTGGCAAGCGTGGCCGGGTTAACATTCGACCTCCCCCTTGCCATCGACGTAGAGAAATGGGGCAACGCCCGCGAATACGACACCCAAAACGTGAAGATCCAACTACGCAAAATGATCGAAGCAATAAAAAAATCAGGATACCCTGTGATAATATACACCAACAAACACGGGCTACGCACATTCATTGGCGACGATTTCCCCGGGATACACCTATGGATATGCTCCCTCTCCCCCTCACCACACGGCCCATGGCGGCTATGGCAGCACAGCCACCTCAACAAAGTGAAAGGAACGCCAAGGCCCGTGGACACCAACACATACTTAGGCACGAAACAAGAATTCATGCAATGGGTCAAGCCATTCACGGTGAGTATGCCCGACACTGCGGCCACATATGTTGCACCCTGACACAATAAAATGACAACAATCACGTTATACATAAGATAAATCCATCATTAAGCATCGTATGCACCCTACTAACGATAATAAATCAAGACACCGCGAAACATACAACACAATCCATAATATGAAACAATTCATTACTCTCCAGGCCAGATACACTCTGCTTATCGCTTTCGCATTAATGGCTATGTGCTCATACGCCTTCCCACTTAGCAAACACGCGCAGTCATCAGTGCTCGCATCAGGCAAATGGGTGAAAATCAGCGTACCCGAATCAGGAGCCTATAAAATCACCAAGTCGCAGCTACAGCAATGGGGCTTCAATAACGCATCAGAAGTCAGGGTGCACGGATACGGGGGCAACCGCATAGCCGACCGCTTAAACGCATCGACATACATCGACGACCTGCCGGTGGTGCAGACCATAACCACCGATGACGGAGGCGTGATATTCTACGGCGTGGGTCCGGAGAAATGGACAGAGAGCAGCGGCGAAGTATCATACGACAGCAACATATACACAAGAGAAGGATACTATTTCGTGACACAGAACGCCGAAACAGAAGTGCCTGCCCTAAGGACACAAGGCCCGCTCACCAGCATAGGCAATCCATCCAACGAATACAAGCACCGCATACACTACGAGACCGAAAGCTACTCGCCCGGCGAGGCCGGATACCTCCTTGTAGGCGAAAACTTCAAGTCACAGAGCGAGAGAAAATTCACATTTGACACACCCGACTGCGTAGACACCGACAGTGTGTACATAAAAATCGGCATCGTGTCAAAAACATTTGTGACAGTGCCCGTGGAAATTCACGTAAACGGACAGAAACTGCCCACCACCTCGGCCAACAATCTTACCACCGTAACCAACTCGGCATATCTGCACGGTGCATACAACACCATCAGCAAAAGCATGAAATACGACGCAAGCAAGCTCGAACTCACAATCAAGGTGAATAACGCCACTTCCACCCAGAACGTTTGGCTCGACTACATCAACGTGTCGTATAAGCGCAAACTATCACTCCCCACCGGAAACTATCTCAAATTCTGGGGGTCACAGCCCGATCTGAAACTCACCACATCGGACACCGATGTGAAAATATGGGACGTGACCGACCCCTTGAAAATCACCGAACTCACCACCATGGCAGCCGACGGCTCAGTAGCATGGAGTAACGACTATACGGGAGTAAGGACATACGTGGCATTCACCAAAAACGCCACCATACCCGCGCCTACATTCGTGTCGACCGTAGCCAACCAGAACATACACGGCATGGACACCCCCGACATGGTGATATTCACACTGCCCGAATACCTCACGCAGGCCGAAAGAATAGCCTCGCTGCACGAAAACTCGCAGTATCCGCTGAATGTGGCTGTGCTGAATGTGGATGCCGTATACAACGAATTCGCATCAGGTATGGCCGACGTGTCGGCATTGAGAAAATGCCTGAAAATGTTCTATGACAGGTCTGCCACCAGCGAAAACACCATAGGATACGCCCTACTATTAGGACGATCAACCTACGACAACAGACACTACACATCGCAATTCTCATCTGCCGGTGCATACAACACCATACCATACTGGATCGGCGGCCTATTGTCGCAACAGCTCTCTGACAACACAGCCTACGGCACTGACGACTTCATAGCCATGCTCGAAGACGGCTCCGGCACTAATCTCGGCATCGACAAACTATGCGTGGCCGTGGGGCGCATACCCGTGACAAGCGCAAGCGAGGCAAAGAACTATGTGGACAAGCTCTACCAATACGTAAACGAAGCGCAGACCGGCACATGGAAAAACTCATTCCTCTTCCTTGCCGATGACGGCGACAACGGCGTGCACCTCAACCAGACCGAAAGAATGATATCGGAGATGAAAGATGTGCCCGGACAACAGAACTTCGTCACCAAAGTGTACGTGGACGCCTACGACATAATCGGCGGCGTGTGCCAAGGCGGCAGAAACGAACTATACCGTATGCTCACCGACGGCGTGATGTGGTGGAACTACAGCGGCCACGCCAACAATCACTCATGGACCGGCGAAGGAATACTCACCTACACCGACATCAACAACCTATATCTGCGTAAAGTGCCAATCGTGATGGCTGCCACCTGCGACTTCCTGCGCTGGGACAGCAACACGCTGAGCGGCGGTGAAATCATGTTCCATGAACGCAACGGCGGCGCCATAGCCATGATAAGCGCCACACGCCCCGTATATATCGCCGACAACGGTCTATTCACATCGGCTATGGGTAGAGCCATTGCCACCAGAGACTCAGAAGGACGCCTCGGACGTCTCGGCGACATATACCGCACCGCCAAAAACAACATCTTGACCGATAGCGAAAACCCTACGCACTCCAACAACCCCAACCGACTGAGATACGTGCTGATGGGCGACCCGGCCATGCTGCTGCCCACGCCTAACAACACGATCAAAATCGAGAGCATCGGCGGCACACCCCTCACGCAGGAAAACCAGGTGACAATCAAAGCCTTGGAGCAGACCGAAATCTCCGGATCGATATACTCACCCTCCGGCGAGGCCATCACCGACTTCGACGGCACCATCAACATCAACATCTACGATGCCGAACGCAGCATGGTAACGAAAGGAGAAAGAGACGAAAACGTGAAAATATCATTCCAGCAGCACGGCAACCTCCTATTCTCAGGATCGGCAATAGTGACCGGCGGCAAATTCACCATCAAGGTGTCGATGCCCGGTGAGGTATCTGACAATTTCCTCCCTGCCCTCATCAACAGCTACGCCTGCTCCACCGACAAAACCAAAGAAGCCGTGGGCATTAACAGCGAATTCTACGTGTACGGATACGACGAAACCGTGGAACCCGACAATGTGCCGCCGGTGATAGAATCGATAGTACTCAACCACGAGACATTCAACGACGGCGATATAGTGAACCCCTCGCCCATGGTGCTTGCCACAGTAAGCGATAATGTGGGCATCAACCTGTCAGGAGCCGGTGTGGGACACCAGATGACCATTACCCTCGACGGCAAAAACACATATACCGACGTTGCAAACTACTACACGCCATCGGTTGACGGATCCCCCTCCGGCGAGATACGCTACCCGATGAGCGACCTTGCCGCAGGATCACATACGCTCACCCTCAAAATATGGGACACTAATGCCAACTCATCAACCGCCGAACTCTCATTCAAGGTTGACGATAACGCTGCTCCTACAATATTCGACATATATACCGACGTGAATCCCGCATCCACCGAAGTGAAATTCTACATACAGCATAACCGCCCGGATGCCCAACTCACGGCCACCGTCACAGTGTACGACCTCCTCGGCCACGAACTCTGGACCACCACATCAGAAGGCATGTCGGATATGTTTTTGGCGGCCCCGATAAGCTGGGACCTCACCGACGCCACCGGACGCAGACTCCCACGCGGCATATACCTCTACAGAGCCACAATCTCCACCGACAAGGGCGACCACTACGACTCAGCCACACGCCGATTGGCTATCACAGCACAATAAACAGAAATCATTGACAGAAGCGATGGAACAGATCCCCGAACCCACCCTACGACGTCTGCCATGGTATCTTGCCTACCTGTCCATGCTCTCCGGGCAAGGTATCACGCACGTGTCGTCAACACGCATTGCCGAAGACATAGATGTGGACTCATCACAGATAGCCAAAGATTTGTCATATCTTAACATCAAAGGCAAGACGAGGATAGGGTACGAGGTGAATCTGCTCGTGGACAAACTCTCCAACTTCCTCGGATTCGGAAAGAAGCACAATGCCGTGGTAATAGGCGCCGGCAGTCTCGGATCGGCACTCATGCAGGACTCGGGTCTAAGCCATTACGGACTGAATATCGTGGCCGGCATAGATATCGACCCCAAGATAGTGGGGACCAAGATAGCCGACACAGAGGTATATCCGCCGGAGTACCTCACGGAAATCCATGAGAGGATGGATGTGAAGGTGGCTGTGATTACCGTGCCTTACGACAGCGCACAGCAGGCAGCCGATGCCTGTATGGACGCCGGGATTTCAGGCATATGGAATTTCACACCGCGCCGCATCCGCGTGCGCGAAGGCGTAGTGATACAGAACACCTCAATATACTCCAACCTTGCGGTGATGTACAACCGCATGGGCGCACTGCAAGATGAAGGCGATATGTTATAGCGAGACGGTGATGACCGGCGATATGCCGCTGCCGAGAATATGCATATACGCTGATTCGGCAATCTCGCGCGACGTGATGCCTCTCTTCATACCCGATATTTCCGAGTCCTGGAAAGTGAAGATATGCCTGGCAGCGCGCGTGCACCGATTAGGCAAGAACATACTGCCCAAATTCGTGCACCGGTATGTCGACGCAGTAGGAGCCGTGGCTATACTTCAACCCACCGACGATAATCTGGAAAAGAGCGGAGTGATGCGCATACTCGACGGGGCTGTGACCACAGGCACGTGGATAGAACGCAATATAGGGGCCGATGACGCGCTGACAGTGGATACAAACGGCGAAAGCCGCCTATTCCGGCCTGCAGAATTAGGCATAGCCGAGGCTGTGAGCCTCATAAGCCGCTACGCTACCCTTAAAACCGGCGATTTCATAATCTTCGAGTCCACAGCCGCAGGATTACCCCTTTCGCGCAACGACATCATAGACGTTACCATCGACTCCAGAGCGGCCCTGCATCTGAAAGTGAAGTAGACCCGTGAACAAAGCCGGCCCACAAATGTTAGGATAATTGTAACCATAAATCCGCTGACGACATAACGCCGGATTAAATATCTTAATTTGCAATGAAGAAGAAACTTGTGATTTCCACCGGTGCAGGCATGAGCGCCGAAAGCGGTGTGAGTACTTTCCGTGATGCGGGAGGACTGTGGGAGAATTATCCTGTGATGGATGTATGCAGCGCCGACGGCTTCGAACGCAACCCCGCACTGGTGCATAAATTCTATAACGAACGACGCCACCAGCTGCTCAACGTCAAGCCTAACGCGGGACATTACGGACTCGTGGACTTAGAGAAAGACTATGACGTGTACGTAATCACACAGAACGTGGATGACCTGCACGAACGCGCCGGAAGCAAGAATATACTACACCTGCACGGCGAACTGATGAAAGTACGCGCCATCAACAACGAGAGCCATGTGTACCAGCTGAAACCCGAAGCATGCGACACCACGCCCGAAACCACCATCAACGGCGAACATGTGCGTCCGCACATTGTCTTTTTCCAGGAAGCTGTACCCAACTTCGAGCCTGCCACCAAGCTCGTGTCCGAAGCCGACATATTCGTGATTATAGGCACCTCATTGGTAGTCTATCCCGCTGCGGCTCTTATACAGTACGTGCGTCCGGGTGTGCCCGTATACTATATCGACCCCAATCCGGCGCAAGTGCCGTCAAATGTCACCGTAATACCCTTGCCGGCAACAAAGGGAGTAGAGAAACTGAAAGAAATACTCGAAAACAAGAAATAACCACCCTATAACTCCAATACGGAAGATAAATATACAGGGGAAGCGCCATGACGCTTCCCCTGAATCGTATCAAGCGATTGTGATATCCGTATCAAGATACACATCCTGAATGGAGTGGATAAGCCTTACACCCTCATCCATAGGACGCTGAAAAGCCTTACGCCCACAGATAAGCCCCATGCCTCCGGCGCGCTTATTTATCACTGCCGTAGTCACCGCATCCCTTAGGTCAGACTCTCCGTGCGACGCACCGCCGGAATTGATAAGGCCCACACGCCCCATATAGCCGTTGGCCACCTGATAGCGGCACAAATCGATAGGGTGGTCTGACGAAAGCTTAGTGTACATATCCTCATCATACCGCCCGAACCCGATAGCCTTGAAGCCGCCGTTGACGGTAGGGAGCTTCTGCTTCACGATATCCGCTTTGATGGTGACACCGATACGGTCGGCCTGTCCGGTGAGGTCAGCCGCTGTATGATAATCCACATTATCCTTCTTAAACGCGTTGTTGCGCAGATAGCACCAAAGCACCGTCACCATGCCAAGCTCATGCGCATACTCAAACGCCTCGGCCACGCTCACAAGCTGTGCTCGGCTCTCCTCCGAACCGAAATACACAGTGGCTCCCACAGCCGCCGCGCCCGAATCCCACGCCTCCTTCACGGAGCCGAACATCACCTGATTGTAGGAATTGGGGTAGGTAAGAAGTTCGTTGTGGTTAAGTTTCACCAAAAATGGTATCTTATGGGCATACTTACGAGCCACAGCGCCAAGATTGCCGAAAGAAGAAGCCACTGCGCTGCATCCTCCCTCAATAGCCAACTTCACGATATTCTCCGGGTCGAAGTATATGGGGTTAGGCGCGAAAGAAGCTCCTGCCGAGTGTTCGATATCCTGATCGACGGGGAGAATAGACAGGTACCCGGTGTTGGCCAGTCTGCCATGACCGAGAAGACGCTGCATATTATTCAGAGTCTGCAGGTTTCGGTCGGAATCGATCCAGATTTTATCTACTGTGTCGGCCGACGGGAGATGGAGCATCGACTTGTCGATGGTGTCGCATTTATGCTCAAGGAGATACCGGGCTTTATCGCCCAGAATGTCAACGATATCAGAGTGGGTCATATAAAGATGATTTAAATATAGTGATAGATATAGCGGATGCCCTATGCCGCGGGAGCAGGCACATCCACTAATACTAACACATAAAAAGTAAAAGTGTTTTAAAGTTTTGTGGCGTATGCGAAATCCGGTGTGCCATAAAATTTTATTTCGCGGATATAGGATTTTTGCGTAACTTTGCCGGATAAAATAGCTGCACTACTAATCCGATTGCTATGGATACAAATCAATTAGCATACACTAAAATCCATATGGCAAAAAACAAGAGGCAATGTTCAGATTGATGATTTTTATATTTCTGGGCGGAGGACTCGGTAGCGTTATGCGCTACGGAGTGCAACTGCTTATGCACGAGAAGATTACACTCTATGACTTCCCGTGGTCCACTTTTACGGTGAATATTGTGGGCAGTTTTCTGATAGGACTGTTCTATGCCCTGTCGGCCAGACTGGAGTGGACGGCAGAGGTGCGGCTGCTGCTTACCGCCGGTCTTTGCGGGGGATTCACCACCTTCTCCACATTCAGCAACGACAACCTGCTGATGCTGCGCCAATCCGACTGGCTTATGGCCATGATTTACATCATTCTAAGTGTCGTTTTAGGCATTGCCGCCTGCTTTCTCGGGGGCTGGGCCGGTTCGGCTAAATTGTCATAAAGTATATATCGTAAAGTGAGCCACCGCAAATGCTACAAGATCGACACAAGATAGAGATAAGGGATGTTGACGAAAAGAAGGATGTAGGTGCCATATCAAGCATCTACAACCATTTTGTGGTATCGACGGACGTGACATTCGAAACCACTCCAGTGTCAGACGAAGACATGGCTGCCCGAATAGCTGCCATATCAGCCCGATACTCATATCTGGTATGTGTGGTGGACGGTGTATTGGCCGGATACGCATATGTGCATGAATGGAATACGAAAGAGGCGTATCGCACCTCGGCAGAATCCACAATATACCTGTCGCCCAAATACAGCCGCAAGGGTCTGGGCACAATGCTGCTTGACGCACTTGAAGAAAAATGCCGCAAACGCGGGCTTGTGGCATTGGTAGCGCTTATTACCGCAAGCAACGAATCGAGTTGTCTGTTCCATGAGTCCAGAGGCTACAAAAGGGTAGGGTGCTTAAGCAGCATCGGCCGCAAATTCGGCCGATACCTTGATGTGGCCATATACGAACACCTGCTTTGTAGCCGCATATAAGCCTCAAAAAACTGACATGGAGAGTCGAATTTATTATCTTGAAATGAAAGGGGTAATTTTAAGTCTAATAAATTCAGTAACTTAGCTTCAGACGAACAAGTTTGCCCTCCATGCCGCCTGACGCTCCCTGAGGATAAAATGCACAAATCCTTTTTGTGCAAACTATACATTGATAGATTGCAATATGGAAAATTTACCAAAATTTATTGATAGTACATTGTGCTATCAATTCTCTATATATGGATGAAGCCAATCTTAATCATTTTGCTTATTGATAGACATTTCACTTATGTCGGTAAAAAAATATAAAACACGGATAAAATTGTCATGCAAGATAGTAGTAATCACTCGCATAATGGCTGTCACTAAGTATCCCTAAATCATCAAAATTGTCCGTATTACGGAGGAAACAACTATGTCAAATAGTCTTTAGTTGGCTCTTAATTTTTTGGATTTCTTCAAACTCATCTTTATCGTAATTGTCGCTTAGCGTCCACTCATATATATACTTTTCCGGCACTTCAAATTCAATCCGTGCTGTTTGAACGCGATAGCCATTCACACCCGAAGAATAAAAGGTAAATGACTTCAAGTCACCCGAACCAATTTCATAAGCTGCTGTACCATCATCACTCCCGACAATTTCATCTCCACGATAGTAGGTGATTTTATACTTTACATTCTTTACAGTGAAAGGAAGAGTGTTCTTGATAGTACATTTACCGTGAGGAATTCCATAATCAGCTTCCCAAGACCATGACACCCTTTCGATGCGGAAATTGATAATCCATTGGCGAGTCAGAAATTCAGCATAAAGAGTAGAAGTAATGAGAGGATAAAGAGTGCCTTTTGCTACGTCACGAGAGTTTCTGTTAATCGCCCCAATTTTAATTGCGAATTGATTAATATCGTCAGGATATACAATCAAACCCTCGGAGTCTACAATAGTAGGAGCGTCAGAATTTAATGATACAAAAAATTTCATATTTTTCTGTATGAAATTACTATTATCATCATAATACTTACTAACGGCTTCTACTGTTGCAATAGAGTCTTTAACAACCGAATACGTAACTTCTATATCGTTGAGTTTTGGTAGCTTGGAGTAGAATTTATCGGAAGATGGGTATATTTTTACAACACTGACGGAATCATTGTTGGAAATAGCAGAGACTAAGTCATACACAATCTTACTCGCTTGCTCCTCTTTCGAGGTGCAAGCGGAGAGTAGAATTGTTAAAGCTGCAAAGAGTAAAATAGCCTTACGCATAAAGGTATGTTATTTTTTGCGTTTTAAGACAAAGTTCACAACTGAAGTGCGAGTATTTGGCTGAATGCCGGTAACATACTCGGAATTGCCGAAGTTGGGGTGTACGGTCTGTTCTTCCGTATATGTAGAAACGACCTCCCATCCTTCCTCTCCGAGGGAGTTAAGCTGATTGGTGGGATCGTTGAAAGACATACCGTCAAACTTACCGTTTGCACCCTCGGTGCCAGCGACTTTTACTACTCTGTACTCCCACTTGGAGTTCTCTCCACAAGAAGTAAGGCTTAGCGCAGCTACTGCGATAGCGAATGAAAGAATTACTTTTTTCATAATATAAATGTTATAGATGATTATTCTGCCTTTGTTGCGAGGATTGCACGAATATGTTCTCGCTCGGAGTCTTCTATGTGGAACAGCTCGTAAAGTTGAACGTTGACATCGCAGGAGAAGTCTATGAGACCGTTTTGGTCGGTGTAGTTCAGGAGGTCAGGTACTTTCTTGGCGAGCGAGGTAAGCGATTCGTCAGTAAGCAGGAAGGCAAAACGAATAAGCTCGGAACGGCAATACTTATAAAAATTATTTGCCTCAGCTTCTGTCGCGAATGAACGAAGAGCCACGCGAGAGCGACCAAAAGCAGAGTGATTGTCGGCGATAGCGATTTGGTTGCTACGTTTCTGACCACCTGCATTGGCACTTGACACGATAACTTTCCAACGATTTATGTGATCGATTCCGGTTGTAATGACAGAACGGTCTACAATATACCAACGAGCACGCCCTGCCTTGCCGGCTTTATCATTGGTGAGCAATTTGACTTCGGTTTCCGGGTTGAAATGGTCAAAGAGATTGTCACTATTATATTCTCGAACCTTGTCAGGGTTATTCTCTACAAAGTCGCTCTCAATGGAGAATAGACTACGAGGAAGAATGGACTCATGGAGATACGCCAAATCGTGTTGAGTAACGTATTTTTCTATATTCTCAACAATCTGGGTATCGCGAGGGTCAAGAGAAAATAGCGATTCTCCCGGATTTTCAGCATTTGTGACTTGAATTTCGCCATTCTTAGAATAGATATACTTGAAGCCAGGAGTGCTTTTACGCATATTTTTAAGGACGATGGATAGGCCATCGGCAATACCGACACTTTCAAAGATATCAGTTGAATCAGGAAAGAACTCAAGCAACATAAGATGTGGGTCATTGATTTGGGAAAGCCCAAACTGGTCAAGCCCCTTTCCTGCACGGTGAATCCAGCGAACACCGGGATAAATTAAAGATGAATAAGCACCCAATTTATCACTGACAGTTTGGAAATGTTGAAAAATGCTGACACTAACTTTTTGGCCGTTGGCACTTTCCTTTTGAGCCACAACTTCTTGATAAGGTGGGTTGCCGACAACGGCTTTGAATTTCATATTATCGTCGTTAATTGCTTTCCAGAAAGATTTGCCCTTTACAACTTTCGCAAGGAAGTTGTCGGGCTTGTTTTTGATTTGATTGATTAAGTCTTCGAAGTAGCGAGTATTGACCTTAGCCTTTGAGCGGAAGCCAACGAGCGTTCTGCGGGTAATGGCTTTGGCCATAGGAGTTTTGCAGATAACAAAAATGTTTTCTGCAACGACCTTATCCCATATACGTAAATGTTCTTCGAGGGTTTGCAGAGAGAACATAGCCTCTTTAAGCGCGGTGCGGTAAAGATTATACGCAAGATAAAGAGGATATAAGCCGGATTTGGAGTTTATCTCCAAAAGTCGGCTATCAGAAGCGAAAACTTCGGATGTGGGTTTGCGTTCAACGAAACGAGGTTCTTCAAGAGGATTTTCTTTATCGAAATCATCGCCGAAGAAACAGTAACCACCAAGTGTGTCGCTCATGTGGCGGTTGACGATATCCCACGGAGTTAGAACGGTTTCTTTGTCGGGATTACGGAATGTACGGAAAATAGATGTTATACGCTCAATACGTTCTTCGATGGTCAGACGGTCGGCAGCACGAGCCATTTGGCGTATGCGCTTAGCTGAGGCCGTGAATATATCTTCATCGTAGTACTTCTTGAAGCGGTTGAAAATCTGCTTAGTAACCCCGGCAGGCATAAATTCCTCCCATGACTGAG
>N._stephensi_709_foregut__coassemble_301_pt1 | contig 19486 bp, 6 predicted proteins | sample N__stephensi_709_foregut__metabat2_low_PE_014 | metagenome-assembled genome bin N | reverse complement strand
TCAAGCGAATAGATTCAGCTAATTTGCTTCGGGCGAATGAATTCGCCCTTCCATGCCGCCTGACGCACATTTATCCGCCCGATGAGGCCTGCGGCATCAGAAAGTATCACTGCCAGTCGCGGTCGAAGGTGTCGAGCATGTCAAGGTAATAGCGACGAAGCACCGGCCAACTGTAATAGGGACCGGTGACCGAAGGCACCGGGAGCGTAACCTCCTTTTCGTTGTATAACACCTTCACGAGCCAATCCATCCGAGGGTCGGCAGGACGGTAGAATATCATCTGCATGTTGGCAGCCATAGGTATCACATCGTATGTGCGGAATCCGGCCTGCTCAGCCTCCTCCACCGTGGCAAATTCCTGCCCTAAGCCATTGATGTCCATAAGAGCCACAAGATTGCTGAGTATACCGTCGTGGCCATAGCGGAGATTTGCGCTCGGTGTGGCCGACAACAGCGCCGTGTCGGCACTCTCTATGATGTTGCGCAGAAGATTGCGCTGAGTGTACGGCATACGGTTCCGGGTCATGGGCGATTTTACGGAGTGTATTACCCAATAATTGTTGCTTGAACGCCAAAGCTCTTCCATCTCATCCACGGTGAATATTTCCTCAAGCATGAAAGGCTGCTCGCTATGGCTCTGCGTATTGGCAAGCACACGATACATGTAAGGCATTATGCCCGGGGCCACACTGTCTTCGGCAAATTGGCGATCGGTGACGAGACGCGTCAGATAGTCGCCGTCAATGCTATACCTCAATGAGTACGGATTGTATATTGAGTCGGCCTCGTTCCTGATCTGCCGCGCAGGCTTGTCGCTGAAGTTCATGTAATACATGTCGGCCTGCGAAGCGTCGGAATGTAGGTTTATATCGGGCTGCACGCTCTTTATGCCCTGAATGCTATTGAGCATAGAAAGGATGCAGCGTATCACCACGGTGGATCTGGTGTCAACATTGGCTCCCGGAGCGAATATTTCGGGATAGTTGGTGGCCATTCGCTCACCTATTATCTGATGCTGCACGGCACCCTTGTCAGAGAGTTCGCCCAACCGGTTTTCAGAAGCTTTCTGTATGCCGCGCATCACATCGAGAGTCCTTTGTCCGAGAGGGGTAAGCTTACCGGCGCGCTCCGCACGCTCAAAAGCCTCCACCGGGATATTGTAATCGTCCTTGCCTATAAGCCAGCGCGAGCCATGTCGGCCATAATGCTCCATATGGTGAGGGGTGTAGCCTTCGGGCGCGGGAGTCTGGGCAGGGGGCAACGTCTCTACATAAGGGTATGTCATCAGATTGCCCGAGTAGATTTTATACGGAGAGGCCGGGGTATCGGCTTTGGCTGCCGCGAATCCCGCTATAAAAGCCAAAAAACTAATGGCTAACAAAGAAAAGGACTTATTCAACATGGCTGTATGTAAAATGCTAAATTATCTTGACAATGACAGATTAAAACTGATGCCGTAATTGGTGTTGGTGGTAGGATACGAACTTGTGGTGACAAGCGGCGTATTTACCTGATGCTCGAAATAGGCGGCTACCGTGACCTTTCGCGAAAGCACATAGCTGGCTGTGAAGTTGATGCCGAGTGTCTTGGTGCCTGATGTGGGCTGCGTGTAGTTGCCCTCGATGCGGCGTATGAGCGCTTGCGTGTTCTGGAAATTCACGTCGCAGTTTACGGTGAGGTCATTGCTCACTCCACGCGCCGACCCCTTCATCTTCAGAATGGTGTTGAAGCCCACAATCTTGTAGCCGGCACCTATCACTATGCCCTTTGTGGTGGCCTCCACCACCTGTCCGGCTGATGAGTTGAGAGTGACCGTGCGCTGGTCGCGGTATTCGGCATTGAACTGTATATTATTCTGCATCGTGGCGTTTACACCAAATAGAGGAGCGAATTTTTCGGTTATCGCCACTGAAGATATGTTATATGGCGAGGATGGTATAGGCTGGCCGGTGAGTTCGTCGAGTGTGAAGCCGAGGTTGCCTTCAACCCCCACCCAATTGATAAACGATGAGTATGAGCCCACCGAATATGTGCACTGGTATGCATGGTTCAGCGAGAAAGATTTAAACACCTGCTTCAAATTACCTAAGTTGATAAGACCATCGTAAGTGATGCGCCAGTTGGGAAGCACAGCGGAGAATCCGGGGAACGGGTCGAGAGTGACTTTATGCGGGTTCGACCCGGTATATGCGGCAAGGAATGCGGGTATAGTCACGTCAGACGACGTCTGGCTCACCTGCCCCACCTCGGTAGAGAAGGGATGCCCGGCATTGGCGGTGCCTTGTATGAATCCCTGGTCGGGGTATCTCATGCCCACATACTGCTGCTCCACCCGCTCGCGCACGATGGGCAGGTAGTTGAGCATGTTGGCGAATGCCTCTGAATAATATCCGTCGATAGCCTTGGACGATTTGAGAGCGGTCTTAATGGCGCAGTGTGTGCGTGTGTATGAGCCGGTGAGCGTGGTAGGCATACCCTCGTACATGAACTGCATTGATTTCGAGCGGTTGTCGGTGCGGTTCATGGTGAGCTGTATCTTGAAGCCTTTGAAGAGTTCGAAGTTGGCTTCGATGTTCAGCTCGTTGGATCGCGTCCACACGGCGGGCGATGTCTGCCCGTCATCGGTGATAAGCCATCCGCGATCCATAGCCTTCTGCACATAGTCCTCGCCTATGAAACCAAAGGCGAAATCAAGACCCGGGGCCATGGGCCCGTACTTCTTCGACTGTCCGAACACATCTCCGATGTTAGGCCGGAAAAGCGGCAATGACAACTGCTTGGATGTGCGGTAGCGCACAGAGAGCGCGCGTGGCGATATTATCACCCTTGTGGCGTATTCGCCTATATTGCGCCATAGGGGCTTTTCATCCTTAAGCTGCTCGGTAATCGTGAATTTCAGCTCCTGGTCGCCGCGTGTGGTCACTCTCACCGTATTGGCGTCCACTACCTCATATTTCACGGGGAACGGCTTGTCGGAGAGGTCGGTGGCTCGCAGACGCACCTTCTTATTTCGCAGATTATGCTTAATCTCGAGGGTGGTATCGGGTTTAAGAGCGAAAGTGCGTTCGAATCGCTTGGCCTTAGGCGTCCGCGCCTTGGTTTTGTTAGTGGCCGTCTGGCGCTTTGTGGACCCGAATCGCTGCTCCACGTCTTTCAGGAACGGCACTTTCTTCCATATCGACTCGAAATTGATTTTCCCGTCGGTGTTGAACGCGGCCTGGTCGGATATGGAGTTGCCGAGCTTCACGCCGTCGATGGTGGCGCCGCGGTCCCAGCGGTAGGAGGCGTTGTAGGAGGCATTGGCGGTAATGAAGTCAAGAATGGGAATCTTATTGAACGGGGCCTTGTACGAGGCCGTGAACGACTGATTGTAAGCCCAAGGCGTACCGAGCGACATGATAGATGACCATACCGTATCCTGCCACTCTTTGTATTTATCAGGGAACAGGCGTTTGTTGACAGCACCGGTGGTCTCCTCTATTCTTGCGGAGGTGTTGGTGTTGAGCGAGAACGACAGCGATTTGGTAAGATTCCATGACAACGAGAATTGACGGTCCCATAGGAAGTTCTTGCTTACCGAAACCGGCAACTGGAACATCACATCCGTCTCCGAACGCGTCTGCTGCTCGTAGTAATATCTCGACATCGATGTAAGGAATGAGATATTATTAGGCAACCACTGCAACTCCCAATCCTGCACGAATTTCATGTTCTTATTCTTGGATTTGATTGACGAGAAAGGCTTGAAAGGCTTTATCATCGGGGAGTATGAGTATTGGAGCGAACCGCGATAGTCGTTGGTGTACTCGTATTCTATGGTGGGGTCGTTCTTTGTCTGTTTGGAGAATGAGAAGTTGATGGTGAAGTTAGCGGGGTCCCAGGGCATGGGGTTTTTGCTACGTATGTCGAATTTCAGTCCGGAAATCGAGAAATTCTTTATGGTGGTCTTCTCCTCTGCATAGGAGTTGATGGAGTCACGCTCATGCTTTGACGAAGCGGCATCGAGAGCGTCCTTCAGCAGCACGTCCTGGTCAAGAGGATTGTATTTGGGGGTGGTGCGCTCGTCGGATACCGAATAATATATCGGTGCGCGAAGCTTCACCTTCTCGGGGAGGAAACGCCCCAAATCGCCCTGTATGGCGAAGTTGAGCTGTCGGTAGTCGTCCATTCTGCGGTCGTTGAGGCTTTGGTCCACGGCTCCGAATCCGGCTGTCTCTATATGCGCGCCGGCGTTAACCGTGGCAATATCCGACAAGGCGAGATTTACATTGGTCTTCATAGCCCAACCGCCCGCTTCATCGAAATCCGTGACTTTGAGTTCGTTTACCCAGATTGTAGCGTCTTTCACGGTTGCGGCGTTATTACGCACGCCTATAAGGATCACTCTCACATCGGAGAGCGACGGGTTGCCGAGCACGGAGATGCGGTTGCGTTCGTTGTCGGGGTCACGGTCGGAATATACGGTGGTATAGCTGATGCCTGACTCTTCGTTGCGTTTATCGGCATTGCGTCTTACCTTTAGATCTATAAGGTTCTGCAGGCTGAAATCGAAATAGTTGTCTTTAGGCCACACGATATATCTGTTGGTGGGGGTATCGGCGTAAAGACCATGGGGCGTGATTGTCAGGGGCACCTCATATTCGTAATAGTTGGCCTTAACGTCGGAGCCCATGCGTATGAAGAGCGACAATTCGCCGTCGCGCAGATTTGTCACATCGTCCACAAGCTGCTCGGCGTGTGTCCACATCTGTATGCGTTTGTAGTTTCGGAGGTCGAGGGTGGTATTTTTATACACGCCGCGCGCGTCACCGGCCTGAAGACCCGTCACTTTCATCGACATGGATTGCTCGTTGAGCTGCACTATCTGTGTCTGTCCGGGGTCGGAAATACGTGTCACCCCCGGCGGCAGCAGGTAGTTCACCGGTTCGCGGCGCGAGTTTTCTTCGATGTTCACCACCGACATATCGAGCTGGCCTTCGGCTGGGGTGTCGCCGCGGCTGTTGAGATTGAAGTCATAGCCGCGCCATTCGCCGCGTACGAGTTCGAGCGTGGCGAATCGGAGGTGTGTCACGGCCTTGAATCCGGTCATGAATATTCGGGCGAAGCGTATGGTGGAGAAGTCGCTGATGCTTCCTACGATCTTCTCGTAGTCCTGCAATGGTATCTTGAACTGATACCACTCTGCTTCGGTGGATTTGCCGTTGCGTAGCGTCACGATAGAGGTTTGCTTATCGGCGATGAAATTCTTGCCCACCACCAAATCTTCCGGGCGTATGGATATGTGGTACTGGAAATAACGCTCGTATTCGTTGAGCGTATTGTCCTGGTTGATGTCCTCCACGTCGGGTGTGGCGCGCGAACTTTGGTACAGGGGGTCGGAGGCGTCCTCGGGCGATAGGGAGTTGCCTTCCACTCCGTTGTAGCGTTTGTAGCGTTCGAGTATGCCAAGGCGTTCCTCGTCATAGTCGTATCCGCGGTAGAAGTGGTAGTTATCGCCGGCGGGGTCGTTGAAAGGCGAGAACTTATCGTTCTGCATCTCTGCGATCTTAGTGGGCGAAAGGCGGGTGCGAAGTTTATCAAGGTATTCCTGATAGGAGGGGAATGTGTACTCCATATCATTAGGCAGACCGTCGAGACCCACATCCTGTACGGTACGCGCCTTTGAGGCGTTGTCGAAAGAGTAGGTCAGGGAGTTCTGCTTTGACACCCTACCCCATACTGTCTCGGTGAGGTATTCGTCGTTGCCGTCATAGGGTATGCCGTTCTCGTAGCTTTTCAGTCCGTCTTTGAGTATGTCTTCTGATATTTCGCCGAAATTGAAGTAGAGGTCGCCACCCTCGAGATTGGGGTTATCGGGGTCAAGAAACGGATTCATAAGCCAGAACTGCACGTATTCGATGTTGCTCTGCTCGAAGTTGGTGTTGTCGAGACGGCGCATTATGCCGCCCCAGCGCTTTTCGGGGGTGAGGAGGTTGCCCTGGTCATCTATGTTGTCGGCATCGAGGTTGTAGGGGCCGCGTTCGGTAGGGTAGAACGATAGGTTGAGTGTCTGGATTGTTGAGGACTCGCCATAGGTGAGCTGTCGGCCGGGGAAAATCTCGCTCGACTTGATTTCGCGTACGTAGGGGTTGGAGAGCATATCAAGGTCGCTCTTGATGTATCCCGGGGCCATCGACGAGTTGCGCTGGGTGAAGAGTCGGTCGATATAGTACCAGTTGAGCAGAGCGCGGTTTTTGCCGTAGTCTACGTTGTTGCTGAGCTGTGCCTCCGGGAAAAGCGCATCCTTGCCGGGGTCGTAAGGCGTGGAGGCCAGGAACCAGCTATATGGCGAACGCAGGTCTATGCCCGTCTGGGTGTATTCGAAATCGTCGAGATACGATGATCCCTTATTGGATCCGGATTTCTGCTGATGCGGCAAAAGGCGGGCGTACTCAGCAAGCACGCTCACCCGCGAGGGGGCGGTGGCATTCACTGTGGGTATCTTGTTGAGTATGTTGGTGAGCCACATGAATTCGTTGTTGTACGAGAGGTTTAGGCCGAACATGGAGTTGTTCACGGTCTCGTTGCCTATATCCACTTTCTCGGTAAGTGCCTTTTCGGAGAAATGCAGCAGGGTGGCGCCGATATTGAGGTTGCGGTTGAACTGGTATTGCAGGTCAAGACCAAGCAATGTCTTACGCTGCATGGAGAACATCGACTGGTTTTCGAGCGTGACGCTCACATTCTGCCCGGAGTCGATAATGGATTGGTTGGTGATGGTGACTATACCCATGGCATAGTCCACGGTATAGTCGGAGTTTTCTACAAGGGTCTGGCCACCGGCCACCACCACCACCGACCCTCGGGGCACATTCATGGCGTTGAGGCGGATCTGCGACCCCGTAGAGGCCTGAAATTCACCGGTAAGAATGAATTTATTCTTATCGGCGAACTGGCGGGCCACCACGAGAGTGGAGTCGTAAAGTTCCTGATACACGTATTGTTCGGCCAGCGAGGGATTATTGATTTTGCGGGCAAGGTGTTCGCCGAATGGCTCCACGACGGGGAATACCACCTTACCGGTGGCGGGGTATATGGTGTATCCTTCCACGAAGTCGAAGAATCCGTCGGGATTGGAGTCGCTGTTGGAGTCGATGCGGTCCACATTCATCACCTGAAGCAGCGACTGGTCATTGAGCCCCGGCACAGGCAAATAATTTATGGCTATACCCGTGGTGTCGCTCAGGTATTTTACATTGAGCTTGAATCTCTGCTTTTGTATCTGGTAGGCGCCGAGGTTGTAGACATTCTTCATCATAAGGTCCCAGGTGGGGAGCTTAGTGGAGATTGTGGTGCCTTTGAGCATCTTCACATACAGAGCCTGGTCGGTGGTAGTGATGTCGGATGAAAATTCGCCCACCTGGTACACCTTACCGTTGTAGGTGTACTGATAGGCCACAGCCAATACCTCGTCGGAGCGTATAGCTGTCTTTAGGGATATGTATCCGAGAGTGGAATTGAGGGTATACTCGCTACTGGAGAGCAGGCGCGCGCTCTCTACCTTCTCGTAGTCCTCGCCGCCTTCCACACCGTATGCCTCAAGCGGGGCAAGTGCTTGTGTCACAAGGCTTATGTTGCGGGCATCGGGGTAGTCGGATTTTATCACCGAGAGGAGGTTGTTGGATGAGTTGGATGGCACTATGGTGGATAAATCGGGTATCCAATAGTCGTTGGCCATCACCTGGTCTTCACCGATATCCATGAACGACACAAGGTTACGCGCCTCTTCGTATTTGCCGCTTTTATTGGTGATCCATACTTCTATGCGCGTGATGTTTATGCCTGATGACACGTAAGGAAGTTTTGAGGCGAATGTGTCGTAGTTGTCGCGGAAATAGTGTGCAAGGAAGAAGTGTCGGTTTTCGTCGTATTGGTCGGCATTGATAGTGAATTCGGTGGTCTGCGCTCCGCCTTTGGTGCTGATGGTCTTGGATTCGGAGTTCTGCTGCGATACAAGGGCCGTGGCGGTGAGTTTGCCGAATTGCAGTTTGGATTTGATACCGAAGAGCGCTGTACCGCCGCGTATGAGCGACGATCCGGTGGTCATCGACACGTTACCGGCCTCGATATTCTTCACTATGTCGTCTTCTTCGCCTTCGTATGATAGCTTTAGGTTTTTGGAGTCGAAATCAAAGGTGGCGTCGGTATTGTATGTCATGTTGAATTTCAGGCGGTTGCCGACGCCGGCGTTTATCGTGGCCTGTATCTTTTGGTCGAAGTCGAAGTATGTCTTGCGTCTGGCCGAGAGGGCAAGGGCGGGGTTGTCGGTTTTGTTGCTTTTCACGCCCATCTGTATCTGCACCGACCCTTGTGTACGGAGCGACACGCCGCCGGGACCGAAGATCTTCTCCAGAGGGCCGAGGGCGAAGTTCATGTCGAGGATGTCGAATGGCTGCTTTTCCTGCTCGTTGACGAGTGCGAGATTGCGCTCGCGGTAATAGTTCTGGAGCGAGCGGCGCAGCTGCCAATTATCGTATTGTGATTTGGTGAGCATAAATGGTGTGGCTATGTCTATGTCGCCCACTTTGGTGCGCACCACATAGTATCCGGTGGCGGGGTCGTATTCGGCCACGGTGGTGATATTTGATGGTGTGGAGAGGTCGTATCCGAGCTGGTCTTCAGCGAGTTGCTCGTAGTTTTGCGGCACCGTGGGCCTGATAGGGAACGGCAGAATCACGGAGTCGCCGGGAGCCATCGGTGGCGGAGGGGGATATGACTGCGGCGCCGGCATCGACACCTCCGACGGTATAAGCGGACTTTGTCCGAGCATCAGCAAAGGCATCACTATCCCCACCACCATAAGCAGCAGGAAGCCAAAGGATTTATATCGTGTAATGCGTTTTTTCATATTTATCGTAGGCGCACGTACATGCGCACAATAAATAGTATAACGTAAAGTGTGGCTCTTTTATTTTATGACGCAATATTTTTTTATTCGCTTTTTATAGTACGAATAATATTAAATCTGACACCTAAATTAACGCGTAATATGTTGGATAAATAGTCTAAACAAAAAAGATTTGTGCAAAAGAGCGGAGCACCTCCGGGACTCCGAGTATCTTTATCATAAAACGCACAATACGACGAATGATATACCTCCATATCAAAGTACTCCTTCCTCTCGCATATAATCGGTTATATCCTCTATCAGATAGCGAGTTCCGAAAGTATGGAGAACATCATATGAAGGTACTATGTAATTGTAGAGTATTCCCGACTTATAAAGCCGGCTGAACACTTCACTCTGCGGCATCCTCAAATACTCCGAGAGCTTACTGATTAGCCACGTCACAAATTTCAATGTCTTAACGTCCTCAACTATCCCTCAATCAATGAGATTTCTAAGTCTGTTAGACCGATTGTCTCATATAGCCAATCCTTAAATTCTTCTGGATTGTTAGTGTCAATACCAGGCATTGGTGACGGAAATTGGTTAAAGAAAGTATGCTTCATTCTTACACCTGATTCGCCAAGAGTGCCTCCACCATAAAAAGTCTTCACCGCATAAAAGAATAACGAACTGTTCATAATATGAAGCAAAAATTTTAGGTCACTACCCGTAATTATTCTGCATGTGTCATTGCACATAAAGTGAGTCTCTTCATCGAGACAGAATTGACTTTCTTGTACAATTTCTTGGAATATGATTTTGGCTGAATTGAAATCGTCCAAATATGCGCAGTTACGAAGATTGTAGGGTGTATCACCTTTATCTGCGCGAGTCGATATTTTATCCCAATATTGGTCAAGATGAGCCTTGACGGCAGGATAATCTTCGATATGTATACGGTCAAGTTTCCCTTTTATGCCGTTGTGGGTATTGATTAGCCACAAGTTAGCCCATTCGTAGCCGTAACGCTTGATGTCGCGGCCACGAAGAATGGGTCGTATTAATTCCTCTGTGCGTTGACGTTCATCCTCCGTTGCGCAATTCCTTAAAATCGCATCTCTCGCTTCAGTAGAAATGATGAATGCTTCATTGTATCCGGTCAGGACACCACGATAGATGTTGATGTCCCAATCTTTCAAAGGAACACCAACGGACTCAATCTTTCGTTTTATGCTCATTTCGATTGGAGACAGAATAACCCAGCTATCAGAAGACGAGAATTCCACCATGGCGGCGTTTTGCTGAACAAAATCGCTCAAATTATTGAGGATAGATTTATCATGTTTGCTCGCTGTTACCGCTGATGTTGTTTTGGCATTGGGTGCTTTCTCAAACAAGAGAATATTTGTATCTACAGTTGCACTGTCGAATATCTGAATGCCCCCGAAGTCAATTAAAATATTAGGGTTAGTATTCTTGGCGAGATAACCGCGTAAAGTTTTGCCATATCCGGCACGCATCCATTTGTTGGATGTGATATAGCAGAGATGACCTCCCTTTTTGAGCATTCTGTTACCAAGTTCATAGAAAAGACAATAGATGTCTCCCGTCTTCTCGAAAGTGTCGAAGTGAGCATCCTTATAGAGATCGCCCAATTTCACATCATATTCTTTTCCCTTTTTGTCAAGAGCCGTATATCCAAGCGATTTTTGAAGTTGGATATAAGGCGGGTTACCTATTACGATGTCGAAACCGCCTTTATCGAACACATCCGAAAACCATGTGTGCCAAAGAAAGAAATCGCTGTTGGCCGAAGGGTCAACACCATTTGGGAGCGTTATCTGTTTGGCGTATAATTGACGGCGAACGTTGTTGATAATCTCATTGAAAAGTCGGTCACGTTTAGCGTGGTCAGATGTCTTGTAATATTCGCGAAGAGCAGCGGCAAGACTCTCGCGCTCATAATCATCGGAGTCGAAAAGCCCTTTTTGCGATTTAACCTGAGTGAGGTCGCTTAGGTCAATTCCCAGATAACTCTCAAGCAAAGAGTTGCCTTGCATAATCTTGAAGTGGAGGTTGGGAAGTGGCATAGGCTCTTTCTCCTCCACAATCATGGCAAGCCAGAAACGAAGTCGTGCAATGTCAACTGCACCTTGTTCAATATCCACACCGTAGATATTTTGCTCCATAATGTGGCGTTTGATTACCGATGCTTCCGAACTGATACGCAGGGCTGCATATAACCGGGCAAGGAGATTGACAAGCCCCATGGGGAATGCTCCTGAACCGATGGCCGGGTCGCATATCTTTACTTCCTTTAGCTTATCTTTCACATATTCACGCTGTTTCAATGACAGCAACGTATCATCGAATGTCTCAACGAATTTGCGGATAAGTTCATTGCCTTCCGCAGAGAATTTGTCATCTTGCAGATATGCGATAATTGACTCGCGACACATATAATTGACAATCTCTTTGGGGGTATAGAATGCACCTTTATCCTTATTGTCTTCGAGAAGGTTCTCAAAAATGCGGCCAAGCATTTCCGGGTCGATACCTATTTCTGCATCCTCGATATCATTCTCATCGATTGTGAAATTGTAGCTATCAAGAAAGCCAAACAATCGTGAGAAATAAATTTCAGGAAAAACACATGTACGGTCGTCAATATCATCCTTGGCAAACAGTCCTCCGTTGAGATACGGTATGTTGTCAATGCCGGGTAACGACAGGGCTGATCCCGTACGGTATGGTTTATCGGTATTCAAGACCTCAAAGAAAAGTGGCTCCAGCACCCCATCAAGGAAGTTATCTTTTCTGTCTGATTTGGCAAACAGTTCACCCATGTAATTCTTGTTACCATTGAGCCAACCTTTTCTCTGAAGGAAGTATAGGAACACTATACGCCCGAACATTTTCTTGATATAGTCACGCACGAGCTTATCGTCACGGCCAAACGTGGAGTCGTATTGTGCATCAGGACAACCTAATTCGCGCTCAACCCATTTGCCACTTTCCTTTACGTAACGCTTGCCGGTGATATACTGGACAAAATCAGCATACATATCCCGATAGCCGTTGAAGAAATCATCGCTTAGAGCCTCAACAGAGAATGCCTTGCGGATATTCTCAAATGTAGCTTCCTGCGATTGCAATTTGAGGAATCGGTCGATTGGTGTACGATAAAGCACCTCCCCATCTCCAAAGACGAATGTGAAACGTTTAGGATTGGTGGCCTGCTCCTTGATGTCACATACCAAAGAAAGACGCCACTCCGGATTGCTGTCGAAAACCACAATGGCGGCATCAAACTCACCCCAATTCCGGTTGACAAAGCGTTTTACGAGATTTCGCAAGCCGACTTTCTTATGGGCAACAGAGCCGGATTTTACCTTATAGTAAAACAGACCGATACGATAAGCATCTGGAGTCTCTGCTGATCCCAAATAGTAGCCAACCTCATTATCATCATCAGATGTGAAACGCTCGTTAGTCTTTCTTACTTTATTTGCATGGAAAAGATTTATTACCAAAGCTTTCCATGCTTCTTGGTTAAAGGGAGATTGGAATATCCCGCGAAGCTCGTCTTTTGAATATGATGTCATGTCAGATAAATGTTTCAGAGATTTCTATTGATGGAGTGCCTATTTCAGTGGCAGCGGCTGTGGCAGCGGCTGTGTTGTGGTATTGCTCGACAAGGTTGCAGATTCTTCCGGCAAGTGTGCGTGCTTCGGCTTTTATTTTCAAGCGGTCGTTCTTATATTCTTGCGAAATGGTCTTCAATTCACGCGGAAGTCGGGCATAAGTACCCTCTTTTATGTAATTGCGGAGTATGCCACAATCGCGAGTAAGAGCATTGTCGTCGGAGCATACTTGAATGACAGTGCGAAGAAACTTGTCAGCAATCTGTGCCGTCTTGTCGATGTTGGTGTTTCTTATGGAGTCGGAATCAGTTTGCACTTGCAAATCTTCTTTAAAAACCTCAATAGCTCGATTTACATGTGTGTAATGGTTGCCCTCATATCCTTGTTGAGTGTCAATAATTGTATTAGAAGCCCCAAACGGCACAGCGGACTCTTCCGGTTTGGCTTTTAGATAATCCACGGCCTTTATAAAGTCAAGTGGTTCGGGATGGCGTTGTGCCACAACTTTATAAAACTCTGACTTTACCTTAGTGGAAACATAAACAATAGTAGTGTCGGAGTGCTTGCCGGTGTCACGCAGGACACGGCTCTTCATAGGCAGAGCCTTGATTTTATTATACCATTCGCGGTGATTGTTATAAAGGTCGCGTAATTCCCTTAACAACGCAATTTTTTTGTCAACGGAGTCACGGACATTGGAGTCAAAGAGTTTAAACTCCTTGACGATTTCTTCACGTGAGTAGATTTGAGCATCCTCTCCAAAAGCAGAATGGAAACCTTGTAGTTTGATAAGGGCATTTTTATAAAGTTGAATTTCCTTGTCTCCTTGTGCCGACGGATAGAACATATAGTTATATATGTTGTCGGCTACGGAGCCGATTCGGTTCACACGGCCAATGCGTTGCATCAGTCGGGAGGCATTCCAAGGCGAGTCGTAATTGACGATTACATTTGATCGATGTAGGTTCACACCCTCAGCAAGCACATCAGACGTGATAATGATCGCGTAATCATCCTTCTGCTTATCGGAGTCAACATTTGCGTCAAAGTTGGCCTTAACTATATCAAACAGATGCTTTCGGTTTGTCGCAGATATACGCATCACATCAGCCCTATTCAGCTTTTTAGTAAGCTGGTAATAAAGATAGTCGACGGTGTCAACACTCTCTGAGAAGATTACCAACTTTCCTGTCGGGTTAATCTCTTTGGATTGAAGCTCCGGCAATCGGGAAATCAATAGATCCAGCTTCGAATCCTCGTTAATCTGATTCCATTCCTCATTTAATTTCTTCAATAATTCCCGGTCGCCATAAAGCATTTCGCGGAATTTGGGGTCAAAGTCATCAGCTTTATATAAGAAATCATCCTTTGAATATCCCTTATTTAGAATATATTCCATAATCTCATCAAGAGACATCCCTTTGAATTGTAAATCCTTGATGTTTAATTCCGGGGCTATTATAACCTTATCCTCATCAAACATTCTTATCATGTCCTCGGTAATACGCAACAGCGTGTTGAGTGATTTCTTGAAAGCAAAGAAACTGCTTTCAAGACGTTTCACCATGTGTACACGATATATTCCGGCAAGGCTTTGGCCTATATGGACAGCATTTTTGTATTTCTCCCTAAGTTCAGGCTTCAAATACTCTACTGCCCTGTAACGCGCATATGTAAGATGATCCACTGCCTTTTCATCGGTAAGGAATGTGAGGGTCGAATAGAACTGTTCACTGAGAGAGGGGCTAAGTTCATACTCCAGTTCGTGAGGTGGGAGAATATGGGGAAATACGATGCCTTGTGAAGCGAGGTCATTCTTATAATCCGGGTCATTTAGAATATTGGTGCGAGTACGGCGAATAGTCACTTTGTCAATGACTTTGTCGCGAATCTGCGCATATATCCTATCAACCTCCGGACCTACATCACGTGTATCTCTTTCCCTCATCAGTTTCTTGTAGTCAGCAATAAGCGGAATAAAGAATTGTTTTAGATTTATAATGCCATCAATGGTAGATCTTTGTGTATCTTGGAACAACTGCAACTGATTGAGCAGGTCTTCGGGGCGGTTATTTAATGGAGTGGCAGAAAGAAGCATTACCTTCTTTCGGTAAGACTTCAACAGCCCGGGATTGGTACAGGGAGACTTACAGATTTTTTGGAGTTCGTCATATCGGTTTGAGTTGTCTGAGCGGAACTGATGTGCTTCATCTACAATGATAAGGTCGAATTCTTCTTTATCATGATATTGGTCGCGTCCCTCAAGCACCTTTGACAGACTACCGTTGGTTATGAACTGCGCTTTCTTATAGATACCGAACAAGCGGAATGTGTTTCTCCAGTTATCTTCAAGTGCCGGTGGATACACCACGAGAATTTTCGTATTCTTTCCGTTGGCTTCAATGAAGCGTTTGGCAATCATTGTAGCAATCATTGTCTTGCCGAGACCAACCACATCCGAAAGAAACAAGCCATTATGCTGCATAAGCATTTGATAGCCTTGAATTACCGCGTCTTTCTGATACTTCAATTCTTTAACGCCATCGGGAAGTTGTATTGTAAAATCATCCTCCACTTGGTCGCCAAATGCTTCAATCAATACCTTAATATAAATTTCGTATGGTGTAGGTTGATAGCCAAGATAGGTGGCACTTTTGAATTTATCAACATCATCATGCGTCAGAGGCACAGCATCCTTCCACAATGTCTCGAATTCTTCATGGCAATAATGAACGTCGTCGTAATCTTTCATGGCGACATTCAACTCATAACGTGGCGCTTTTGATGTTCCGAGACCATAGTCAGATATATTGGAAGATCCCATTATCACCCAACCATCTGAATGCTCTGAATGATTTTCAGGTAGGCATAGATAGAATTTGGCATGAAGATTTTTAGTGTGATGGATGCGTAGCTGCAATCTTCCATCCGACAAATCCTCGCACATTTGCAAGATGCCCTCCTCGACTTCTTTGGAATAATTGGCTTCGATTATATCCTTTCGGAATTGCTCGTCATACAGATCCTTCGCTTTTTCAGGAGCCTCAAGCATTTCCCAACCAAGATTATGCTTTCTGAAGATATCGTCAACGTTAATACCAATAAGTATGCGAATATCGGAAATATCACCAAGTTCTTTACGGAGTTTGAAATAGCCGGATGAACGGAAATATCCAACTACGGCAAGAAAACGATGAAAATCGAACATGCCACCGGCAATCCCTTTGAGTTTCTCAAAGAGAGTATTCTCATTTTTATTATTGAAGAACTTGGTACTCATTCTTTCAGTGTAAAGAAAAAACTCCATCGTAGCATCTGAAGGCCGACCAAAGCCCGTAACAACTACTCCGGAGTTTTCATAGGATTTTCCGACTCTCGCCGTGTATCTTCGCTGTTAATGTAGGTCTATTTCAGATTGATGTTACCTTTCAAGTGCAAAATTAATCAAATTTCCGCATATGACAAAGGAATTTGCGGTATGACATATCATTTGCTTATGTATTTAGAGTCTCACGCAAAAAAGATTTGTGCAAAAGAGCGGAGCCCCGTAGGGTCTAAATGGCTAATTGAAAATATCAGGCGAGCATCGGTAAAGAATCCAGAGGTGGAATTTCATAATAATAAAAAAACGATATGTAAAATTATTTTTGTGTTACAGAAATAAATTACTAACTTTGCCACGACAAAACAAATACCAGAAAAATTACATAATTTACATTAACACATAAGATAATAAACCCATCTATGTTAGAAAAAACCAATGTGAAAGCCATTGACAAGGTAGTTGTCAGGTTTTCGGGTGACTCTGGCGATGGCATGCAGCTTGCCGGCAACATCTTCACCAACGTGTCGGCCGAATTAGGCAACCAGGTATCCACCTTCCCAGACTATCCGGCAGAAATACGCGCCCCACAAGGCTCATTAAGCGGCGTATCAGGATTCCAGGTAAGCGTAGGCATGAACGTACACACCCCCGGCGACAAATGCGACGTGCTTGTGGCCATGAATCCCGCAGCACTGAAGACGAATATCAAATTCCTTAAACACGGCGGTGTGCTTATCGTGGATATCGACTCATTCACTAAAGCCGACCTCAACAAAGCCCTATACACCACCGACGACCCATTCACCGAACTCGGCATCACCGGCATGCAGATACTTGAGGTGCCCGTGACAAGCATGACCAAGGCAGCGCTTGCCGACAGCGGCATGGACAACAAGAGCATGCTAAAATGCCGCAACATCTTCGTTCTCGGCCTTGTATGCTGGCTGTTCGATCGTCCGCTCAACGGAGCCAAGAATTTCCTGCACAATAAATTCGCCAAGAAGCCGGCTGTGGCCGATGCCAACATCAAGGTGCTTGAAGCGGGATTCAACTACGGAGCCAACACCCACTCATCGGTTACGACATACCGCATAGAGACACAAGACCCCCGTCCGGGCGTGTACACCGACATCAACGGCAACACCGCCACAGCATGGGGCTTGATTATGGCCTCAGAGAAATCAGGCCGGCCGCTGTTCTTAGGCTCTTATCCTATCACCCCGGCCACAGACATACTACACGAACTGGCAAAGCGCAAAGACCTCGGCGTGAAAGCCTGCCAAATGGAAGACGAGATAGCCGGCGTTTGTTCGGCCATAGGCGCATCATTCGCCGGTAACCTGGCCATCACCTCCACCTCCGGCCCCGGCCTGGCTCTTAAGAGCGAGGGTATCGGTCTGGCCGTGATGGCAGAGCTGCCGCTTGTGGTGATTGACGTGCAACGCGGCGGCCCGTCAACCGGACTCCCCACAAAAACCGAACAGACCGACCTCATGCAGGCACTCTACGGACGCAACGGCGAATCACCCATAGTAGTGGTGGCCGCAGCCTCGCCCACCGACTGCTTCACCATGGCATTCGAGGCCTGCCGTATAGCTATCGAGCATATGACACCCGTGATACTGCTCACCGACGCGTTCATAGGCAACGGCGCATCAGCATGGCGTATACCCGAAGCCAACGAATATCCGGAAATCAAGGTGAAATATGTGCCCGATAGCCTGAAGGAAAGCTGGCGCCCATATATGCGCGACGAAGAGAGTCTGAGCCGCTACTGGGCAATACCCGGCACCGAAGGCCTGGCCCACCGCCTCGGAGGCCTGGAGAAGGACGCCAATACCGGAGCCATCAGCACCGATGCCGTCAACCATGAGAAGATGGTATACGCACGCCGCGAGAAAGTGGCACGCATCGCCCGCGACATACCCCGCGCCGAAGTGCTCTGCGACGCCGACGCCGACACGATATTGATAGGTTGGGGCGGGACATACGGACATCTCTACACCGCGGCCCAGGAGCTTTGCGCTGAAGGCGTGCCCGTGGCATTCTCACATTTCCGCTACATCAATCCCCTACCCGAGAACACCGAGGAAATCATCAGAAAATACAAGCGTGTGATTGTGGCAGAGCTTAACACCGGCATGTTCGCCGACTATCTGCAAGCCAAATTCCCCGGCAAGCAGATAGAGCGTATAAATAAGATACAGGGCCAGCCTTTCCTGGTACAGGAGGTAGTGGACGGTGTGAAAAATATTTTGCATAACGCTTAATTTCTAAAAACTAAAGAAATGGACCAACCCACATATACAGCAGCCAACTATAAGAGCGACCAGAACGTGCGCTGGTGCCCCGGCTGCGGCGACCACGCCATACTCAACTCGCTGCACAAGGCAATGGCCACACTTGGTGTACCCCCTCATAAGACAGCGGTGATTTCGGGTATCGGATGTAGCTCGCGCTTGCCTTATTACATGAATACCTATGGCTTCCACACCATACACGGGCGTGCCGCAGCCATAGCCACAGGTTTCAAGGTGGCTAATCCGGAAATGACCGTTTGGCAGATTTCGGGCGACGGTGACGGACTCGCCATCGGCGGCAACCACTTTATCCATGCCGTACGCCGAAATATCGACATCAACATGCTGCTTTTCAACAACAAGATATACGGCTTGACCAAAGGTCAGTATTCTCCCACAAGCGACCGCGGATTCGTATCCAAGTCTTCGCCTTACGGCACCACAGAGGACCCGTTCATACCCGCCGAACTGGTGTTCGGCGCACGCGGACAGTTCTTTGCCCGCTCCATTGATGTGGAGCTCGCCACCACTCAGGAGGTGATGGTAGCTGCCGCCCGCCACAAAGGCACATCCGTGGTGGAGATACTACAGAACTGCGTGATATTCAACAACGGCATCCATAATCCGATCACCGACAAGGAAGTACGCGCCGAGCGCACCATACATCTGCGCCACGGCGAGAAAATGCTTTTCGGAAAGAATATGGATAAGGGACTCGTGCAGGACGGTTTCGGCATCAAGGCCGTGACTCTCGGCGAAGACGGATACACCATCGACGATGTGCTGGTGCACGACGCTCACTGCCACACCAACTTCCTGCATCAGCAGCTTGCCATGATGGATGGTATCACACTGCCATTGGCTGTGGGAGTAATCCGCGATGTGGATACACCCACCTACAACGACTCTGTGGATGAGCAGGTGGCTGCAATACGCGCCAAGAAAGGATTCACCACTCTTCGCGACATGATTATGGCCGGCGAGACCTGGGAGGTGAAGTAACTGACATCAACTCCATTCGCATATGACATACATGTGGGCAAAACTTCGGTTTTGCCGGCATGTATGTCTTTTTATTTGGATTTAACGATTGTTTATCAAATAAATTCGTTAACTTTGTGGCTACGATATTTCATCAGCCCACCCACCTAAAAACAGATCATTATGGAACAACCAAGCGGATACCCTATAGGAGAACAAGACTTCAAGTCGCTTCGTGACATGAATTGCATCTATGTGGACAAGACACATTTTATCGAGAAATTGATAAAATCCAAGATCCAGTACTATTTTCTTGCGCGCCCGCGTCGTTTCGGCAAGAGTCTTTTCCTGTCTACCCTCAAATATT
>N._stephensi_709_foregut__coassemble_295_pt1 | contig 19845 bp, 16 predicted proteins | sample N__stephensi_709_foregut__metabat2_low_PE_014 | metagenome-assembled genome bin N | reverse complement strand
CGAAACGCAGGTACGATGATATGCAGCTGTCATACGAATGGTCCTTCACCAAGGGCCAAGCCGAAGGTTGGGAGAAAGGTTGGGAGAAAGGTTGGGCAAGCGGCGAGGCCGAAGGATTCTCAAAAGGCCAGGCCGAAGGATACTCCAAAGGCGAGGCTGAAGGCAGAGCTGAAGGCAGAGCCGAAGGTATAGCCGAAGGTATAGCCGAAGGTATAGCCGAAGGTATGTCCGACATAATACGCCGACTTTATGAAAACGGCATGAGCATACATCTCATAGCGCAGGCACTTAACATGCCTCAGGATGATATCAAAAATTTGCTACAAAAAAACGTGAAATAGCGGAAGAAAATTATAACTTTAACATCAAAGATTTACATATTTCATCCTTCGAATGCATCAGCGACTTGGAGGATAGAATTTATTTGCCCCGATGGAAAATAAATCCGGAAAAAGATACGATTATTTAAGCAAATTTTGTAATTTTGCAATTTTAAATCTCAGATAGATGAATCAACGACAATCAGTATACCAGACAGGAGCCAACGACGGTTGGAAAATGGGGCTGTGGCTTACTACAGTGTTTCTGCTGCAAGCCATAGGCTTGGACTACCCGGTGCTACTAATAGTCGGCAATCTTCTGATGCTCTGCACCCCTTTTATAGCATACCGGCTGCTCCGTCGCGCTTTCACCGGAGCAGGGGGCGTATCCACATTTTCGGGCATATGGCTCCACGGCATTATCTTTTTTCTCTGCGGCAGCCTTATTATGGCGGCAGCGGCTTATGTATATCTCCGATACATCAACACCGACTTCATAGTAAACCAAATACACTTAATATCGAACACCTACCGGCAACTTGACACCCCCGAATCCGAAGCCCTTGCCAACCAATTCGAGAGGATAATAGAATACCACCTTGTACCGTCAGCGATACAGATGTCATTCTCTTTGATATGGTTCTGTAGCTTTTTCGGGTCGATGCTTTCGCTGATACTTGCGATAATAGTGAAACATATGCCTATACGCAACAAAACGAAATAAACGACAAAGATGGATATATCAGTAGTAATACCGCTATATAACGAGGAAGAGTCGCTACCCGAACTACAGACGTGGATCGAACGTGTGATGAAAGAGCATGGATTCAGTTATGAGATAATCTATGTCAACGATGGCTCCACCGACAACTCGTGGAACGTGATAAAAGCCCTTAAGGAAAAGAATCCGGAATCAGTGAAAGGCATATCATTCAGACGCAACTACGGAAAATCACCGGCCCTCAACAACGGATTTGCCATGGCGAAAGGCGATGTGGTGATTACTATGGACGCCGACTTACAGGACAGCCCCGACGAGATACCCGAACTATACCGAATGATTACGGAAGACGGCTACGACCTGGTGTCGGGATACAAGAAAAAACGCTATGACCCACTGTCGAAAACCATACCCACCAAACTATTCAACACCACAGCGCGCAAAGTGACCGGCATACACAACCTCCACGACTTCAACTGCGGGCTAAAAGCCTACCGCGGAGAGGTGGTGAAGCACATCGAACTCGGAGCCGATATGCACCGCTATATCCCCTACCTCGCCAAGCTCGCCGGATTCGGCAACATCGGGGAGAAGGTGGTGCATCACCAGGCCAGAAAATACGGCAAGACCAAATTCGGACTTGACAGATTCGTCAACGGATACCTTGACCTCGCCACACTGTGGTTTTTAGGCAAATTCGGCAAGAAGCCCATGCACTTCTTCGGTCTGTTGGGCACACTGATGTTCATCATCGGATTTGTAGCCGTGATAGCCGTAGGGGGCATAAAGCTCTACAATATGTACCACGGCAACCACTACATACTTGTCACCGACTCGCCCTACTTCTATATAGCCCTGACGATGATGCTACTCGGTTCGCAGCTGTTCCTTGCCGGGTTTATAGGCGAGATGATCGCCCGCAACTCATCCACCCGCAACCAATACGAAGTGAACGAGACGATAGGTTTAGGTAAGTGAGAAGTATAGTTAGGTGAGGTATATTAAATAATATAAAAACAAAATAAAAATGATGTTTGTAGAATTAGCAAAAGAAAGATACTCCTGCCGGAGCTTCAGCAACCGTAAGGTAGATGCCGACAGTCTTAATAAAATAATGGAAGCGGTAAGGCTCGCGCCGTCGGCCTGCAACAAACAGCCATGGCTATTTTATGTGGTGACAGACGAGACACTGCGAAAAAAGATACTGGCTAAATCGCGTCCGACATTCGTCGATGCCCCGATATTAATAGTGGCAGTAGGAAAGCACGAAGAGGCCTGGCACCGCCCCTCCGACGGCAAAGACCATACCGATGTGGATGTATCGATAGCAGTGGAGCATCTATGTCTGGCAGCAGCCGAATTAGGAATAGGCACATGCTGGGTATGCAGTTTTGACACCGCTGCCACTGTGGAAGCCCTAAACCTGCCTGTGGAACACGAGCCTATAGCCCTGATACCCTTAGGCTACCCCGCCGACGGAGATACAGCACCGGAGAAAAAGCGCAAACCCATGCACGAGATTTTGAGAATCATATAATGACAGGCTTCGCGCATATCCCTCCCCCTGCTATTCGATAAGCCATAAAATTCTTGTAGATTAAAAAAGTGTAATGACATGCGAAATTTATTGCGTGCGGTAGTCGCAGGCATATTATCAATAATAGTATACTCATGCAGCACTGACGGATGTCTGGAAAACCGCAGTTCGATACCCCTTGCGGGGTTCTACGACGGTTATGGCTCACAAATTACCCTTGACTCATTACGCGTGACCGGGATATCAGATGACTCGATACCGGCGCTAAGCGAAGAAGGCACAAAGGCGAATGAGGTGTATCTGCCCATGCGCTCCACCAAAGACAACACCACATGGCAATTCGCCTACAAATGGAAATACCTGGCCGACGGCACACTCTCCGACACCATATCATTTGACTACACCGCCAGCCCATATTTCGCTTCTGACGAATGTGGTGTGATATACCGCTATCACATAAACCGAATGAGATACACCACACACCTCATCGACTCAATAAAAATCACCGACTCTCTAATAACCAATATCGACAAACAACAAATAAAGATATACTTCCGCACCGCCGATACCGACGGAGAATTAGAGTAATGAGTACACCACGCACACCATACACGCTGCTTGCAGCACTAATTATAACGATAATTAGCACGGCCATGCTAACGGCTGTGGCACAATCTGTGCCCCAAAGAAAAATCACACCCGTAAACACACCACAGACAGCCACACAGCCAATCAACGAATTTGAGGGAGACACAGCACGCATCAATGCCCGTATACGCGCCACAATGCCTCACTACCACGATGAAGACGGTAATATAGTGTACATAGATACGGTGACAGGGCAAGAATGGCGCGACTCCGTGGCCATAAAAGCCGCCAAAAAGCCCATGCAATACCCTCTGTGGCAATCAGTATCGATAGGTGTGGACATATGGAACCCCCTTATGCGCGCCTTCGGCCAGCATTACGGACTGATAGACTTCAGCGCGCAGTTGAGTATACACAACCGATACAAACCCATATTCGAAACCGGCTTAGGCATGGCGAAAAACACGCCCGCCGACAACAACTTCACATACAAATCCCCTCTAAGCATGTACATGCGTCTGGGCATGGACTATAACTTCCTCTACAATTCCACACCCGACTACCAATACTTCGCCGGAGTGAGGTTCGGATTCTCCAAATTCTCATACTCGATAGAGGACATCACCATAAACTCCACATATTGGGACGATACCGCCCACCCTACCATACCATCACAGCATCCTTTTGTAAGCTGGTACGAAATAGTAATGGGACTAAAGGTGAAACTTTGGGGCCCGATCTCGGCGGGATGGACATTCAGATTCCATGGTATAGCCCACGAAACCAAAACACCGTATGGCCGACCATGGTACATACCGGGATATGGGTCACGCAACGGCAAAATCACGGGGTCGTTCACAATATCATACACACTTGATCTGAACAAAAAAACCATACAATCCGTTAATCCTACAGAACCGGAATTCCTGATTCCAACGCCCGAGTCCGATGACCCCTACACTCCGGGGATAACAACGGCTTCCTCCGAGGAAATGCAGGCCCAGCCGGTAATGAGTGAATAAGGGACTATATCACATACCTCAATTGTATGCCATAGTCTTAAGTATAACTATTTTTAATCAAGCGTATGAAACGGATTGTAATAATAGGAGCGAGTTCGGGTATAGGCAAAAAAATAGCTGAAGATTTCGCACAAATGGGATGGGACGTGGCCATTGCCGCGCGACGCACCGAAAAACTTAAAGAATTAGCAGACAAATATCCTGAAAGCATAATCTACAAAAGCATCGATGTAACAGAAAGCGATGCCGTAGAGCTATTTAACGACCTCATAGAGAAGAACGGCGGTATGGATGTGCTGCTTTTTGCCTCCGGCGTAGGATTCGCCAACCCCGAACTGCTCCCCGGCAAAGACGATGAGATTCTGGAAGTGAACGTAAAAGGCTTCACACGGATAATCAACGCCGCATACGTATATTTCAAGAACACCGCCAATCTGCGCAAAGGGCGCATAGCCGCTATCACATCAATAGCCGGCACCAAGGGATTAGGCATAGCCGCTGCCTACAGCGCATCAAAACGCTACCAGCAGAACTATCTTCAAGCCATAGACCAACTGGCACACATACAGCATGTGAACGTGGGCATCACTGATATACGCCCCGGATTTATACGCACCGACCTCCTCGACCCCAACAAATCATACCCGCTGACCATGGCAGTGGACTATGCAGCCCCGAGAATAGAAAAAGCCATACTTTGCGGACGTAGGGTAGCCACCATCGATTTGAGATGGAACATAATCGACAAGCTTTGGCGCATGATACCCGACTGCGTATGGCCACATCTTGAAATCAACATTTAAGCAAATATGACCCGATTATAGGGAAATATAAAATATAATCCGCGGAAGCGGGAATGCAAAAGCTTCCCGCCTCCATTTTTGAAAAAAACTAAAACGATGCCATCAACAGAATACTCATCAAACGTAGCCGAAAGGCTACACGTGGACGAACCCGACATGTACGACGTGATAATGCTCAACGATGACTTCACCACACAGGATTTCGTGGTGGATGTGATTATGCGAGTGTTCTTCAAAAAAGAAGAAGAGGCCACTCAACTTATGATGAAGATACACCACAAAGGCTCGGCCATAGTGGGCACATACACATATGATATAGCAGTATCCAAAACCAATAAAGCACTGCTGATGGCTCGCGAAGAAGGCTTCCCCCTACGTATCAACGTCAAGAAGAGGAGATATTGATATGATAGATATAGAATACGCATCAAGAGATGTGAACGACGCGCTTAACCGCGCATGGGAGATGGCTGTGCACTGCCGTGACGAGTTTTTCACACCCGAACACATGCTATGGGGCATAGGTTGGCAACGGTCGTACCTTTTGGTGGCAAGTACACCCACCCAACGGGCTATGTACGACTACCTTAACCTATACACGACCCATGTGCCTGAAGAAATAGATGGGTATACAGGGCCCACTCCCTCCGAATTGTTTCATGTAATGATAGAAATGGCACAGAAACTAAGGGAAGCGTCAGAAGCAAAAAAACTCGAAGTACCCCATATCATAGACGCTATGATGCACCTTGAGGGATCATACGCACAAAAGGTGCTTGAAGCAGTGGCCGGAGATGACCCGGCATCATTCTTGAGCGAAATCGTGAATGAATACACCCTCGACTCCGACAACTTCCCCTATAGCGATGCCGACCTGGATGCCTACGACAAGGAAATGGAGGGCATGAGAGCCGGCACCTTAGACTTATTCGGAGAACCAGCCGAATGGACCAAATACACCACCTGCATCAGCGACAACCTTTCCAGTCATAATCCTCTAATCGGAAGAAACGAAGAATTAAGGCGCACCATACAAGTGTTATGCCGTAAAGACAAGAATAACCCCATACTCGTAGGTGAACCGGGCGTGGGAAAGACAGCCATGGCCTACGGATTGGCGCAAATGATAGAACAAGGCAACGTGCCACCAAGGCTTAAAGGCACTAAAATATATGAGGCAGACCTCGGCGCCATGATAGCCGGCACACAATTCAGAGGCGACTTCGAAAAAAGGATAAAATACGTGCTTGAGGGTGTGGCGGCACAAGGCAAAAGCATACTATTCTTCGACGAAATACACAATATCATCGGAGCCGGGAAAGTGGAAGGCGGCACACTTGACGCGTCAAATATGCTAAAGCCATATCTTGAGAAAGGCGACATACGCTTCATGGGCGCAACCACATACGACGAATACAAACGCACATTCACACACAGCAAAGCCTTTGCGAGAAGATTCGAGAAGATTGACATCGACGAACCATCAATAGAAGAAAGCATAGAAATACTCCAAGGACTAAAACACAAATACGAAGACTATCATGGTGTGCGCTTTACAGATGAGGCCATCAGATACGCCGTGGAAGCATCCGCTAAATATATTAACGGCAAATTCTTGCCCGACAAGGCTATAGACCTTATAGACGAAGCCGGAGCATGGATGCAGATAATCACCACCGATGACAAGCAGTCGATAGTGGATAAAAAAATAATATCGGAGGTATTATCAAAAGTATGTAAAGTGGAATCGCTCTCCGAAGACCGCAATGGCAACGATGATATGGAGAACATCACCGAAAGAATGAGGTCAGTAATATTCGGACAGGACAAAGCGATAGAAGAAGTGTGCATGGCGGTGCAAATGGCTCGGGCCGGACTAAGCGATGATGACAAACCTATGGCCTCGCTGCTATTCGTAGGACCGACGGGGGTAGGCAAAACCGAGGTGGCAAGACAATTGGCAAAGCAGTTGTCGATGCCTCTTTTACGGTTTGATATGAGCGAATATGCCGAGAAGCACACCGTGGCCAAACTTATAGGTTCGCCTGCCGGATATGTGGGATACGAGGACGGAGGACTACTCACTGATGCCATACGTAAAACGCCACACTGCGTGCTACTGTTCGACGAACTCGAGAAAGCACACCAAGACATCTATAATATACTTCTACAAGTGATGGATTATGCCGTACTTACTGACAACAGAGGCGAGAAAGCCGACTTCAGGCATGTGGTGTTCATAATGACAACCAACGCAGGCGCGCAATACTCACATTCAGCCAATGTAGGTTTCACCAAATCACAGTCTGCCGGACAAGCCATGATGAAAGCCGTAAAGCAGACTTTCAAGCCGGAATTTTTAAACCGATTGACATCTATAACCGTATTCAACGACATGAACGGTGATATGGCCGAAAGAATACTTCACAAGAAACTCTCCGAGCTACACCGGAAACTTGCTGTCAAAGGAGTGAAGATGTCACTTACGCCCGAGGCCGAAAAACTGATGATCAAAGAGGGATTCTCCAGCGAATATGGAGGCAGAGAAATCGACAGAGTGATAAATTCGAAACTCAAACCCATGCTTATGCGCGCCATACTATTCGGCAACCTTAAGAACGGCGGTGAGGCCATAGTGGATGCTCAAGACAATAATCTCATCATTAAATAAGTGAGAAGTATCAGTTATCAGTTATGATGTATGCTATTGTAAGCATTTTTCAATAACTTGCATAAACTCAAAAATATGAATATATTTGATTGCCTACTTATATAAAAATGACTAACGACGAACAAAACTTCGACATTATAGAAGCAGGCGAAGCCATGTACGAACCCACGATCGTGACAGCCGATGGAGTGGAACTTTACGAGCATTTCCATTTTGTGGCCGATAAGGGGCAAGAACTCCTTCGCATCGACAAATTTCTGAGTACTCGCATACCTAAAACATCACGCAACCGAATACAGCAGGCGGCAGAGGCCAGGTGTATTCTCGTCAACGGCAAAGCAGTGAAATCCAACTACCGCGTGAAGCCTCTCGACGACATCAAGATAGTAATGGACCGTCCGCGCTACGATTTCGAAATCCTTGCAGAAGACATACCGCTTGACATCGTGTACGAAGATAATGATGTGTTGGTAGTGAACAAACCGGCCGGACTGGTGGTACACCCGGGACACGGCAACTATTCAGGCACTCTGGTAAATGCGCTCGCATGGCATTTCAAGGACAATCCGGACTATGACGTTACCGACCCGCGCATGGGGCTTGTGCACCGCATCGACAAGGACACAAGCGGACTGCTCGTAGTGGCAAAGACACCATACGCCAAAACAAATCTCGGCAAGCAATTCTTCGACAAAACCACTAAGCGAGAGTATGTGGCAGTGGTATGGGGTGTACCCGACCCCAAAGCGGGGCGCATAGAGAGCAATATCGGACGATCGGTGCGCGACCGCCTGCAAATGGCCGTGTACCCCACCGGCAGCGACCAAGGCAAACATGCCGTGACGCACTATGAGGTAATAGAAGATTTAGGTCCGGTATCGGTGGTGAAATGCGTACTTGAGACAGGGCGTACACATCAGATCCGCGTGCATATGAAGCATATAGGCCATCCACTCTTCAACGATGCGCGATACGGAGGCGACCAGATATTACGAGGCTCACGTACCGGGCAATACACCCACTTCGTAAACACATGTTTCGGCACATGTCCCCGTCAGGCCCTACACGCCCGTACACTCGGCTTTGTGCATCCCGAAACGAAGCAAGAGATGTTCTTCACATCAGATATACCTGAAGACATGAACCTACTGATTGAAAGTTTCAGAGGACTGAATAAATAACACAAACGCTTAAAAAATAAATAATTTTTTCAATAATTTTGTCATATGCGACAAAATTGCTAACTTTGCAGCCTAAATAGGGAAAAAGGCTCATGCCAAAATCCATTAACTGAGTCAGGACAAAGGCATAGGCAACAACGACAACACCTATTATAAAACTTTAAGCATATATACTTAAAAATTTATCGATATGAGTTTAAACATCATTGTGCTCGCTAAGCAGGTGCCCGACACCCGCAATGTAGGCAAAGATGCAATGAAAGAAGACGGCACCATCAACCGCGCCGCCCTTCCGGCGATATTCAACCCGGAAGACCTTAACGCTCTGGAGCAGGCATTACGCCTCAAGGATGAGAATCCCGGCTCTACAGTCACAATCCTTACCATGGGCCTGCCGCGCGCGGCAGAGATTATCCGTGAAGCCATATTCCGCGGGGCCGATAGCGGCATAGTACTTACCGACCGCGTGCTTGGCGGAGCTGATACACTTGCCACCTCATACTCGCTTGCACAGGCAGCAAAGAAATTCGGCAAATACGATATCATCATCGGCGGCCGCCAAGCCATCGACGGAGACACTGCGCAGGTGGGCCCGCAGATAGCCGAAAAGCTCGGTATACCACAGGTGACATACGCTGAGGAGATAGTGGACATCAATGACAGCAACGTGACAGTACGCCGCCGCCTTGAGCATGGTGTGGAGACTGTAAAAGCACCTCTTCCGTGCGTAATCACAGTCACAGGTACAGCCCCCGAGTGCCGACCGCGCAACGCCCAGCGCGTAATGAAATACAAATACGCCGTAAGCCCCAGCGAGAAAGCCAAGCTCAGCGAAGAGATGCAGGCATTCGTGGAGAGCCGTCCTTATCTCAACCTACAGGAATGGGGAGCAACATATGTAGAGGCCGACCCCACACAAATAGGTCTCCCCGGCTCACCCACAAAGGTTAAGGAAATCGAGAACGTGGTATTCACCGCCAAAGAAAACCTTCGTCTCGAAGACAACGACGAGCAGATAGAGAACCTCATAAAAGAACTTATCACCAACCACACCATCGGCTAATAAGACTAAAGAAATGGACAATAACAACCTTATAGTATATTGCGAGATCGACGACGGGAAAGTAGCCGATGTAAGTCTCGAACTTCTCACAAAAGGCCGCAAGCTCGCCGACAAACTTGGAGTGAAGCTTGAAGCCATAGCCATAGGCGACAACCTCAACGGCATTGAAGACCAAATAGCGCCCTATGGAGCCGATGTGGTGTACAAAGTGGAGGACAAACGCCTGTATCCCTACACCTCGATACCTCACACCTCGGTACTCACCACCCTATTCAAGGAAATCAAGCCGCAGATATGCCTTATGGGCGCTACCTGTATAGGCCGTGACCTCGGTCCCCGCGTGTCATCGCACCTCCACAGCGGTCTTACAGCCGACTGCACCGCCCTCGAAATAGGCGACCATAAAGATGCCAAGACCGGCAAAGAATACACCAATCTCCTATATCAGATACGACCGGCCTTCGGAGGCAACATAGTGGCCACTATCGTCAACCCTGAATGTCGTCCGCAGATGGCCACCGTGCGCGAGGGTGTGATGAAGAAAGAGGTGTACGACCCCAATCACAAGGCAGAAGTAATCAATCTTGACCCCGCCAAATACGTAAAAGACGAGGACTTCGTAGTAGAAATCATCGACCGCCATATCGAGAAGTCGAAAGTAAACATCAAGAACTCCCCCATCATCGTAGCCGGCGGATACGGCGTAGGCAGCAAAGAAGGATTCGACATGTTGTACGATTTGGCCAACACCCTCGGCGCCGAAGTAGGAGCATCACGCGCAGCCGTGGATGCCGGATGGATTGAGAACGCACGCCAGATAGGACAGACAGGTGTGACCGTGCGTCCGAAACTATATATAGCTTGCGGCATATCCGGACAGATACAGCATATAGCAGGAATGCAGGACAGCAGCATCATCATCTCCATCAACAACGACCCCAACGCCCCGATTAATACCATAGCCGACTATGTGATCACAGGCAATGTGGAGGACGTGGTGCCCAAACTCATAAAATATTACAAGAAAAACTCGAAGTAAACGACACTGATAATGGCTAATTTCTATACCGACAACCCAACGCTGAAGCACCATCTTACGCACCCACTGATGCGCAAGATCGTAGAACTTAAAGAACGCAACTTCAGCGAAGTAGACAAATACGACTACGCTCCCCGTGACTTCGAGGATGCCATGGACAATTACGACCGCGTGCTCGACATCGTGGGCGACCTTTGCGGCACACTCATCAACGACAATGCCGAATCTGTGGATCACGACGGGCCCACAGTGAAAGACGGACGCGTGACATATGCCCCCGGCACACAGCAGAACCTTGAGGCATGCCGCAAGGCCGGCCTTATGGGTATGGCTATGCCCCGCCGCCTTGGAGGTCTCAACTTCCCTATCACCCCCTACATAATGGCTGCTGACATCGTGAGCCGCGCCGACACAGGTTTCGAGAACCTATGGGGTCTGCAGGACTGTGCCGAGACACTCTACGAATTCGGCAACGATGACCAGCGTGAGCGCTACATACCCCGCGTATGCGCCGGCGAGACCATGTCGATGGACCTCACAGAGCCCGATGCCGGTTCTGACTTGCAGAGCGTGATGCTCAAAGCCACACAAAAAGAAGACGGCTCTTGGGTACTCAACGGCGTGAAACGATTTATCACCAACGGTGACAGCGATATACACCTTGTGCTGGCTCGTTCGGAAGAAGGCACACGCGACGGTCGCGGTCTTTCTATGTTCGTGTACGACAAGCGCAACGGCGGTGTGGACGTGCGCCGCATCGAAAACAAGATGGGTATCAAAGGATCGCCCACCTGCGAACTCGTGTACAAGAACGCCCCGGCCGAACTCGTAGGCGATACACGTATGGGACTTATCAAATACGTCATGGCTCTTATGAACGGAGCCCGCTTAGGCATCGCTGCCCAGAGTGTGGGCGTAAGCGAGAAAGCCTACCGCGAAGCTCTCGATTACGCTAAAGAGCGCAAACAGTTTGGAAAGGCTATTGTGGAATTCCCCGCTGTGGCTGAGATACTTTCGGTAATGAAAGCCAAACTCGACGCTTCGCGCAGCCTGCTTTACGAATGTGCACGCAACGTGGATCTCTACAAAATCTACGAAGACATAGCACGCGAGCGCAGCCTCACGGCCGATGAACGCAAAGAGATGAAGCTCTACAAAAAACTCGCTGACGCCCTCACCCCAATGGCCAAAGGAATGTCAAGCGAATACTGCAACCAAAACGCATACGACTGCATACAGATACACGGCGGTTCGGGCTTCATGAAAGAGTATGCCTGCGAACGCCTATACCGCGACGCCCGCATCACATCAATCTACGAAGGCACTACCCAGCTGCAAGTCGTGGCCGCAATACGCCACGTGGTGACCGGCACCTACAAGCAGCTCATCGATATGTATGCTGCCAATGAGGTAAGTGAGGCTCTACAGCCGGTAAAAGAACTGCTGTCGCAACTTACTCAGACATACATTGACACAGTGGCAGCAGTAAATGCCGTTGATAGCCAGGAATATACTGACTTCATGGCACGTCGCCTTGTGGAAATGGCAGGCAATCTGGTGATGAGCTATCTTCTGCTTCTCGATGCCAACCGCGATGAGGCGTTCATCGCCACTCTTAACGTGTACGTGAAGATGGCACAGGCTGAAATCACTAAGCATGCAGATTTCATAGCCAACTTCAAGCCCGAGCAGATGGAGTATTATCGTAAGTAAGGCTTTAGGCTTTAGGCTTTAGGTTTTAGGCTTTAGGCTTTAGGACATTTGCCAAAACTGACGATAACAAGTAATCAGAGTCCCGGATATAATGTTTATCCGGGGCTTTTTATTTTTTTAATGCAATAATACGGTGAATTTAACGTTTAAATTCTTATAGACAACAACGAAATCACCGAACACTTATGAGACTTTCCCAGATACTTGCAATATTTACTGCTACGCTGATATTGGTATCATGTTCAGGCGCCAAACTGTCAGTGGCAGATGAACAAATGGCAAGAGGCGAATATTTCGAAGCCGCAAAGACATACCGCAAGATATACAATAAACTCACCAAACGAGAAGACCGCCCCCTGCGCGGTGAAGTGGCATACAAGATGGCTGAATGTCACATGAAACTATCGCAAAACGCCAAAGCATCCGCAGCTTACCAGAACGCCATACGCTATGGAGTGACCGACTCAACAGCGCACCTGCGTTTGGCTCAAACCCTACACGCTGACGGCAAATACACGGCAGCAATAGGCGAATACGAGACGTACCTTGCTGTAGACCCTGACAATGAGATAGCCAAAAACGGACTTGCCGGAGCAAAAATGGCAAAGGACAAATCAGGCGCCACTCGCTATGTGGTCAAGAGTCCGAAATTCCTGAATTCACGCCGTTCGGAATTCGCCCCCCAATTCCTGGAACGCACAAACCAGGACCAGCTCTACTTCACCACCACCAATGAGAAAGTGACAGGCGACCACAAGAGCGAAATCACAGGTCAGAAAAAAGGCGATATATGGGTGATGAAAAAGGATGAAAAAGGGCAATGGACAAAGCCCGAAGCAGTGGAGGGCGAACTCAACTCAGAACTTGACGAAGGATGCGTGTCATTCTCGCCGGACGGCTCCACCATGTACCTCACTGTAGCACGTAGGCTACCTACCTCCAACACCGGAGTGGAGATATACACATCGCAACGTTCGGACGCATCATGGAGCAAACCCGTGAAATTCGAGGTAACAGCTGATACCATATCGTCATACGGACATCCCGCAGTGTCGCCCGACGGCACATGGCTATATTTCACCTCCGACATGCCCGGAGGCAGCGGTGGCAAAGATATATGGCGCATCAACCTTAAAGAACGCGGTGGCTCGCTTGAGAACCTCGGAGAATGGATAAACACACCCGGCGACGAGATGTTTCCCTATGTGCGCACCGACTCTGTGCTATACTTCTCATCCAACGGGCGTCCAGGCTACGGAGGACTTGACATATACCGTGCTGAACTCACACCCACAGGAGGATGGAAAGTGACAAATATGGGTACACCCATTAACTCTGCCGGTGACGACTTCGGCATCACTTTCGGTGAAGGCGAGAGCGGATTCTTCAGCAGCAACAGAGGCGATGCCCGCGGATACGACCATATATTCGAGTTCCACCTCCCCGAACTGAAAATACTAATCTCAGGATGGGTACTCGACCGCGACGAAGAACCCGTGCCTAACGCTGTGATACGCATCATCGGCAATGATGGATCTAACCAAAAGCAGATAGCCAAGCCTGACGGCTCTTTCTCATTCCCCCTCAACCGAGGAGTAAGCTATGCCATGCTCGCAGGAGCAAAGGGATACCTAAATTCGCGTCAGGAATTTACCAGCGATACCACCGAGGTGGATATGGAATACGGTATAGATTTTATACTCGCGTCGATTAATAAGCCTGTGGTAATAGACAACATATTTTATGACTTCGACAAAGCCACATTGCGTCCCGAATCTACTGCCGCACTTGATTCGCTCGCCGATGTGCTGCGCGATAATCCCAACGTGACAATAGAAATGGCTTCGCACACCGACCGCTGGGGAGCAGAAGAATACAACCTAAACCTTTCTGCCCGACGCGCCCAATCCGTAATTGATTATCTGATATCCGTAGGAATAGCCCCTGACCGTCTGCAATCGCAAGGTTACGGCGAATCTCGCCCGAAGACGATTACAAAAAAACTCGCGCGCCAATATCCGCAGTTTCAGGAAGGTGACGTGCTGACAGAGGAATATATCGAACAACTAAGCGAAGAAGACCAGGAGATAGCCGACCAGATAAACCGACGCACGGAGTTTCAGGTGCTGTCTATCGACTATGAGATGTATTAGGAGGTGTTAGGTGTTAGGTTTCAGGTGTTAGGTGTTAGGTGTTAAGTGCAAATTTTTTTTGAGATGAAATTTCGTACGGAGATAGAAATACCCAAGGAACGACCTATAAACATAGAGCATGGTGCGGGCATAGTGATGCTTGGGTCATGTTTTACCGACAATATAGGCGAACTCCTTGAAAAAGACGGATTCGATGTGACACATAATCCCATGGGTACGCTTTACAACCCTGCTTCACTTGCGCATGCCATTTCTTTGGCCATGAACGCAGGTGAAAGGCGTCTCACACTCAAACAAGATACTCATGGCATGTGGCACTGCCTTGATTTTGCCACGAAATACACGTCACCCGATAAAGACGCACTCTTAGTAAAGGTAAATGCAGACCTTGACTTTCTGGTAGACAAAATCAGAGCTTGCACAACACTTATAATCACACTGGGTACCGCTTATGTGTTTAAGGTGACAGATGGCGCTATCGTAGGCAACTGCCATAAATTCCCGGCTTCGGATTTCACAAGAGCAAGGCTATCCGTGGCAGAGGTAGAGCAGTATCTACATAAAATAGTTTCTCTCATCCCTTCTGATAAGAGCATAATATTCACGGTAAGTCCGATACGCCATACAGCCGACACCTTGCACGGCAACCAGTTGAGTAAGGCTACACTTCAACTCAGCATCGACGGTGTGCTCCGACATCCTCAGATCCTATATTTCCCCTCCTACGAAATAATGCTTGACGACCTGCGCGACTACCGGTATTATGCCGATGATCTAAAGCACCCATCCTCTATGGCTGTGGAATACATTTATGAGATATTCGGACATTACTACATGACCAATAAGACCATAGATAAAGCCATGACTTGCCGAAAAGAGAGCAAACGCGCGGCTCATCGTCCAATAAATCAATTTAACCCTTAAAAATATTCCTCTAAATAATACGTAAAACAATGAAAATAAACGCACTCGATATCCCCTATATTTTAAGGAGAAGCTACTATTCCAAATTAGAAGGAAACCCTGTAATCGACACGTTGCTCACCGATAGCAGAGACCTCATAAACCCTAAAAGCACCGCCTTTTTTGCCTTAAAAACCGACTCTAACAACGGGCTAAACTACATGAAAGAAGTCTATAATAAAGGCGTAAAGGTATTTGTGGCGGATAATGACAATCCATATCCCATGTCCATAACAGATATCCTGTATGTGGACACAAAATCAGCGATAGACGCACTGCAAGTGATGGGCGACTACGCGAGATGCCACACATGGGCCACAGTGATAGGAATCACGGGCAGCAGGGGCAAAACGGTGCTAAAAGAGAATCTATACGAAATGCTGAGAGGCCAGACAAAGGTTGTGAGGTCGCCGAGGAGCTACAATTCGCAGATAGGAGTGCCACTATCGCTATGGGAACTTGAGGAAAGGACTAACGTGGGGATTTTCGAGGCCGGTATTTCAGAATGTGGCGAAATGGAGAAGTTGCAAAAAATCATCCGTCCGAATATCGGTGTCTTCACATCTCTCACCGACGAACATAATGCGGGATTCGAATCCTTGGAGCAGAAAGCCCGCGAAAAAGCCATCCTTTTCAAAGACTCAGAAGTGGTGTTTATCCCTGCAGGTAATGAGGTGATACGCCAAGCAGTGGAAGATGCAGCCGCCTCTGCAGAGATTATAGAAATAGAGGGTGACGGAAAAGACATGGCCATCAATGTAGCCGAATATATCGCAAAAAGGAAAGGAATAGAAATCAACCATGGCTACACATATAACCCGAATATCTCATCCCGAATGGATGTGACAGAAACACTTAAGAATTGTATTATAGTATATGATTCTTTCACCACAGATACACGTTCGGTGCTTGATGCGCTCAATTTTGCACACAGACATCTTACACCGGGCCGACAACTCACTTTCATATTATCAGACCCATACTCATATGTTGATCATCAGCACCTTACATACCTCCTTAAAGTCAGGGATGTGCAACGCTTCATAGGTATAGGCCCGTCTTTCTCTGACTTTTCAGCACAGGGTATACAATGCGAGGCCTTCGAAAATGTAGGAGAATTCATGAGCATACGCACGATTTCTGATTTCGAGAATGAGGTGATACTCGTGAAAGGCGCTATGGGCAGTGGAGCCGACGAGATTAAGACTATGCTCGAAGCCCCGCGCCATGAGACGGTGATGGAGGTGGATTTGGGAGCTATCGTCAACAATTTCAATTACTTTAAATCAAAACTCAATCCCGGCACCGGGCTTGTGGCCATGGTGAAAGCAGCCGGATATGGTGTAGGGGCTCTTGAGATAGCCAAGACGCTTCAGAATCAGGGTGCGGCATATCTTGCGGTAGCAGTGATCGACGAGGGTGTGGAGCTTCGTCGGGCAGGAATCACGATGCCTATAATAGTGATGAATCCTATAAGCACCAACTATAAGGCACTTTTTGACAACCAGCTGGAGCCATCGGTTTTCTCTATGCGCGAGTATGATATGCTTGTGAGAAACGCACGCAAGTATTCCGTCACCGATTATCCCATACACATAAAACTCGACACCGGGATGCACCGTGTGGGATTCTTGGAGGACGAACTTGACGAACTCATCTCTAACCTACAAAACACCCCCGAACTAAAGGCAGCCTCCATATTCTCTCATCTTGCCACAGCCGACTGCCTTGACCAAGACGAGTACACGGAAATGCAATTGGAGACATTCGAAAGGATGAGTTCTAAAATCCGTAATGCTCTGCCATACAGTGCGCTACGGCATGTGCTCAACACTGCCGGGATACTTCGCTATCCTCAATATCAATATGATATGGCCCGGTTGGGTATCGGTCTTTATGGGGTATCGCCTATCGGAGGATACAAAATGCAGCCTGTGGCACGATTGCTATCCACAATTATATCCATGAAGAAATGGGGAGCGGGTATCACCATCGGATATGGGCGCAAAGGTGTGGTAACTCGTGATTCGGTAATCGCCACTGTGCCTATCGGTTATGCCGATGGCCTAAACCGCCATTTATCCAACGGTGCGGCTTATGTTCTGGTCAATGGCGTGAAGTGCCCGATTATCGGCAATATCTGCATGGACCAATGCATGGTGGATGTCACCGAAGCCAACGCCAACATAGGCGACACGGTGGAGATTTTCGGCCCGGATGCGCCCATCGAGCGTCTGTCGGAGACTCTCGGCACTATCCCCTATGAGATCCTCACATCGGTATCGCCGCGCGTAAAGCGCATTTATTTCCGGGAATAAGTAACACAATCAAAGGCGCGTCAGGCGGCATGGAGGGGCGAATTCATTCGCCCGAAACAGGCGAGGAAAATAGCTTTGTAATTTATTGGTAATAAGCTTCTTTGTTTCGGGCGAATGAATTCGCCCTTCCATGTCGCCTGATAGCAACTTTGCACGAGACCCGGATATTCTGTCCATTAGGTACTGTTGCCGCAGTGAGGATGTTCAGCCTTTTCTGCCACTGCCGCGGCATACTTGGCATTTCTTACTATTTTTACATATGGGGCATTTATCCACGCCGCCAGACATACCGTACTGCCCATTGTATGATGTAACGCCTAATCCTTTGCAATGCTGGCACTGTCCGGTGCCGTGGCAAGCAACGCAATCCAAATCCGAGGATCCCGAACCTCCACCATTGCCGGAATTACTTCCCGGTGTGCCGAAGATGCCGGAAGTAGAACCACCGTTTATGATATGCTGCATCATAGCAGCAGATTCGGCATTTACGTAGCCCACACCGTTGCAGTAGTAACAAGTGTTGCCGTTGGATGCCATGCGACTGCCTTTGCATATTGGGCATATCACACCATCTGATGACTGATGTGGATGACCTGTGTGAGTTTCATAATTTTGGGCTGTATTGTAGACACCTTTTGCGTAGTTATCGAGGAATTCGCGTACTTTTTCGGCGTTTTCTTTTGTGATTTTTTTATCACCGTTGCAGACGAAGCAAGTTATTACGCCATCGGTAGCTTCTAAGATACCTTTGGCATGGCACAGCGGGCAGTCGGCTGAGTTTGTACAGTTGGTAAAGTTCAGAGCGATAAGCACTGATAGGATAAGTGATAAGATTGTTTGTTTCATATTATTAAGTTTGTGTTATTGCTGTTGTGCAAAAGATTTGTGCATTTCCAAGGGAAGTGTTCAGCTGGCGTGGAGGGGTGAACTTATTCGCCTTTGTTATAGGGAGATAATACTTTCTTTGTTTCGGGCGAATGAATTCGCCCTTCCATGTCGCCTGGTGCGCCTGTTTGGTTTTGCTTTTATGGCCCGATGCGAATAAAAAGAATTAATCAAATAAATCGGATGAGCTACGCTCTATTCTGAGACTGGCCGGACAGAAAACCCGTAGCTACGGTGGTTCCAATCCGTATTGCGATCGCTGCTATCGAAGGCGAGGTTATAGGCGTAGCGGGTATCATCGTAGACAGAAGAACTCCAATAGTAGCCGCCCTTTCCGGCGATGTAGAGCGATGAGCCGCTGCGGAAGCCCACAGCAGGGAGGAAGATAGACTTGCCGTTAGAGCCTGTCACCTTGCAGCCGTTTTTGCCGCCTTGGGTGGTCCACGTCCACTTGCATTTGTTTAGGAGCTCGTCAAACTCCGCTTTTGTGGGCATACGCCATGTGCCACCCCAGTTTGCTCTGGCGGCATCGTAGGAGGGGGTTAGATTGCCTTGGGAGTTGATTATGCCTTCTGATTGCAATTGAGATTTCGACTTTCCGTATGTGCGGCTATTACCTTCGGTATATTCCGATTTTGGTGAGGTCTCGCCCCATGCGTAGTATGAGCCATAGGCTTCCGGGGAGGAGGCGCTGACGTTGGTGGTGGCCCACTTTAGGCGGCTCGGCAAGCCGAGATCTACGTAGCCGTGTTTTTGAATGTAACCATCCGGATTGCTAACTGATACCTCAACAGCGGTAACTGGAGTTGCAACGACAGTATCGACAACTGCCACAGAGTCCATATAGTCATAGTATTCCTCCGCATAT
>N._stephensi_709_foregut__coassemble_291_pt1 | contig 20077 bp, 19 predicted proteins | sample N__stephensi_709_foregut__metabat2_low_PE_014 | metagenome-assembled genome bin N | reverse complement strand
TACGTGATGGAGTTCAAGCTGCATGGCTCTGCACAGGAGGCCATGACCCAGATAAGGGAGAAGGGGTATGCCAAGCCTTTCGTAAAGGAGGACAAAGAGATCATACTCATAGGTGCCGCGTTCAGCGACGAGAAGCGAAACCTCGACGAATGGCTCATCGAAAAGCTGTAGAAAGGAGAATTTATTCTCATCCGAACAAAGGTGTAATTGAGAGCGAATAAATTCGCCCTCAATTATTTAGTGGGGAATAAATTCACCACTTCAAGTCGCCTGATACGCCTTGACGAGGAAATGCTGAAAATCTTTATGTGCGAACTTTTTGTTTGTTGACGCAGGTATCGAATCGGTTACAAGTAAGGTCTTGTCTATGGAATAACACCAGTGCAAATGGATACGGATGGTACACGGATCTTATACATGCGTGGCTATGTATATATCATCACGCAAAATGATTAAAATGGCAAGAAATATTGTGCAAAATATTTTGAAAAGAGAGAATTTTTGCATAACTTTGTAACATATAACAAGACATTCTCAATAATCACAAAGTAAAGGAAATTATGAGACATCCTATGAAAAAGTCACTTATCACTACAGCCGTGGCTATGTTATCGTTCATGGCGGCGTCTGCGCAAGACACGTTTGAAGCTACCCCCGATTCTTATTTCGGTATTCGTGTCGGTGGTGATATCGTATGTCCAGGAAAACTATCTTACGATAATGTGAGTGTTAGTACGTTTAAGGTAGGCGGAGGTATTGAGTTCGGAGGAATTTACAATGCTTCTATCGCTCAGAATTTCTACATTGAGCCGGGTCTTAAATTCTACTATGATTCCTATTCTGTAAAAAAAGATATGTTGTCTGCAATGGAAGGAGTGTATATAAGTGATGTATCTTACAGAAAGTTTGGTATGCGTATTCCTGTCATGGCAGGATTCCGTTTCGATACCGGAATGGAATCTAAATTGTCTATTTTCACCGGTCCGGAATTGGAAATCGGCTTGTCGGCAAAAGAGCATGCAAAAGGAAGCAACGGTATAAGTGTATCCGAAAGTGTGTATGGCGATGACGGAGGTATGAACCGAGTGAATCTCCTATGGGGTATAGGAGCCGGCATCACATATCAACACTTCTATTTTGGTCTAAGCGGTGGCATTGGTCTGCTAAATATGATGAGCGATTCTGACGCATCGTTTCATGAAAGCCGCGTCACTTTTAGTGTTGGATATAATTTCTGATATATAACTTACCAAGCTGCCTACGTAACAAAAGCTAATTAGCTTTTGTTACGTAGGCAGCTTGTCTTTTAGAATGAATTTCCTGTGATTCTCTAAAATCTGAAGCCTATAGATGCTTCAATATGATCTCCCTCTACTTGTTTTTGATTATCTCCTATTGCAAAATGATAGGCTCCGCCGATATAAAAATGTTTTATAAAATATCTGAGACCTATTGCTGTGTCAAGACATATTTTTGGTGAATTGACAGCAGAATGCCATGAATCATCAAAATAAGCCTTCCAATGATGCTTGTCTTCTGGGTCTATTGCTCCATAATGAACGCAATAACCAATTATTGCGGAAGCATATATATTTAATCCGTTCTTGTGATTATAAGTATGATTATATCCTATCTCTACTGGCAATATAATTAAACCATATGATTGGTCGATATCAGCATTTCTGAATATAGGACTGTACATTGTATATTTTGAAAGTTTAAAACCAATGTGAGCCCCTGCATATATGTTATTGAAAAGTCTGTGATTAACACCCAATGTAAGTGATATAGACGAAAATTTTGAGTAACCATTTAATAAATTTGAGTCACCATAACGGTCTACATAATTAAAAGAGGGCTTACCTAAAAACCCATACGAGACATCAATCATCCACTGGTTTCTACTCGGTTCATCAAATTGAGCCTTAATGGGTGTACAGTTTAAGACCGCTATAAGCCCCACCCACAGAATGGCAAATAAGCGAATGTTGAACAATTGTTTCATGATGGATTAATTATTGTTTGTGATAAATTGATTGGTTCTAAAACGGAGATTAAATATTTGTTTTATAAGACGTTAGAATACTCTATCGCTGTTTACTTAAGCACTACTACTTTAGCTTTTGAATTATCCATATTAGGCATTGTCATTCCCATAGTTGCTCCAATATAAGTGGGATCGCATACCGTATATCGCTTGTTGCGATATTCTATATAGTCACCGGTAACATTATTATCAAAGCATACGGCAGAGGCAAGATGCCCCGGATAATAGACGAGCAGACATTCAAGATTAAGTAAATCACGCACTAAACGAGTGAACAGAATTGACCTGTCTTCACAGTCGGCATAAGGATAGTAAAGCGTCTCTTCTGAAAAGAATGCCCTATCATGCCCCCATACTTTATCGTCATATTCGTACACGAGAGAGGTTTGCACCCAGTTGAGAATTCTTTCTGCTGCTTCCTCTTTTGGCAATCCGGATATGAGACTTCCTAATTGCGAATATAGATCTTTACGAGTGCCATCACTAATAGGAGCGGAGGCATACATGGCCCACTTGGTCATAAAGTTATCATCAATTTCAGAAGCCGGATAAGTGTCTAATAGTTGAACCGTGTTTTTGTCTGCTTTTACTGATATGTTGAAATCAGGATACCGTTTAGACACGAGAGTACGCGTATTACCATTACCCTCACTTAGTAGTGGTGATGACGTGATCCAAAGCGATACAGGTTTTTCTGAAGAAAAATATGCAGGGCATATTTGAGCTTGTTGAAAAGACTCTCCTAAGAAATAAAAATAATCATTGTCAATCGGGAAGTATGACTTATAGTAAATCTTATGCTTACATGCATAAAGGAGACCTATTTTATTCTCTGCACGAGCTAATCTCACTTTGTATCCTCCTTGACCAAGGATGTATGCCATTAGCACGGCTGACTCATTGGAGTTTTTCCCATAGACACTTTCAGCGAATGCCTTAATTGCCATAAGATATGGCCAATCATCAAGGCGTAAGGTGTTTTTTAAGGATATGCAGTCGTATAGCATATTGTTGAATGCCTGCACATTAAGCTTTTCGAGCATATCGGCTACACTACTCTCGCCGGTTGAGGTAATTCTTGGAAAAGCAGCCGAAGGTTTTCGAATCTTTATGTCTGTAGCAAAAAATGAGAAATTGATGTATGCGGTGGTGGCTTCATCTATTTCAACTATCGGTGCAATGGGCTTTTTCTTATCCTCTTTAATAATAGGCGATACAATTGTTTCGATTTCAATTTTCTTATTTTCTTTATCCTTGTTCAAATCCTCTTCAGATATTGTTACAGGCGCAACAGGCTTTTCTTTTTCGTGTGGAGGTATGATGCCGCGCAGTGAATTGAAAGAATTCCATGGTTCGCGAGTCATCTTTATATATTCAGCACTCAATTTCATTCTTTGTTCATTGAAACCATTTGTTCTTGATGAATTGAATGCATTCTTTCCCTCTCCACCGAAATTGCCTCTCGATGAATTGAATTTGTTTGTCTGTCCCGAGAGGAATCCCGGAACAGACAAACAAACTATTAATATTGCAATTAGGCGACCTATCATAAAGATTTTATATAAGAATCCTTATTTACCGAATAGTAGATTCGTTATTCCGGTAGCAATTGAGTTAGATAACGCCTCAGCTTCTGCCTGACGAATTGCCTCATTTTGCTGCTGGACTGTATATTTTGCTGAAGCAGCCGTCAACGCATTTGTATATTCCTCAATTTTATGAGGAACGGCGGTCTTGGAGACCGAAGCCTCGCCACGGAATTTCTTAGCCTTTAAAATTCGAGGATCATTAGGGTCTATATCTGTATTTTTTATGAATTTTTCAAGATAATCCTGAGCTACAATGTATTGGCCGCCTAATATCATACTGTTAAATTGGTATTTGTCTGGATATTTTACAGGCAGATAATAATTCTTGGGGTCTTTTAGGGTTCTAATTGTATATTCAAGTTTTGCGAATTCTACATCAGCTATGTTTTTGGCTGCTAATCCCATATAATATCCTCCATGAGGGGCATCCATTCCTTCCCCTTCGTAGTAGGCTATTACTTTTTCATTTTGTCCCCAGTCATAATATTTCTGACCTATATCGACATATTCTACCTTATAATCAGGATTAATAGAGTAGTCTGTCCATTCATCATCTTTATGCACTTTATACAGAGGTGTACTATTTTCCCATTTTAATGCTATCAGGTCATTCTTTATATCGTACTGAGGTAGTTCGGGATTGATTGATTTACCACCATAGAGAGGAGCCTCTTCCGACTTAACTGTGATTACAAAACCATCTTTAGTTATTTCGAAACTATTATAAAGCCTTGGGAATAATTCACGACCATCTCTTGTGTATAATCCGTATAGATAATTTGCGCCTATTTTTACATAGTAATCCTCTAAGAATTCATATTTCCCATAGACTTCTTTTATAACATTCTTGCCATCAGCTGAAATGAATAATGTTTTATTTGATGTTTGTTCGTATACAAGCCATGTCTCTTCATAGGCTCCATGCCACACTCCTTTGTCGTTTTTTCCTGCGTCACATTTGTAGCTTAGAAACGCATTAGTATATTTTGCGGGGAGTATTATATCCCCTGTTTTATAGTTTACTGCTCCCCAATAGCTTTTATCACCAACAGCCTGGCTAATCCACATATAATTACTATTGATTAATTTATAGGAGGATACAGGCTCAGCTGTCAGTAATACGCCTTCATCATTCAGCACCATGTACTTTTTCTGTTTATTTACCTTACCATCAACAACGATTAGGAATACTCCGTCCGAATATTCAATTTTCGGGTCTTTTTTGTATTGTTTCTTGATTGATTTGATCAGCTCTTTATTCATTTCCTGAAAAGCCTTGATCTCTTGCTTTTGAGCAAATGAATGAGTTGATAAACTGATTATCGCAATTATAATTGCGATAATTTTGATTGTTTTTCTCATTACTTAGTCTAATTCTTTAGATTGTTTATAATAGTATTGTCTTGTACTTGATTTTTCCCATATTCGATACCGATAGCTCGCATTGCTTCGATACGGGCTTTCTCATTATCGATATTGGCACGCTGAAGTTCTTTGTCAAATTCCAGCAGTTCGTCATCTTTACTTTGTGCTCTATCGTTAAATCGGGATATCGTATCCTTTATTTCTTGCAACAGGGCTTTTGCTTCGTTGTTGCATGAAGACTCAGCATCAATCCCTGCGAGAAAGGAAACAGCCAGTATAGCTCCTTCACGATTTTGGGATGCTGCCCATGCAGCCTTGGCTTTTGCTAATTTTTCCTCACAATCAATAGACAAATACTTATCAAATACAGCAGATGAGACATTTATTACTTCGCCATAGCGTTCTATACATGAAGGAATAGACGATAGAAGCCACATACATTTCTCTAATTGCCGCAATTCCATTGCCTGCTTCACCTGATTTAATACTACATCAAGATTATCGTCATAATAATTGATGATATTGGCTCTTGAATTTTTCACAAATGCCAAAACATCATTATTATTTGACTTAAGACTCATTGCTGCTGATCTTTTAGCTCTATCCGTGTCTTTTCCGCTGCCTTGAATTCTAACGGATGCAGTGCCAAATTGCTCTTTTGTCACCACATTTTGTATACTGATTTCCAAATCAATCACAACAGTGGTGGTAGCTCTCATACCAGATATTACTTCATTGGAAATTTCTATTGGAGTTATCATCACATCAAACATCGCTCCTTCGGAAGCTGTGAGATTTTCAGTGTTGAATGCCTGTTGCAACCTTGTTTCCACTGTTCTTAAATACGGTTCGTTTGCTCCGCCATCAAGGGTTATAGATACAGGGAAATAACAATCTTCTGCATTTGATACAAATGCGGAAAATGACAATAATAAAGTGATTAGTAGATGTTTCATATCAGTCAATATATACGTATACCTTACCTAATCCCATCACCTTATAATCAGCCGAAATTTGTTTCTCTGCGAGGTAGTTTACAAGCTTTTGTGCTACGTCCTTGGCTCCTTGCTTACGTTGACGTCCGCGGATGGTGGAAATTAGCGGTATATATACACCTTTATACTGCATGAAAGTATTCCCACTCCTTACATTTTCAATTCCTTTGCCTTCAATTGAGTTATCGTATAGGAAATCTTCAATCTCCTCCATTAGGGTGTATTGCCCTATTTTTGCATTCATCGTCATTGAAGAGTTTGAACGAATCTTTATATCGAAAGCCACCATTCTGCCACCTGTAAGCATATTATTGTAATATTTCAGTAGCATATCGAGAAATCCGTCCATATTATTATATACGGCTTCACGCAACAAAGCTATGGGGCTGGTAGCCGTGGATGGAGACCCGAGTCCTTCTATAGGCGCGAAATTCGAACTTGTATAGGGATCTGTTCCTTTTATCGTATATGACACCTGATATTGAGGGCCGTTCTTGATTAAGTCAAAGTTTACTTTTATCAATAAATCGGCATTTGAGTTTCTTATTATGGCTTCGTCTACATTTTCAGAATCATCACCATTATTTGATGAAGCCATCATTTCGTCCGCCTTTGCGTTATTTATTGCTTCAGGCAAATCAATTATAACGATTTCGGAATTTCTCTCCTTTATTAGCTGGGATATTTGTGTGAGCGCGGAATTTAAAGTTGGGTCCTGTGTGAGAGCCTTCTCATAATCAGCAATAGTCTCCCCATTCGGACCTTCCGAAGTATATCCGTTATTCATACAATATACCAAATCAGGAACTATCATCACCGAGGGCGGTGTGAATGACTTCTGGCTATATGCCAACTCAAAATTTACCATTATAGCGCATATAGCTACTATAGTATTAAATATGATTCGTTTCATTGCTTAATTATCTTTTTTTTCTTGAAGTATGTGATTAGAGCCGCTTTGTCTACAATCAGTTTTGTACGGCAAAGTACGAAATTGTCACCTTGTGTAAGAGTGGTATTGCCTTTATCAGCCTCTCGAACAAAATCATTGAATTTTCCCTTGTCTGCGAAGAAGCTATTGAAAAATTCCTTATGAGTTTCTTTGGCTGTAGGATTGTCAATCAGAGGGTAGCTTACACCATTCGTTTCGCCGGCATGTATCCCCGAAAATGTGATTTCCTCAACAGCTTTCTTTTTTGCAGCTGTCAAAGCTTGACTTTTGTTTAATCCTTTTGCCCATACTTCTAAAAGTACTTTATCATTAGCCGTTACCATTACACACTCTGTCTTCGGCACATGGTATGCAGCGGTTGTCACAGGTTCTTTGGATGATTTGCATCCGGTCGATATAATGGAAACAGCGACAGTGAGAGGCAATATAATACCTTGTATGATTCTTTTTATTACCATAAGTCAGAAAAGCCGTTTATTATGTTAGATTCTTCAAGATAATGCAGGAGAGATTCCTTGTCCACTATGACTGTTGCCTCTATCTCATACATTTTCGTCTGCTTGTTTTTCATTGTTGACAATGAAGAACCTACGATTGAAGCATATCTTTTGTATGTGTTCTCATTAAAGAATGCATCAAAAAATGCCGATTTGGTTTGTTCTATGTTAGGATCCTGGATCAGTGGTTTATGGTCTGTCAGCCCATCCTCAGAGGATATTCCTCTAAACATCACACCTTTCAAGGCACTTTTAAGAGCCAAATCTTGAGCTGTGTTTTTTGGGTCTTTTTTAACGGAGACTTCCACATCCACTATATATCCTCCGGTTTTCGACTTTCCGGCACTTCTTATCATGTAGTCTTGTGAATAGCACATTACACCCATGATGATTGAAAGCAGTAAAATGTTTAATCTTCTCATATCGATAGTTGATTTATAGTTCTCTTAATTGTAGTCCGGGTATCTCGTATTTCTCTTTTTTCTTCTCGTAATAGAATAAGGTGCCTTTTTCTGTTGTGTCGAAATATTCGTCAAAGCGAATTTCTAAATTATCCCATGGCTTTGAGGCCTTAGCTTTGCCGATTTGTTTATACTTAATTATGCCTTTTTTGTCTTTGTACGGTCTAAGTATCTCATACTTACGACCATACGTTACTCCCTCTTTTTTCCCTATGTGAGAGTACATATCGGTATTATGGAAATAGAATGGGGCACGAGGTCTGAATACCACGAATTTTTTTGCAAGTTCGGTGATGCCTTTATCCACACATCGCTGGCATACGTCAAGAATCACGTCTTCTTCACGTTTCCAACTCCTTAATATAGTCTTGGAACTCTTTTCTTTATAGTCGCCTATGTAATTTAGTTTGAACATATATGATTCGTTCTCGAATTTATTCTTGCGAGCTGCCACTTCATCATCCCCCATACTTGAGTCACACCAATAGTTCCTGAAAAATATATTCGTCATCATATCATTCCATTCAAGTTTGTATAGATAGGATTTCATGCTTACTCTAAAACCGCCAATATCCCCCACTACAGCCGCGCCTGCAGATGTAACGGCACCTCCCGCACTCCAATTTTGGGCTTGTTGCATTTTCTTTTGCGCACTTTGATAATTACCTTTAGAGGCTTCCTGGTAGGCCTTTTGTTCTTGGGTAGCAGCCATAACCTGCATTCCTAAACTTAGAATCTGTAATGCGGTAGCTCCACGTTGAGCACGTACTTTTTGATCTATGTAATCCATGTCACATACAAGTACGAATGTGTTCTGAAGGAGTTCAAGACCCTCATCTCTTAGCATTGATGTGCCTCGCACATTGTCCTTTGTAAGTTCATAGTCCTCTCTTGAAGCTCCATATCCTCCTCTGTCATGTACGAGCGACATATCCATATGTCCGGTTGTAGGATTCTGATTGAACCATCTTCCAACCACTTTTCGTGCTATCTGGTTTTTCCACAACAGACGCTCAATATCACTTTTACTTTGTTTACCCGTGACTTTTATCACTCTTATATCACTGATATTATGCTCATTGTATCTCTGTGGGAGTGGAAAAGCATTGAACACATTAATCATAGCATCGACATATTCCTTTTCGGAGTGTGCAAGCAATATCAAGCACAATGAACTGCGGCGATATTGATCTTTGTCATCGCTAAATGCTCTCATTATTCCGGAGCCAATTGTTAAGGTCAGAAGAACGCATATTAAACGGAAGGAGCAGAACTTGGAAATAGCGCGTCCCAACCTGTGATGTGTTTTACTGGAGAGTCTGTATATTTTCATCAGGATTTATGTTTGCCCAACAGAATCCCGATGCTGGAAAATGTGAAATCATTGGCTTAGAGACCTAAAAAACGGAAACGTGGGATCCACTTTATTGCTCGTCCCACTTGTTGAGGTCTTGGCGTTACCCTAAGGTTCAGAACGAGCAACGCAGAAGCCCACGTAAAGGTATATAGAATCTATAGACCATAATAAAGCCTATGATAACTATTACCATCCGTGAGCATCTTTGTCGCCTATGTTCATTGAACCTTATTTAAACCGCCAAGTTTCAACAAGTTAAGAACAAAGCGTATAAAGACGCTCAATTATTTATGTCTGCAACGCCCAATCCCTCAGTACCCACTATGGGCTTCTGCGAACTGCTATTGCGCGGCAAAGATACGCAAAATATTTAAATTCGTAAAATTTTTTCAAAATTTATTTTATTTTGTGGGTAATAAATTCCCCACTCCATGCCGCCTGATGAAACATTACATTTAGATAATTAAAGAAAAATTTCCCTAATTTATTACGGAAATTTTTCTTTAATCCGAAAATTATGCTTAACTTTGCGGCATAAACTTAAAATTTCATTTTTTTAGGAAAAGACGACAGAAAATAAACCGATAGTATGACAACTCATAAGGGGATAGTAACAAAGGTATCAGGCCACAAAGCCACTATACGGATAGCACCCGAAGCATCAGAATGTAGAGGATGCGCCATAAGTGCCATGTGCCGCAAAGAGGAAGAGATAGAAGTTCCCTGCCCCGATGCCACTCCCCAACTCATAGGCACGCAGGTGACCATAGAAGCCCGAGCAGGTATGCAAAGAAAAGGGATACTGCTACTATTCCTGCTACCTATCCTACTGCTTATAGCATCCCTCGCTATAATGTACGGATTGGGGTATGCCGATACCTTAGCAGCCTTAGTGGGTATAGCAGCCGTATCGCTATGGTACATCATCCTATACGTGACGCGTATACGCTTAAACCATGGTGCAGAGTTCAGAATTATAAAAAGGTGAGAAAAAACGCGACTATACATAAGTAAGTGAGAAGTATGAGTTATGAGTTATTAGTTATTAGTTATGAGTTATTAGTTATGGAGTATGCTACTGTGAACAATTTAAACAACTTGCATAAACTCAAAATATGAATAAATTTGATTGCCTACATACATCAATTATAAATAGGTACAACCAACACGGAAAAGTCGTGTTATAATAATAATATATAAGTTTAATTTAACACTCGTTTAAAACATTTATCACAATGTCGGTTCTGACATCAATAATAGTTTTGGGAGGCATAGGGGCATTAGGAGCTGTGACCCTCAACCGCGTGGCAAAGAAATTCCATGTGGAGGAAGACCCTCGCATATACGATGTGGAAGCCTTGCTGCCCGGCGCCAATTGCGGCGGTTGCGGCATGAAGGGCTGTCACGACTTCGCCGTGCAATGCGTCACCTCCGGAAGTCTCGACGGATTTTACTGCCCCAGCGCGGGAAAAGAAGGGATGAGCAAGATAGCGGCATATCTCGGATGCACAGCACAGGAAAGGATGCCAAATGTGGCAGTGGTGCACTGCGCAGGCACCAAGGACACAAAAACACACCTCGGAGCCAAATACGTGGGTCCTAAATCATGCGCCATAATGAACATGACTGCAGGCGACTACGACTGTGAACAGTCGTGCTTAGGATGCGGCGACTGTACGGATGCCTGCCAATTTTCAGCCATCAAAATCGACACCGCCAAGGGCATAGCAGTGATCGACGCCCACAGCTGCACCGGCTGCGGCCAATGCGTGATCAGATGCCCGCGCCACATAATATCGCTTCGACCCGCCGGACTGAAGAACCGCCGAGTATGGGTAGCGTGCAGCAATTGCCAAAAAGGAGCCATCACTCGCAAGCAATGCACAGTGGGGTGCATAGCATGTGGTAAATGCGTGCGCATATGTCCGTTTGAAGCCATCAGCATAACCGACAACCACGCCTATATCGACCCCGCCAAATGCAAGACATGCGGCAAATGCGTGCCTGTGTGTCCCACGCATGCCATACAGTGCGCCAATATGATAATACGACAGAAGGATGAAAACACTAACGTTTAGAAGCGGCGGCATACACGTGCCCGAAAACAAATACACATCGGCGGATAGTATAATCGCCGTTCCCCTGCCAATGAAAGTGTATGAGTTTGTAAAGCAGCATATAGGCGCACCTGCATCGCCCATTGTAAAGAAAGGCGACAAGGTGACACGCGGACAGAAGATAGCCGAAGCACAGGGACGCGTGTCGGCACCAGTGCACGCCTCGATTAGCGGCACAATAACTGATATATGCCCTGTACAGAACACCGCCGGATACATGAACATAGCCATTGTGATCACAGCTTCGGAAGAAGATCACCAAGCCGACGAGACCGCACGCTCCGCCACAAGCAAGACATACGACTGGCACACAATGAAGCCTGAAGAGATAGTGGGAGCCATTGCCGACGCCGGAATCGTGGGCCTCGGAGGCGCCACATTCCCCTGCGCCATGAAGCTTACCCCTCCTCCCGGGTCCAAAGCCAACCTGCTGATAATAAACGCCGCCGAATGTGAGCCGTTCCTCACCTGCGACGATGCGCTCATGCGTCTGCACGCCACCGAGATAACGGAAGGCATACGCATACTGATGCGCGCCGCCGGGATACCACATGCCGTCATAGGCATAGAAGACAACAAGCCACAGGCCATAAAAGCGCTCAATTTGGCCATCACCGCCACTGACCATATCGAGGTGCAACCTCTGCGTACCAAATACCCGCAAGGCGGCGAGAAACAAATAATCAACGCGATCACCGGATTGGAAGTGCCTTCAGGTGGTCTGCCCATAAATGTGGGGGTGATAGTGCAGAATGTGGCCACAGCCTACGCCGTGTACAAGGCCATAGCACTACGCACACCTCTAATTGAGAAAGTGATTACCGTGGCAGGCCACGGCAACTACCTTGTGCCTATAGGCATGAAACTCAACGAGCTGCCAATAGAATGTGAGACAATCGACACCGCCGATGTGGTGATAGGAGGGCCCATGATGGGCAAATCCACGCCATCGCTTGACGCACCATTAGAGAAAGGTACTTCGGGAGTGACCATTCTCACCGACTATCTGAATTATGCCCCGGCCCCATGTATACGGTGTGGGGAATGTGTCAATGCCTGCCCCATGCGTCTTGAACCATACCTGCTGTCAACCCTCGGGCGACTCAAACTTACCGATGAAGCCGTGAGCAACGGCGTACTCGACTGCGTGGAATGTGGATCATGCAGCTATTCATGCCCTTCAGCCCGTCCCATACTCGATTATATAAAAATCACAAAACTTATGGTGAAAAGGAAATAAATACACTCACCACAATTCACTCACCATTTAATACTAAGATCAACGTGTTTCAACCGGTAAATAACTACATAGAGCACAATTCGCCTCATATAAGGCGCAAACGTACCGCACGAATGTGCATGTGGCATGTGATAATAGCACTGATGCCCACCACCTTATGCGCATTATACTTTTTCGGACTCCCCGCAGCTCTCACACTAGCTACATCCATAATATCATGCGTGGCAGCAGAATGGCTGATAGTAAGATATATGATGGGGAGCAGATATAAGAGCTCGCTCGTGGCCGCGGCCCTAACTGGTTTGCTGTTAGGGCTCAACCTACCGGCATCGATACCCTTGTGGACAGTGACGATAGGCGCAGTAATGGCTATAGGCATCGGCAAAATGACATTCGGGGGATTGGGATGCAATATATTCAACCCTGCCCTTGTAGGGCGCGTGTTCATGCTCATCTCATTCCCCATGGCCATGACCATATGGCCTATACCCGGCTCAGGCTTCGTGGCTGATGCTCACACCGGAGCCACGATACTCAGCGCACTGAAAGAGGGCGTGATGCCAGACCTTAGCTACGGATATACGGATTTGCTGATTGGCAACCGAGGCGGTTCAATGGGCGAAGTGTCATCGGTAGCCATTATCATAGGATGCGCATATCTGCTAATCACGCGAGTGATATCATGGCACATACCGGTATCAGTGGTAGCCACAGTGTTTGTTTTTGACCTTTGCCTGGGCATACCTGCGGGGATAGATATACTCTCAGGAGGACTGCTATTGGGAGCTGTATTCATGGCCACGGATTATGTGACATCACCCATGACACACAGAGGGCAACTGGTGTACGGACTCTTCATAGGCATCATCACCGTGGTGATTCGCCGTTGGGGCGCATATCCTGAGGGGGTGTCGTTCGCTATACTTATTATGAACGGCTTCACCCCACTCATCAACCGCTATGTAAAGCCTCGCCGCTTTGGTGTGGACGTAAGAAAGGAGGTGGCAGCATGAAATCGACAATGAGGAATATGGTGCTTTCGCTTACCGTAATCACCACCGCAATGGCTGCCGTGCTTGCGTGGATACACCAGCTCACAGAGACTCCCATAGCCGAGGCTCGTCTCAGGGCCAAAACAGAGGCTCTACAGCAGGTGTTACCGCCATTTGACAACGACCTCCTTTCCACCGCGAAGAATGTGACAGTGGAAGGCGATGTCAGTCCGGTGACAATATACACCGCCACCAAGGACGGGTATGTGACAGGCTATGCCGTAGAATCCCGGACTATGGACGGATTTTCGGGCGAGATACAAGTGATGGTAGGCTTCGACACATCAGGAGCCGTGACCGGATACAAGGTGCTTGAGCACAACGAGACACCCGGACTCGGAGCAAAAGCCGACGAATGGTTTCGCGACCCTACCGGATCGAGGTCAATCATCGGTACGGATACGCCTTTAAAAGTAAGCAAAGACGGAGGCAATGTCGATGGCATCACCGCCGCCACCATCACCTCGCGGGCTTTCCTCGACGCGGTAAACAGAGCCAGAAAAGGGATTGAGGATTCACACATAAATTAGACCCAAAAATTGACAAAATCTCATGAAAGAATATCTGAAAATCATATACAACGGCCTGCTAAAGCAGAATCCCACCTTTGTGCTTGTGCTCGGCATGTGCCCCACCCTCGGCACCACGTCAAGTGCCATTACCGGTCTGTCGATGGGCCTGGCCACCATGTTTGTGCTCATATGTTCCAACATGTCGATATCAGCCATTAAAAGTCTTGTGCCAAAGGATGTTCGCATCCCTGTGTATATAGTGGTAATCGCTTCGTTCGTCACCATCCTGCAGATGCTCATGCAGGCCTATATGCCGGCACTTAATGCCATGCTCGGCATCTTCATACCTCTGATTGTGGTAAACTGCATTTTGCTTGGACGCGCCGAAATGTTCGCATCCAAGCATAGCGTGATACCCTCTATGATGGACGGCATAGGCATAGGGCTTGGATTCACGCTCGCACTCACCATATTAGGGAGCATACGCGAACTTTTGGGAACAGGCACGCTTTTCGGCGCACACGTATATCCAGAGAATTTCGGTTCGCTCGTGTTCGTCCTCGCACCCGGGGCATTTATTGCTCTTGGGCTTATGATTGCAGTATACAATTCCCTAACGCAAAAATCCTAAGACATGCTCGTATATCTATCGATAATCATCACCGCTATATTCGTCAACAATATAGTTTTCGCACAATTTTTGGGGATTTGCCCATTTATCGGAGTATCCAAAAAGATTGACTCTGCGGTCGGGATGGGTATGGCCGTCACTTTCGTTATGGTAATCGCCACCCTTGCCACATGGCTCGTGCAGCACTTCCTGCTTGTACCTTTAGGGATAGAATATCTGCAGACCATCGCTTTCATATTGGTGATAGCCATACTGGTGCAGATGCTCGAGATAGTGATGAAGAAAGTGTCGCCGGCGCTTTATGCCGCCCTCGGTGTGTTTCTTCCTCTCATCACCACCAACTGCGCCGTATTAGGTGTGGCCATTATCGTGGCCCAGAAGGGGATGCCGCTGCTGCAAGCCGTGGTGTATGCGTTTGCCACCGCTTTAGGTTTCACGCTTGCTCTGATTATCATGGCCGGCATAAGGCAGCAACTCGAGCTCACGGATGTGCCACGGCCTATGCGCGGCGTGCCTATAGCGCTTATAGTGGCAGGTCTGTTAGCTATGGCATTTATGGGCTTTTCGGGGATAGCCATTTGATACCGGCGGTGCAACCGCCGGCCACGGTAGCCCCCGGCGAATTGACATTAACACCTCGCCAGGTGCAATCGCAGGCCACGGTAGCCCCCGGCGAATGGGGCTGCTTATTATTTTGCGGAATTAATAATTATTGGCATTATTTTTGCTGGATAGATTGTTATATTAATAATTGACCTCCACACTTAACGATTAACTGCAAATTAATGACTGACCAAGAGATAAAAAATTTCCGCTCACGCATTTCGGCTTTCATAGAGAAAGGCCGACTTCGCGATGCCATAAACGAGATAAAGGCAATGGCCTCCAGACGCATGGCCTGGGAGGTCGACGACAAAATAAAGCAGACAGAACAGAACTATGCTTATATGCTTAGGTACCTCACCAACGGCATGGCCGACCCGAGTCGTGATGAGGTGTACGGCAATATCGTGTCGGATCTCTACGGGCTGCTTGACACACTTACCGCATATATCGAAAGCAGCGACAGTCCTACGCTATATTACAGCGCACTCCGTTACCGCAAGCTCAAACGCGACCTGCCAGCTCTACCGCAGCTGATTCAAGATTATATAAAAGCAGCTGACAAGCTATCGCTGTTCTCTCTCGTGAGCGATAAGTCTGAAAGCAGCGACAAGGCTGACAGAAAAAAAGCCGAAGAAATACAGTCAGACATCTTCACCCGCATATGGACCTCACAACTGCTCACCATAGATGAGGCGGCATCCATCAAAGAGGCTATTGACGATGCGCAGCTGAGCGTGGATATGAAGCAGATGATAATTTCGGCGGTGACCTTGGGCATGCTCCAACTTTATGACAAGCGCAAACTTGAGATACTGATACATACATACATCTCATCACCCAACATGAAGGTGTCATCGGCAGCACTCGTAGGCATGCTCTTGGCTCTTTGGAAATACCGAACCCGCCCCCTACCCCGCAACATCTCCGACATGCTGGCATCAGCTAAGGATAAGCCTACATGGAGCGATGACTTGCGTGTGGCATATCTTGAGCTTATTCGCGCACGCGATACCGAACGCATCAACCGAAAAATGCGCGACGAGCTGATACCCAAAATGGAACGCCTGCGTCCGGACATGCTCGACAAGATGAAAAAATCAGGCATCAATCCTGAGGACGTGGCTTCTATGCAAGAGAATCCGGAATGGCAGGAAATGCTCGATAAGAACGGTGTGACCGACCAGCTGAAAGAACTTATGGAAATACAGATGGAAGGCGGTGACGTGATGATGAGCACTTTCTCACATCTTAAGCAGTTCCCGTTTTTCAAAACCGTGTCAAATTGGTTTTTGCCCTTTGACCGACACCACACATCGGTGGCCGACACAATGAAAAGCCTTGACGTAATGGCCGATATGATGGAAAACGCAAGATTTCTATGCGACAGCGACAAATACTCCTTCGTGTTCGCACTCAGCAGTATGCCCTCACAACAAAGGGATATGATGGTGTCGCAGATGAACGCGCAAGGTCAGAACATATACGAGGCAATGAGCGATATTAGCGCAAGCCAAGGTTCAGAGAGCCGACGCATGGCCGTGAACTCCTACCTACAGAATATCTACCGATTCTTCAAGCTTTTCGGCAAACGCGGCGAATTTTATGACCCGTTCGACCAAAGCATCAACCTTATTTCCGTAAAAGCGTTATCCAACGACTTCAACGATACGGAGGTGCTGCAGGTGATAGCAGAATTTTACTTTAAGCTTAAATTCATGGAGGATGCCTTGAACGTATACGAGCACCTGGAGAATCTTACACCGGGTGACGCGTCACGCTATCAGAAGATGGGATATTGCCACGAGCGCATGCGTGATTACGACAAGGCCATCGATTATTACATGAAATCAGAACTTCTCGACACCACAAGCGCATGGACCGTGAAGCGTCTGGCCACATGCTACCGCCTGACAGGACAGCATGAGATGGCTCTCGGTTTCTATCAGCAACTTGCCCAACTTAAGCCTGACGATTTGGGCACATCCATGCTTTTGGGCCAGTCGCTTCTGGAGAATGGCAAGTATTCTGATGCCATAAACGAATTCTATAAGGTGGAATTTCTTGACGAGAAATCTACCCAAGCGTGGCGACCGCTGGCATGGACACTATTCCTCAATGGAGATTTTGATGCTGCCGAACGATATTACAGCAAGATACTCAACGATAATCCGGGTCCTAACGATTACCTGAACATGGGACATGTGGCTATGGCGTGCGGTAATATGCGCGATGCCGTGAATAACTACACTCTTGCCATAAAGGCCACGCAGGGCGACAAGGAATGGTTCGTGCAGGCCATGAATGATGACGCCGATGCCATAAAGAAAGCCGGTGTGGACCCCGAGATTATACCGCTTATAGCTGATGCCACAATGTACGCTTTGGATTAGACGATAAAATGGCATGGAATAAGCGAACTTTAGGTGACTGACAATTGTTTTATCATATATGAACAATTGGTACTAACGAAAACTTACATTTATGGAAATCCAAGAAATCATCACCCAACTCCAGGGTAAATTCGGCAACTCTTTTGACATTTCAAAAGTGACTTCCGCTCTTCAGGGCATGGATCTGAAGAATTTCTCTATCACCGACATAGCTTCAAAGCTTAAACTCGACGGCCTTATCGGCGATCTTGACGGTGATGGCGTTCAGGAGAGCATAATTGATGAAATTAAAGGCAAAGCCGGAAGCATGTTGGGTGGCATCTTCGGCAAATGATTCTCATATTCCCAAACACACCCGAAACCTTTATTTTTTTCATAAAACACACCTCGGGGCGCGCTTCAGAGTAAGCGCGCCCCTTTGTTTATTATTTTTTTTGCACATTGGATTTTTGCACATTGGGGTTGTACACATTATGGTTTTGCACATTGGTCGTAAATGCTCAAAGCAATATTTTAGTGGATATTTTGCAGAATCTATATAAAAAATAGCTAATTTTGCATAACCTAAATCATATGTACATGAGCACCCGCATAAGAAAATACATAGCATCCGCCGCAGCCACAATTGGCTTAGCGGCACAATCGGCCATGCCGATAATCTATTTCGACCGTCCGGCCGACTTCTTTGAAGAAACCTTCGTTATCGGCAACGGCACCCAAGGCGCCATAATTTACGGCAATCCGCACACCGAACGCCTTTCGCTCAACGACATCACGTTTTGGACCGGTGAACCAGACTCTACGGTATACAGCCCGGGGGCTTTCAATGTCATTCCGGAAATACGCGCGGCACTCGACGCAGGTGACTACAAACTTGCCGAACAGCTTCAGCTAAAAGTGCAGGGGCATTATACCAACAATTACCAACCTATAGGCAACCTGCTGATAAATTTCAGCGACTCAACTGATGCCACAAATTATTCAAGGACACTCGACCTCGCAAATGCCACCGCCTCAACCATATACAAAAAAGGCGACAACGAGATAACGACAGAATATCTGGCATCTGCCCCTGACAGCGTAATCGCCGTAAGGATTTCATCGCTCAAGCCACTGGACTTCACCCTCTCTTTCGATTCACAGATAAAATATGTGGCAACACACGCTGATGCATCTTCACGCAGCATTATTGCCAATGGGCATGCTTCATACTCTTCGCTGCCCTCATATGTGAAAGTGCCCGACAACGAGCGTATGCTCTACGATGATGCACGCGGCATAAGATTCTGCACCGATATACGCGTGGTGGCTCCCGACGCTAAGATAATCAGCGACAACGACTCCGTACTCACAGTCAACGGCACTAAAAATGCAGTGATAATCATTGCTATAGCCACAAGCTTCAACGGAGCCGACAGGAATCCGGCCACAGAGGGGCTTGACGAAGTGGACATAGCGCAAAGAAAAGCCGCAAGAGCCGCTGACAAGGCATATGCCGACATACTCAATGACCATGTGACCGACTATTCCAGCCTATTCGGTAGGGTTAAAATCGATCTTGGAGATTCCGACCCCTCACTCAACTCTCTGCCTACCGACACGAGACTGAAAAACTATACCGACAACAAGGCTTATGACCCCGACCTCGAGGAACTGTATTTCGACTTCGGCCGATACCTGCTGATAAGCTGTTCGCGTACACCGCGTGTGCCAGCAAATCTCCAGGGGTTGTGGAACGAACGCCTACTGCCACCATGGAGTTCGAACTATACTACCAACATCAACCTGGAGGAAAACTACTGGCCAGCCGAAGTGACCAACCTCAGCGAGCTGCATATGCCCCTGCTTACTTTCATACGGCAGCTACCCATGACCGGCAAGGATACAGCACGCGAATACTATGGTGTGGATCGCGGATGGTGCCTCGGTCATAATTCCGACATTTGGGCTATAACAAACCCCGTGGGGCAAAACAGCGGCAACCCGCAATGGGCCAACTGGAATATGGGCGGCGCATGGTTAGCTTCGCATATATGGGAGCATTATCTATTCACACGCGATACGGATTTTCTTAAAGATTACTATCCCACAATGAAAGGGGCAGCCGAATTTTGCCTTGGATGGGTGATAAAAGACGAGGGCGGATACTACATAACATCACCAAGCACCTCACCGGAAAATAGCTTTGTGACACCTCAAGGCAACATAGCATCCACAAGCGCCGGAGGATACGCCGACATTGCCATGATACGCCAATGCCTTGAGG